>Ga0207674_10005809_pt1 | contig 14642 bp, 17 predicted proteins | sample KBSCornC72_FD_184303 | JGI IMG/M metagenome (GOLD analysis project Ga0207674, IMG submission 184303) | Corn rhizosphere microbial communities from Kellogg Biological Station, Michigan, USA - KBS Corn C7-2 (SPAdes) (version 2) | ecosystem: Host-associated > Plants > Roots > Rhizosphere > Soil ... | reverse complement strand
GCTTTTGGAACCGCCCGACAGATTTCCATTCCAATCCTGGGCGTACATATAGTTGCCCAGGCCCATTTGCTTCAGGTTACTTAAACAGTTGAGGCGTTTGGCTCTTTCCTTGGCTCGCGCGAGCGCTGGCAGAAGCATCGCGGCAAGAATCGCGATAATTGCAATAACGACGAGCAATTCAATAAGAGTGAACGCGCGGCGCGAATACCGCCCGCTCAAAACTTGCCCTGAAAGCCTAATCGACCCGCCGCTTATCATACGGTTTGGTTGCCCATCTGTCGGCACAAACATTGACGCGCTGTCGGGGGAACAGCCCGTGATTGATTATTCATAATTTCAACATTGCTTGCCCCCTAAGTCAACTGTCGGAATATTTCGGGAGATGACATAAACATGCGATGCGACCTTAAGCTGTCGGCGCAGCCAAGGCCTACTTATCCTCCTAAAAACTCCCCCCATGAAGGTGTCTTATTTTTCGCTTTCTTTCGCGTCGCTAATCTGCTAAATAAGCTACTGCCATGGCCGCAAGTTCAGACACCGATTTTATCGTCTGGGGAATCGACCAGACCGCATATGGTCCTGTCGAACTGCCCACGCTTGTGTCGTGGGTCAAAGACGAACGCGTCACTGCAGAAACCTGGGTATTTGCCGGGCGAACCGGTTCGTGGCAGAAAGCACCGCAAGTGCCCGAGCTTCAGATGTTCTTCCGTCCGAAATCCAACGGCGCCTCAGGCGCTGTGGCAATTGAAAGCGTTGCAGGAGTTGACGCGCGAGCGCTTCGTCGCGTGAAAATCCTTGGCGGCATGAACGACGAACAGCTCGAAAAATTCGCCGGCTTCATGGAAGTGGAAAAAGCCCCGCAATGGTCCGTGATCGTCAAGCAAGGTGATCCGGGCGATACAATGTATTTGATTTTGCAGGGCGAACTGCGCGTGCGCATCAACGTGAACGGGAGAGAGACCATTCTCACGACCCTCGGTGTCGGCGATTTTTTTGGAGACATTTCGCTTTTCGATCAAGGCCCCCGCTCCGCGGATGTCGTTGCGAACAATGACAGTATCCTTTTGAAAATCTCTGCCTCCGCTTTCGAGGAACTTTCAAAAAAAGCGCCAGAGTTGGCCACGCCGTTTTTGCGAAACATTGGCCGAACCATGAGCGCTCGCATTCGCGCCGATAACAAGCGCTTGAGCGACGCCGTCAGACTATCTTAGGCCCCAATTTCACAGTCCTCGTAGCAGCCGACGTAAGGAGGCTCCATTTATTGCTGTGTCGGGCAACACCAGCTTCGATCACATTTCAATCGCCGAGCAACTTCTTCAACGTGTCCCGCGCCTTGGCTTCACGCGAAGTGTCCTCCGCTGGTGGACGATATTCCCTGCGGATCATCTCAAAATATTCGCAATAGTTCGCCAGATGCTTTTCTGCAACCGGATCGGCACGGCGATCCCGACACTGCTGCGCAATGCGCGCATCGTAACTCACACAATTGAGACAAACCTTCAGGTCCGAGCCGCATTGATGACATGTTTCCGATCGGCCCGGCGATCCAGTCAGCTTATATTCCGTGCCGCATTTCCAGCAATGTCGTGTCCAAGCCATTTTCTTCAATCTAAGGTCCAAACTCCAACGCCCAAAGTCTAGGATTTTGTTGTTTGGATTTTGAGTTTAAGCTGCGCAAATGGAAATGTTGCCACATACGCATTCGTGTTTTGTTTGCGGAGAATCGAATCCAATCGGGTTCAAGCTGCGATTCGAAACCGACGGGCGAATCGTCCAAACGCGTTTTGTGCCGCGCCCAGAGCACGTTGGATTCAGGCAAACTGTCCACGGTGGAATCATTGCCACCTTGTTGGATGAGATCATGGTCTGGGCCTGTGCGGTGCAAACGAAACGATTTGCCTTTTGCGCCGAGTTGAATGTCCGCTTTCAAAACCCGTTGCGGCCCGGCGAGACTGTGCTCGCAACCGCTGAGCTTGTGGAAAATCGGTGCGGAAAAATCTTCGAGGCGAAAGGCGAATTGCGCACTGAAGCGGGTGTGGTATTGGCAACGGCAACAGGCAAATATCTTCCTATCAAGAACGATCTAGCAGCGCAAATGGCGGAAGATTTTGTCGGCGATGGCCGATCTGTAGTTGGTGATTGGTAGGGAGAGCTCATGTTCATTTCGCGGAAAGCTGCTTTTGAAATAACCTATTTTCGGGTTACCAATCACCAATTACCAATCACTAATCACTTCACTTCGAATTTGATCCCCAGGCGTTCCAACGTGGAACCGTCGTCGAGGCTGAGTTGGGAGAGGCTTTTGTTGTAATTGTCCAATGCCTGAATTTCACTGCCGCGGGCGGCGGTGAGATCGCGCTGCACCTGTAGTACGGTGTAGGTGGTGCTTTTGCCACTCTCGAGTTTCTTCTGCTCAGCGTCCAGAGCCGATTCCTGATACTCGCGCGCGGTGCGGGTGGCATGAACTTGATCGAAATTGGCGCGGACGGTGCCGATGTCGTTATCGATAGCGATCATGATAGTCTGCTCGAGGTTTTTCAAAGCGAGTAGATTTTGTTGCAACTTGGCTTTGTCTGATCTGTAGGTGTTTCGAGTAGTAGTCCTCGTCAAAGGAATTGTGATTGAACCGCCATAGCTATAAAAGGGCCGGTTTTGTTGCTGAACATCATAAAAATAATCGCTGTATTCTTTGCCGGTGCCGTTGTAGCCGTAAGTGCCAAATATATCCAACTCGGGGAAGAGCTGATTGCGATCATATTTCAACTGGATGCCCGACTGCTCAATATCCAATTTTGCCTGGACCAACTCAGGCCGTTGAGAAAGACCTTTGCTCCAACTGTCCTGCAAATTAACGATCGGAGGTTGTGCCGTCAGAGTGCCGGTCGGCACCAATTCCACGAAAGCCCAGCCGCTGTACTCCTCGCTGATTATTTGTTTTACCACGCGTTCCTGCGTATCCCGTTGACTGCGAGCAAGGATCACGGCAGCCCGGCTTGAAGCAGCCTGCGCTTCGGCGGATTGCAGATCCAGCGGAGCCAGGGTGCCGACTTCGAGTTTCTTCCTATTCTCGGCGACAAGGCGCTCTGCCAGCTCGACCGCCTTTTCCTGGACTAAAACATTTTCACGATTGTAGATGAGATCGTAGTAGGCCTGTTCCAGAGCCGTAATTTTGACCATGATCTGTTGCTTCAACGTCTGGTCGGAATATCTCAGCCGGTTTTTGGCGACGCGAATGGCCAATACGCTTTCATCGATCAAGAAGTTCTTCAGCAAAGGTTGCGTCCCGGTAATGGACACTCCCCCAGCGGTATTTTCAAAAGGAAATCCCCCTTGGCTGCCGTAAGTGTCGGCGACTCGTCCTGAGAGAGTGTATGTCGTTCCCCAAGGCAACTTGCCGTTAATGCTTGAATTGAAAGCATTGTCATCCGTCTTTGAAGCCGGGATGATCTGGTTATTGGCAAATGTCGCGCCGTTCTCCCTGTGATCGTGCTGGCCAGAGAGACTCAAGTTCGGATCGTAAGCGCCATAAGCGCCCTGTAACGTGTAAAGCTGAATCTCAGGATTGTAGCGATCAATTTTGAGATCGAGGTTATGTTTCAACGTCAGTTCAATACAGTCCTGCAAAGATAGCTCACGAACCTTTCCAGGAGCGTTTGTCTGGCCGAAACAGGCCATCGTTGCGGTCGTTAATGCCAACAAGATTCCGAGCAGTCGTCTCATCGTGCGCGAAGATTGGGGGATTCGGTTCATTTCGTCAAATTAGGAGTGACAAAGCTGGGGTAATAACATCACCGTCTAAAATTCAAAATTCGAACTCCAAAACCCGAGCTTTTCATAGTTCTCACTCTGACACCGCGGAAGACGCCATTGTTTCGCATTTCGACATTCGGAGTTCGAATTTGTTTCGAATTTTGTTATTCGAGCCTCGAATTTTAACTTGCCGCCCTTTTCAGACGATCCGCGATGGCCCGCCATTCATCGGTTTCTGGCACGGCTTCAACGATGATGACATCAGCCCCCGCTTCATCGCATTGGTGGAGTTCCGCATAAAGGGCGCGGGCAAACGCCTCAGGATCGTGTGGAATGACGGAAACTCGATCGAGGTCGTGACCCGAAGGAATACGGGAATGAGCTATCACATTCAGGTTTGAAATCTGAAATCTGAAATCTGAAATCTGATTCCGGAGATCAACATCATCGCGCCAGGAAAGAACGACGAGTTTGGCCCGAGGCGAATAATGCTTTTGCAGTAAACCGGGACTCTTGAGGATTTCTTCGCTATCGCCAAAACCCAGTGTCAGTTCTCCCGTAACAGCAAGGAGGGCTTGCTCATGAATCATACCGGGGCGCAAGAGACGAGGAGGGGTCGCGGTAACATCCAGAACCGTGGACTCAATCCCGACTTGCGATTGTCCTCCATCAACAATCAGGTGGATTTTGTCCCCAAGCGATTTTTGCACATGCGAAGCGTTGGTTGGCGAAAGCTGGTTCGAAAGGTTCGCGCTCGGCGCAGCAAGGGGAAAACCACATTCGCGGATGACCGCTTGAACGAACGGATGATTTGGCCAGCGGACACCAACAGTAGAACCGCCCGCGGCGACAATGTCCGGAATTGCTTTAGAGCGCGGAAGGACAAGTGTCAACGGGCCTGGCCAGAAAGAGCGCGCGAGTTTGTCGGCGAGCGACGGCCAAGCGGAAACGCAGATACGAGCCAAGTCGAGGCTGGCAATGTGGACAATGATCGGATTGCGCGCGGGCCGACCTTTGATTTCGAAGATTTTGGAGACGGCGGAGGCATCGAAGGCATTCGCTGCGAGGCCATAAACGGTTTCAGTGGGCAGAGCGACAACCTGGCCGCTGCGAAGAAGATCACTGGCCTGCCGGACGGCGGCATCAAACAATTTAGGCGTATGGGTAGGTAAAACTTTACCGAATTCAGCCTGCATCAGGGTTCACTCGTAACGCAACGCGTCGATGGGATCCAATTGGGATGCTTTGCGAGCCGGATAAAACCCAAAAAAGATTCCAACTGCAGCACTGACGAAAAACGAAGCCAATATCCAAAGGAGGGGCGTCGCAACAGGCCAATGTTTCCACGCTTCGATAATTTTGGAAACGCCTATTCCCATCGCGATACCAATAATCCCACCGATAACGCTCAAGGTGAAGGCCTCTGTCAGGAATTGTAAAAGAATGTCGTATCCGCGCGCACCCACCGCCATGCGAATTCCGATTTCCCGCGTTCGCTCTGTGACGCTGACAAGCATGATATTCATGATACCAATCCCACCGACGACGAGAGAGACGGCTGCGATTGCAGCCAGCAAATACGTCATCGTCTTGGACTGTTCAGTCATGGCATCGGCAATCTCTTGTTGAGTACGCACGGTAAAATCGTCATCTCGCCCCATTCCAATTCGATGACGTTGCCTCATCAATTCTGTGATTTGCTGCTGGACCGGGCTGAGCAACGTTGGACTTGCCGTTTGAACATTGATCGTACGCAGCATGGTCATTCCGAAAAGACGCTTCATGGCGCTGGTGTAGGGCACAACGACGACATCGTCCTGGTCGGAACCCATCATGGACATTCCTTTCGGTTTGAGAATGCCAACGATGATGAAAGGAGCGCTTTTGATTCGCAAAATTTGGCCGATTGGGTCTTCACCCGGATACAGTTGGTCAGCGATGGTCTGGCCAATGATTGCAACTTTGTTGGCAGAACGGACATCTTGCTCCGTGAACATCGAGCCCGCAGTCGTTGGCCACTGTCGAAGAGTAAGGTAATCTGCCGATTCGCCCAGAATTTGGGTCGCCCAATTCTGATTTCCCGCAGCAATTTGGGTAGTGCTGCGAACTTCTGGACTGACGACTGTAACCCCAGGAATTTCACGTTGGATCGCTTCCGCATCATCAACGCTTAATGTTCCAGCCCCACCCCAACCGCTGTGGACCCCTCCGCGGGTCATGCTGCCTGAAAAAATCAGTATTACGTTTTGTCCAAGGCTCGCGATTTGATTTTCGATCTGAGACTTGGCGCCGTTGCCGATGCCGACCATTGCGATGACAGCGCCGACACCGATGATCATGCCGAGCATGGTTAGTAGAGTGCGCAACTTGTTTCTGCGCAGCGCGAGCAGCGCGATCTTCATTGTAGCAATGAGTCGTCTCATGAGGTTAATTGAACGGCCTGTTGCGCTTGTCGCAAGCGGGTCAGTTCGGTTTCGGCGTTAAAACGGTCTTTCACCATCGTATCTGTCAGAACAGAGCCGTCCCGCATTATAACATTTCTTTTCGTGTAATGCGCGATGTCCAATTCGTGTGTCACCATCACGATGGTGATCCCTTGTTCGTTTAGCTTTTGGAAAACGCCCATGATCTCGATACTCGTTTGACTATCGAGATTGCCGGTCGGTTCATCCGCCAGCAGCAGCGCAGGTTGATTGACCAGCGCCCGCGCGATGGCAACGCGCTGCTGTTGTCCACCGGAAAGCTGATTGGGATGATGATCGGCGCGCTCAGCTAAGCCGACCATTTCCAAGGCGCGATGTGCCCGCTCATGCTGCTCGCGAGAAGACAAATGCTTATGTTCGTAGAGCATCGGCAGTTCCACATTTTCGAGCGCGGACGTGCGCGAAAGCAAATTGAATCCCTGAAAAACGAAGCCGATCTTTTGATTCCGAATATCCGCCAGTTCATCGCGGCCCAGTTCGGAAACGTCAATATTGTCCAGCAGATATGCCCCACGGGTCGGTCGATCAAGGCAGCCCAGAATATTCATCAAAGTCGATTTCCCGGAGCCACTTGCGCCCATGACCGCCACAAACTCACCGCGTTCGATTTCGAGAGATACGCCGCGAACAGCGTGCACGTCCACTTCACCGGTGTGATAGACCTTGTGGACGGAAATGAGTTTGATGACGGGATTCACGAATGTAAGCAAAATTCGAATTTCTGCACCCTGTTTTGGCTGGTCATCTTCAGCCCCCCCTGAACCTTCCACCACCAAAGGGATTACTGGGCCGCTGCATGCCGCCGCTGCCGCTTTGCATTGTCAGAATGCCAGTGACGACCTGCTCCCCTTCTTTGAGGCCTTCGATCACTTCAGTGCTGACGCCGTCCGTAATCCCGGTTTGTATCTTGACTGGTTTGAGTTCGGGACGTTTGCCTTCGACGGATGCTAGAACATATACCGTTCGAGGTCCGGCGCGCTCAGGTCGGGAACGCGGGGCTGAACCGGCGGAACCTGGAGGTCCGCCACCGCTACGCTCGCCCCCACCAAAGCCTTTGCCACCCTGCCGTCCGCTGCCGGGACCGCCTTCTCCGCCCTGGCCAAATCCTTTGCCTCCGCCCTTTCGTCCGCCCCCGGGCCCTGCTCCCTCTCCACCGCCACCACCTGATTTCTGGTTTTCAGCGAGCGCCTTTGCAATTGCATTTGTCTCGGCAGCAATCGCTTCCGGCGGACGAAATCGCAAAGCGGCATTGGGAACTTTGAGCGCGTTATCTCTCTGTGCGATGATGATCGAAATACTCGCGGTCATTCCGGGCAACAGCTTTAGATCGGAATTGTTGACAGAGACAACGCAATCGTAATTGACGACGTTTTGATTCGTTAACGCGCCATAGCGAATCTGGCTGACGCTGCCGTGGAATTTGCGATACGGAAAGGCGTCCACACTAAAATCTACATTCTGTCCAACTTGCACGCCGCCAATGTCTGCTTCCGAGACCAACGCGTCGATCTGCATCTTGGTCAAATCGTTGGCGATGAGAAAAAGCGTTGGCGTGTTGAAACTCGCAGCCACCGTTTGGCCGACATCGACATTGCGAGAGATGACCACCCCATCGCACGGCGCATAAATCGTGCAACGCGACAGATCTACTTTTGCGGTCGCGAGCGCTGCATCGGCTGATTGAACTTGCGCCTGAGCCTGCTGCATTTGCGCCAGCGTCGTGTCGTGGTCGGAAGCGGAAATTAAATTGTTGGTGAATAGCGCTTCGGAACGATGAGCCTGGACTTCGGCGAGTGCAAGATTCGCTTTTGCATTCGCAAGTTCAGCTTCGCCTCGCAAGACCGCGGCTTGATACGTAGCAGGATCAATTTGAGCAATAATCTGATTCGATTTCACTTCGGAATTGTAATCGACCAGAATCTTATTAATGCGGCCCGAAATCTGGCTGCCAACCTGCACGTTCACGACCGGATTAAGCTGACCGCTCGCCGTAACGGCTTGAATCAAATCACCGCGCGTCACCTGCGCAGTTTGGTACTGCGAAGCGGATTCGTGATCGGCGACGAAAAACCAGATCGCCCCTCCGACGACTCCGCCGACCACGAGAAGAATCACGACCCATTTCACCCAACCACTGCTGTTTTTATTCGCCATAGTTTTGCCACTGAAGATTTGCGGTGTACACGTGAGACATGAGTCGTTGCCCGAAAGTTACCGAATATTCGGCCGCTGTCCATGCGATCTCGTTCCCACAACTGCGCAATCTTTGCGCAGTTGGACGATAATATCGTGTTATCTCGATGACTGGGTGGGGCGAGCGTCCCCGCGAGCCGCTGAAACTGACTACCGACGCGAATTCGCAAACTCGCGGTGCTATGTGCACGAGGCAAGACGCTCGCCCCACCACTCCGAATTCTATGCTGCAACCCACCGGCGATCATTTTCACTTTAGACTGCGGTCTTTAAACTTTAGACTGCCGAACGTGCTCGAAAAATTCATTCGACAACTTGCCGGCGCCAACCATCTCAGCGATGAAGACGTCCGCATTGCCGTCGATCAACTCGTCGATGAAAAGGTCCCATCCGAAACTAAAGCCGACTTTTTGTGCCACCTGGCCTTGAAAGGCGAAACGGTGGACGAAATTGCTTCGTTCGCCGCGGCGCTGCGCGAAAAATCGATCGCGCCACTGGTGGACGATAGTTGGCGGAACTCTCACGAGATTCTCGATGTTTGCGGCACCGGCGGCGACCGTCTCAATACCTTTAATATTTCCACGACTGTCGCAATTGTCTGTGCGGCTGCCGGAGTTCCAGTTGCCAAACACGGAAATCGCGCAATCACCTCGCAAGCCGGTAGCGCCGATGTCCTCGAAGAACTCGGCGTGAAAATTGATTTGGGGCCACAGGATGCAGCACGCTCGCTGTGCGAACGAAACTTCGCGTTTTTCTTCGCGCCGAATTATCATCCCGCTTTCAAACACATTGGCCCGGCCCGAAAGCTTTGTGCCGATCGCGGCCAGCGCACGATTTTCAACTTCCTCGGCCCGTTGCTCAACCCTGCCAGACCGACATCACAACTGGTTGGCGTTCCGCGCCCAGAATTGTGCGAACCGCTCGCGCGCGTCCTGAGGGCACTCGGAGTCCGCCGAGGAATGGTCGTCAGCGGCAAGGCAAACACCGCATCCTTGGACGAATTTTCAATACTCGGGGACAACACCATCGCCGAGTTCTATCAGGAACGCGGATTTGCCACTTCAGTCATGGGCCTTTCAGAGTTTCCGCTGAACACAGCGACTCTGGCAGATCTGACCGGCGGCGATCGCAAAGCAAACGCCGCTATCGTAAAAGAATTGCTGCTTGGAAAAGATCGCGGCGCAAAACGCGATGCCATTTTGCTCAACGCTGCCGCCGCCCTATTCGTCGCCAACAAAGCGCAAAGCTTCATGGCCGGATGGGACCTGGCTGCTGACGTAATCGACAGGGGCCAGGCCATGAGGAAGCTGGAAGAGTTGGTGACTGGTGATCGGTAATTGGTGATTGGTATTCCAAATTACAGTTCCCTAATAATTCAGAACTCCCTAAACGAACCATATGGAAACCCAAAAAAAGAAATACGGATCATTTAAAGACCTGGATGTTTACAAAGCCGCTCGCGAGTTCAGAAAGAAAATGTGCAGGGTTGCAAAGCAACTGCCCGAATCCGAGAAATACAATTTGAACATTCAAATGCGCCGGGCCGCTCTTTCATTGACAGATAACATCGCGGAGGGCCACGGGCGCTATCATTATCTGGACAATATCAAATTCATGCTCATTTCGCGCGGGTCACTCGAGGAACTCATGGACGATTTGACTGCTTGCGAGGATGAGGATTACGTATCCATAGTTGAACTCTCTGCGTTGAATGAAGAAGCAGCCAGCGTACTACGCCAGATTAACGGATATATTCGCTATCTGCGAGAGAGCAAAGTTGGTAACTCACTCGGTTTACGTGAAGAGCCAGTGCGTTATTCAGCAGGCGACGACAATGTTCTCCCAGACGCTCTCTTCGACCAGCCACCAATCACAAGTCACCAATCACTAATTCCCCGAGTTGTCTTTTACGCGCGCCCCCGTCGAAAACGTGCCCGAATACACAACGCCATCTATCGAGTAATTAAACGTCCCGTGGAAACTGTCACTAACGAGCGCTCCATCAGAATTATACTTGGCCGTTTCCATACCAAATGCCGAACCCAGCGGCGTTGAGCCCTGTTCATCGTTGTAAAGAAACGCCTGGCGAACCAGCTTCGTTTGCGTTGAGTTCTTCACTTCAGTAAAATTATATTCCATCTGGATCACGTCCGCCCACCAGCCATCGCTAATTCGAACAACCACAGTATCATGGTTAGCCGGGCGATACACGAACGCCAATTGACGCGAGTCAATACCGTTATCCGTCGCGACCCTCTGAATAAAATCCTTTTCGGAAAACGGCTTTGCAGTGACCTGCCCGCTCTCACTGGTTGTGTAAGCCGTCCCGTGCCAGGACATGCGGAACATGTCCGTCGCGCTGAGGAGGATAGGTTGGAGCACGCCGATGGTCAGACCACACATCAATAGATTTCGAATTTTCATAGTTCTGTTCGCAGTTCTTCTGCCCGCGTTCAATGGTCGCGCAAATTTTAGGACTCGCGGCCAAACCACCCAATAGGGCGATTCCCTCCTGACGCGCACGTCCAAACCCGCACGCAGGACCTTTGGCTTGGAGTTTTGAACGATCAGAAACGTTTATGGAGTGCGTCGGCAGAGCGAAGCGGCGACGGCGCTTTGTTACTCCTGTCCTGCGCAGGAAGTCACCGGCGTTCAAGCCTGCGCGTCAGCGTCTTGGAGTGCGGCAGCCCTGAGTTTGTCTCAAAACTCGAAAGCCGATCCAAAGAATTTCAAAAAGCACCATCAAAACACCTTCGGCAAAAATCAAAACGCGCCATATCGAAAATATGGAAGCCGGTTTTTTCGTTGGCGGCGTGCCGCACGAGTTTTGAGACAGTCCCCTATGCCGCTTTAATCGCTTTCCCGCCGACCTGCTTGATTTCTTCGCTTGATTATCCGCCAAACAGAGGCTAGGCATACGCAACGCGATTAAACGTCGGCACTCTCGGAAAAGGAATCTATGTATCGAATTATCGGAGCAGACGGCAACCAATACGGCCCCATATCCGCGGAGCAATTACGCCAGTGGATCGCCGAAGGCCGCGCCAATGCGCAAACGAAAGTTCTCGCCGAAGGAACCACCGAATGGAAACCCCTCTCTGAATTTCCGGAATTCTTTCCCTCAGCATCGGCGCCAGGCGGGATGGCTCCACAACCGACCCCGGCATTGCCGACCATGCAACCACTCGCTTCTTATGGTCCGCCGGCAGCTGAACAGGTCAATGGCCCGGCCATTGGATTGATGGTCGTGTCCATCCTGGAAGTAGCGTTTGCAGGGCTTTCATTGCTATTCCATCTCATTGGCGTCTCAATTCTGGGAATGAACCAAACATCGAATCAACCTCTTGCCAATTTGATGAGCGGCACGGTTGGCATCCTCACGAGTATTTTTGTCCTCCTTCTCGGTGGAGTAATTTTGGTGGGCGCAGTCAAGATGAAGAAGCTTGAAAACTATGGTCTGGCGATGGCCGCAAGCATAATCGCCATGCTGCCTTGCTCTGCGTGCTGCATCGCGGGCCTGCCAATTGGCATCTGGTCGCTCGTCGTCTTGTCCAAGCCGGAAGTCAAGAGCGCCTTCCATTAAGTTCCAGTATGTCGCAGACCGCAGCACAGGCCGAAAAGCTTTGCGGTCGCATTCCGCCTCGAATTGGAGAAACGCATCCTCGCCAAACCATTTGGTTGATTCTGCCATTCACCGCACTAATCGCTGGCGCAACCATCCTCTACTTTTTTAATCCGGTGCAATCTGGCTTCTATCCAACCTGCCTCTTTTACAAAACCACCGGCCTGCTCTGTCCCGGCTGTGGCACGTTGCGCGCAACGCATCAACTCTTGCACGGTCACATCGAAGCAGCTTTTCGTTTCAACGCTTTGCTCGTCTCTTCGTTGCCAATTTTTGCTGTGGGATTTGTGCAAGCTGCGCGCCATCGAACCGCCAACAAACCAGCCTTCTCATGGATTCGCCCGACCTGGCTTTGGTTCGGACTTGCGATTCTCATCGTATTTGGAATCCTCCGCAACCTGCCCGGCGCTTCCCATTATTACCTCGCACCGCTTTAGATTTCGCCATGACACAAAGCGGCAGAGCACGGCCGCACTCCAAACGCTGGCGCTTTCTTGTGCGCCACTTTGTTCGCGAGATTTTGGAGTGCGGCTGTCCTCTGCCGCTTTTATTTGAAATGGCACGCACATCCAAATCTTCAATCCACCCCCACTTAACGTCTAAGCTTGCGCTCACGAAACCAATCGCCTACAAGCACACCCGCGGGAAGCATACATCGTCGCCATGTATAAAATAATCGGTGGAGATCAAAAACAGTATGGACCCGTGTCTGCGGACGAAGTGCGACACTGGATTGCCGATGGTCGCCTCAACGCCCAAAGCCTCGCTTGGGCCGAAGGAACTGCCGATTGGAAACCCCTCGGTTCATTCCCCGAATTTGCCGATGCCCTGCGCACTCAGGTTGCTCCACCGCCGCTGTCCGGGGCCGCAATGCCTCCCGGCACGTCCGACGCTTATCGCGCCGAAATTCTGGCCCGCTATCCGCAAATTCAGATCGGCCGCTGCCTCAAAGGTTCGTGGGACCTGGTCACTTCGAACTTCGGCTTGCTTTTCGGTGCCGCCGCGCTGGTTTGGGCGATCAGATTTGGCTCCAATCTTGTTCCGTACCTCGGACCAATAATAAATTGGGTTTTGAGAGGAGCCCTCATTGGCGGATTGTATTTGGTCTTTCTGAAGCGAATTCGAAGAGAACCTGCTGGGTTTGAAGATTTGTTCTCCGGATTCCAATTTGGATTCCTGCAACTGTTCCTGGTTGGCTTAGTCAGTGGATTATTAACCTTCGTTGCCGCGTTTTGCTGCCTCCTGATACCGGGGCTTTACTTGTTCATCGCCTGGATTTTCAGCATTCCACTCGTCGCAGACAAGCGATTTGAATTTTGGACCGCAATGGAGTTAAGCCGCAAAATCGTAACCAAAGTTTGGTTCGAAATTTTTGGCCTGTTCATCCTTGTCTCCCTGCCGGCCCTCCTCGTTGGACTTGGTGCCGGACTAAAAGTCGCGATCGACATCCTTCCCACCTTGGAGCGAGTAATTAGTTCTGGCCAGCCCGATACCGAAGCTATTCGGACCCTGATATTACAAACCGCTGGCTCAAGCCTTTGGATGATCGTCGTCGTTAATGTGGTCTCACTGCTGAATTTTCCTTTCGTTATAGGGGCCTTGGCACATGCCTATGAAGATCTCTTTGGCACTCGGCGAGCGCCGTCCGCTTAGCCGGCAGACTGCCTGGGGATGCCTCACCACAAACCTGGCCATGCCAGGTTTTGGTTCGCTCATGGCAGGACAAATTTCGGGTTACCCGCAGGTCATCCTTGCACTCGGCGGAATGGTCTTGACCATGATTTTCGGAGTCCGCGCCTTGCTCTGGATGCTCGCAAATTGGTCCCGCCTCCACGATCCTGCGTCAGACCAGTTCGCGGTATTTGGAGAAATGTGGACGGTCCTGCGCTGGGCTCTCCTGGGAATGGCCCTGTTCGGCCTGGGATGGCTCTGGGCTTTAGGAAGCAGTTACGGAATTATCCGCTCCGCGAAGAACGATGCACCCGCTCCGCCAAAATTGTGATTGGAAATAGGTACAGCGTGGTTGCCCCGTCCGGGTAGGACCTCACCACGCCGTTGGATAATCGAAAACCTAGATCGAGCGATATTGACCGCACCGCGCACCAATCACCAGTCACCAAATTTTGGATGACAACGCCAAACTTTATGGCATCACTTGAATATGGCAAAGTATTCTGCTGCTCAAACCAAAGCCGCCCTTCGCTTTCTGCCCGAATGGACCAAAAAGGGCTCCGCCATCATCCGCACTTTTCAGTTCCGGGATTTTGCAACCGCCATCGAATTTGTGAACGCCGTTGCCCGCCTCGCTGAGCGAGCCTCGCACCATCCGGACATCGACATTCGCTGGAATAAAGTCACGCTTTCCCTCACCACCCATGACGAAGGCGGGCTCACTGAAAGGGATTTTGATCTCGCAATGAAAGCAGACCAGCTTTGAAGAACCCATTGTCCTCCTCCGACGTCCAGTCCGTCTTTAAACGCTCCTTCAACTTCCCGGCGACGCATGTCGTTCACGCGCCGGGCAGATTGGAGTTACTCGGGAATCACACTGATTACAATCAAGGTCTGGTTATGTCCCTTGCGGTGGACAAATA
>Ga0207674_10005808_pt1 | contig 14643 bp, 6 predicted proteins | sample KBSCornC72_FD_184303 | JGI IMG/M metagenome (GOLD analysis project Ga0207674, IMG submission 184303) | Corn rhizosphere microbial communities from Kellogg Biological Station, Michigan, USA - KBS Corn C7-2 (SPAdes) (version 2) | ecosystem: Host-associated > Plants > Roots > Rhizosphere > Soil ... | reverse complement strand
TGCGGCGCTATGCACATCTCGCGGCGGATCACCTGGCGCCGTATGCGGAGCGCTTGTGCACAGCACGTGCGGCGGAGAGCGAAACCGTGGACGTTTTGGTCACAGTCCCGAAAAGACGAAGGGCCCGCCATCGGCAAGCCCTTGTTGTATTGGTTGCGGGGGCCCGCTTTGTTCTTCAGATGCGGTGCGTAAGCGGATTCGAATTGCATAACAACGGCTTTGCGTCAACTTGCAAACAGGTGACACCAACCGAGCGAATCAAGGGTTCATGCTGCAACAACGCTTTTTTTCCACCGAATTAATAGCCTGCGGGCCTCCGCCGACGACATTTCAGTCACTGAACGGGCACAGATAGCCTAGCAAACAGCCTAAGCTCCTCTCGCGCAGGCACTTTCAAGGGTGATCCCGGGCGAGCAACGAGCCGGGAACCTCGACGAAAAGCGGATTGTCCGCAGTCCTCTGACGATCTCGATTAGAGTGCGTCGAGTTGCAGTTTTAGCATTCCTTCCAGAGTTGTGACTAGGGCATCGATGGAGTTGCGCTTGTTTGGATGCAGCGCTGCTTTGGGATTATGTGCAACGGGTGCTGCCGTGATTGACTTCACTCGCGCCAGCATGGCTGCGTCAGCCACCTTTCCCTGGTCCTGCAACGTCGCTCGTACACGATTGGACCATTTCTGATTGCCTCGAAACCTGGGCGATGTCAGGTCCACCCCCAATTCCTGAGCCACCGCGCCCTCGTATGTAGCCGGATCTAGATAATCTTCGAATTCTGAATCCGCCATACCCATTGCAGTTTGTAAAGGTACAGCTCGCGACATCGATGAGTCCGTCCTGCTGCGCCTTAGTGTAAGCAGTGCGACCTGCGTGATCGTTGTCGAGCAGGGTGTGGGTTGCACACAGCATGTTCGTTAACAACGAAAGCTTTAAGAGAGGTTGCCTGCCCCGCCGATCGGCTCAATGATTAGCAGGTTGCCATTAAGTGCTCGGCCGACTCTATCGCCAAGGAGTGGCAGAACCGCCCTCAACGCGGTGGCGTCCTCCTCCCCTTCAACGACCAACGCATAATTAGCGTGAGTCAGATTGTCGGACGCCTTGTTGCCAAGTACGTCGCGAACGGCCGCGACACTCTTCGCGGGCGTTGCGCCACAGCGACCGGCTGGCGGCGCGCGCGATAGTGCTTCAGCAGAAGACCCAGCTCCTGTCTAGTTCGAGCTCACGGCGTCAACTCGCGAGGCGCTGGAAGCGTGGATCAAGTCAGCCGGGCTGAAGTCGGATTGCTTCCTATTTCCCAGTCGCCTGCACGAATCGGGGCCGATCCAGACGGGTCGCGGTCCATTGTGGGGATAGCGTGCCCATGGAAAGTTAGGACCATTTTCACCGGACATCTTGTTGGCTCTTGTTGACATATGACGGCCCCGCACGAAAGATGCTGCAGGATGCTCCCTTAATTGCCCTTTCATGCGCGGATGCACTCGGATTTTCGATTTTGACGGAACCCCGGCGCATGATTCCAACTTGAGCCGCAGCGAAAGCGGGACGCGACGAGACCCATGACCCATCCCGTTCCCGACGCTCCGATGACCGCCGACGGCGACGGCTTCACCTCACCCTCTGCCGCCGCTGCGACAGCCCTCCCCGGGGCAAGCGCACCGGCCGGGGACTCGAAGGGCCATGCTCCGTCGCCGTCCGCCGCGCCTGTGCCGGTGGCGCCTGTATGGCAGGCTGGCCTAACCGACGCGGCGGCGCAGGCGGGAGCGCTCGCGGAGTCGCAGGCGAAGCCGGACGAGGCCGTCGCCGCGTTCCGTGCCGCCGTGCTGCACAAGCTCACCTACATGGTCGGCAAGGACAGCGGGCACGCGCAGGAGCACGACTGGTTCGTCGCGACGGCGCTTGCGGTCCGCGATCACCTCGTCGACCGTTGGATCGACGCGACGCGCAAGACCTACCGCGACGGCCGCAAGCGCGTCTACTACTTCTCGCTCGAGTTCCTGATCGGCCGGCTCTTGTTCGACGCGCTGTCCAACCTCGGCATCACCCAGGTCGCCCGCGAGGCGTTGCGTGACTTGGGCGTCGACCTCGAGCGCCTGCGCAAGGTCGAACCGGACGCCGCGCTCGGCAACGGCGGCCTCGGCCGCCTCGCCGCCTGCTTCATGGAGAGCATGGCCTCGCTCGGCATTCCCGCGCATGGCTACGGCATCCGCTACGACCACGGGATCTTCCGGCAGGCGATCAAGGACGGCTGGCAGATGGAACTGCCGGAGGAATGGCTCTCCGCCGGCAATCCCTGGGAGTTCGAGCGGCCCGAGGTCACGTACCCGGTTGGCTTCGGCGGAGCGGTGGACACCCGCGAGAATGCCGACGGCACCGTGCGCTCGGTGTGGGAGCCGGCGGAAAGCGTCAACGCCGTCGCGTTCGATACGCCGCTCGCCGGGTGGCGGGGACGGCACGTCAACACGCTGCGGCTGTGGTCGGCGCGCGCGTCGGACCCGTTGCGGCTCGACGACTTCAACCGCGGCGACCACGTCGGCGCGCTCGCCGACCGCGTGCGGCTCGAGGCGATCTCGCGCGTCCTCTACCCGTCCGACGAAACCGAGGCCGGGCACGAGCTGCGGCTGCGGCAGGAATACTTCTTCGCGTCCGCCTCGCTGCAGGACCTGCTGCGCCGCCACAAGGCGCAGCACGGCGACCTCGCGTCGCTGGCCGACCACGTGTCGATCCAGCTGAACGACACGCATCCGGCGATCGCGGTGCCGGAGCTCATGCGCCTCCTGATCGACGTTCACGAGCTGCCGTGGGAGCTCGCGTGGGACATCACGACGTCGGTGTTCAACTACACCAACCATACGCTGCTGCCGGAAGCGCTCGAGACGTGGCCGGTGGCGCTGATGGAGCGGCTTCTGCCACGGCACATGCAGATCGCTTACCTCATCAACGGCCTGCACCTCGATGCGCAGCGCACGGAGGGGCACGACGACCGCTTCCTGTCGTCGATCTCGCTGATCGAGGAGAACCATGTCCGCCGGCTGCGCATGGGCCATCTCGCGTTCCTCGCCTCGCGCCGCGTGAACGGCGTGTCGGCGCTGCACACCGACCTCATGCGCAAGACGGTGTTCCACGACCTGGCCGCCGTCCACCCGGGGCGCATCGTCAACGTTACCAATGGCATCACGCTGCGCCGCTGGCTCTACCAGGCCAATCCGGGACTCACCGAGCTCATCGTCGACGCGGTGGGACCCGAAGTGCTCGATAAAGCGGCGCTGCTGGAAGCGCTCACGCCGCTCGCCGACGACGCGGCGTTCCGCGAGCGTTTCATGGCGGTGCGGCGGGCCAACAAGGTGGCGCTGGCACGGCTCATCGCCGAGCGACTCGGGATTGGCGTCGATCCTGAAGCCATGTTCGACGTGCAGATCAAGCGCATCCACGAGTACAAGCGGCAGCTTCTCAACCTGCTCGAGACGATCGCGTTCTACAACGCCGTGCGCGCCCAGCCGACCCGCGCGTGGGTGCCGCGCGTCAAGATCTTCTCGGGCAAGGCGGCGGCGGGCTACCGGCAGGCGAAGCTCGTCATCAAGCTCGCGCACGACGTCGCGCGCATCGTCAACCGCGATCCGGTGCTGCGCGGACGCCTCAAGGTCGTCTTCCTGCCGAATTACAACGTGAGCCTCGCCGAATCGATAATCCCGGCAGCCGACGTCTCCGAGCAGATCAGCACGGCGGGCATGGAAGCTTCCGGCACCGGCAACATGAAGCTCGCGCTCAACGGTGCGCTGACGATCGGCACCCTCGACGGCGCCAACATCGAGATCCGGGAACGGGTCGGCGCCGAGAACATGGTGATCTTCGGGCTCGACGCCGAGGGCGTCGCGCAGCGGCGCGCGACCGGCCTCGACGCGACGGCGACGATCGCCGCGTCCCCCACGCTGGCCGACGTGCTCCGCGCCCTGGAATCCGGCACGTTCTCCCCCGACGACCGCGGCCGCTACCGCGAACTGGTGGACGGGCTGCGCCACCACGACTACTTCATGGTGTGCGCGGATTTCGACGCGTACTGGATGGCCCAGCGCTCGATCAACACACTGTGGCAGGACCGCGAGTCGTGGTACGGCAAGGCGATCCTCAATACCGCACGCATGGGCTGGTTCTCCGCGGACCGCGCGGTGCTCGAGTACGCCCGCGAGATCTGGGGCGCCGACCCCGGCGCGCAATAGGGTGGCGATCCCCCCTCATCCCGCGGCACTGCGCCGGGATCCCGACTGAAGATCAGGACAACGGCGGCGTTGATGGCGGCGCAGCACGCTCTTTCTTCCGAAGCGATCGCGGCGATCGTCGAGGGCCGGCACGCCGATCCTTTCGCGGTGCTCGGCCTCCACGAGGTCGGCGGCGCGGTAATGCTGCGGGCCTACGTTCCGGGTGCGCGGACGCTGGACCCCGTCGCCGAGGACGGAAGCCTGCTCGCGCGGCTGGTGCAGCTTCATCCGGGCGGCTTTTTCGAAGGGCCGCTCCCGCGCCGGATGCGGTACCGGTTGCGCGCGACCAACGCCGACGGCACCTGGACTGTCGACGACGCGTACGCGTTCGGGCCGGTGCTGGGACAACTCGACGACTGGCTGGTGGGCGAAGGCACCCACGCGATGCTCTACGAGCGGCTGGGCGCGCATCCGATGACGCACGAAGGCGTGGCCGGCGTCCACTTCGCCGTCTGGGCGCCGAACGCGCAGCGCGTTTCGGTCGTCGGCGATTTCAATGCCTGGGACGGCCGCCGCCACGTGATGCGCAAGCGGATCGACACCGGCGTGTGGGAGATCTTCGTCCCCGCGCTTGGCAACGGCGCGATCTACAAGTACGAGATCCTCGGCGCGCAGGGAACGCTGCTGCCGCTCAAATCGGATCCCGTGGGCTTTCGCGCGGAACTGCGTCCGTCGACCGCGTCGATCGTCTGCGCGACTGACGGCTTCGCGTGGACCGACGGCGCGTGGATGGGAAAGCGCGCGCAAGGCGATGCGCGGCGCGCGCCGATGGCGATCTACGAGGTGCATCCGGGATCCTGGCGGCGCGGCGCGGACGGACGCTGGCTCACCTACGACGAGCTCGCGGAAGCGCTCGTCCCCTACGTGTCCGGCATGGGGTTCACCCACATCGAGCTCTTGCCGATTAACGAGCATCCGCTGGACGCGTCGTGGGGCTACCAGCCGATCGGGCTCTTCGCGCCCACGAGCCGCTTCGGCGAGCCCGCCGCGTTCGCGCGCTTCGTCGACGCATGCCACGCCGCCGGCATCGGCGTGATCCTCGACTGGGTGCCCGCGCACTTTCCGGTCGATCAGCACGGCCTGGCGCGGTTCGACGGCACCGCGCTCTACGAGCACGCCGATGCGCGCCAGGGATTTCATCCAGACTGGAGCACCGCGATCTTCGATTTCGGCCGGCGAGAGGTCGTCAACTACCTGATCGCCAACGCGCTCTATTGGCTCGATCGCTTCCACATCGACGGCCTGCGCGTCGACGCGGTGGCGTCGATGCTCTACCTCGACTATTCGCGCAGGGCCGGCGAATGGGTCCCGAACCGCGACGGCGGCAACGAGAACCTCGAGGCGATCGCTTTCCTGCGCAAGCTCAACGAGGCGGTGTACGGCCGCCACCCGGGCGCGTTCGTAATCGCGGAGGAATCCACGGCATGGCCCGGCGTGTCGCACCCCACGTACGCGGGAGGGCTCGGCTTCGGCTTCAAGTGGAATCTGGGCTGGATGCACGACACGCTGAAGTACATCCAGCAGGAGCCCGTGCACCGTTCGTTCCACCACGAGTGGCTGACCTTCGGACTCGTGTACGCATGGAGCGAGAACTTCGTGCTTCCGCTGTCCCACGACGAGGTGGTGCACGGCAAAGGATCGCTGCTCGCGCGTATCCCGGGCGACTCGTGGCGCCAGTTCGCGACGCTGCGAGCGCTCTACGCGTTCATGTGGGCGCACCCGGGCAAGAAGCTCCTGTTCATGGGCCAGGAATTTGCGCAGGGCCGCGAGTGGAATTTCGACGCCGAACTCGACTGGCCGCAGCTCGCGCTTCCCGCGCATCGCGGCGTGCAGTCGCTCGTCCGCGACTGCAACCACGCGTATAGGGCGCAGCGAGCGCTGCACGAACGCGACTGCGAGGAAGACGGCTTTCGCTGGATCGAAGTGGGCGACCGCGACCGGTCGGTGTTCGCCTGGCTGCGCTTGGGAGGCGACGGGGCACGACCGGTCGTGGCGGTCCTGAACTTCACGCCGGTGCCGCGCGAGCATTACCGGATCGGAATGCCGCTGCCCGGGCGCTGGCGCGAGATACTCAACACCGATGCCGCTATCTACGGCGGTACCGATCGGGGCAATGCCGGCAGCGTCCTGGCGCATTCCGGCGAGAGCCACGGCTATGCAAATCACGCGAGCCTCATGCTCCCGCCTCTCGCGGCGCTGTGGCTCGTGCACGACGGCGGCGCATGACGCTGGCGGCCGACCGAAAGCGTTCCGGAGACCGCACGATGGACAAAATCACGTACTCGACGCCGCTGGCCCGCTCCACGATGGCGTACGTGCTCGCCGGCGGCCGCGGAACCCGCCTCATGGAGCTGACCGAGCGACGCGCCAAGCCGGCTGTATATTTCGGCGGCAAATCTCGCATCATCGACTTCGCGCTATCGAACGCGCTCAATTCCGGCATCCGGCGGCTCGCGGTGGCGACGCAGTACAAGGCGCACAGCCTGATCCGCCACCTGCAGCGCGGCTGGAACTTCCTGCAGCCGGTGCGCAACGAGAGCTTCGACATCCTGCCTGCCAGCCAGCGCGTGGCCGTGGACCAGTGGTACGCGGGCACCGCCGACGCCGTGTACCAGAACATCGACATCATCGACGGCTATGCGCCCGAGTTCATCATCGTTCTGGCGGGCGATCACATTTACAAGATGGACTACGAGCGCATGCTCGTCCAGCACGTGAACTCGGGCGCTGACGTCACCGTCGCGTGCATCGAGGTTCCCTCGACCGAGGCGACGGGATTCGGCGTGATGCACGTCGACGCGGCGGACCGCATCGTGGCGTTCGTCGAGAAGCCCGCGGAGCCGCCGGAGCTGGCGGACCGTCCGGGGTTCTCGCTCGCGAGCATGGGGGTGTACGTATTCCGGCGCGTGGTGCTGAACGAGGCGCTGCGCCGCGATGCGGCCGATCCGGACTCGAACCACGACTTCGGCCGCGACATTATTCCGTACATGGTGCAGAACGCCAATGCGGTCGCGCACCGCTTCGGCAAGTCGTGCGTCAAGTCGCGCGACGAGTCGAAGGCCTATTGGCGCGACGTCGGTACGCTCGACGCGTATTTCGAGGCGAACATCGATCTCACTGACGTCGTCCCCGTGCTCGACCTTTACGACCGCAACTGGCCAATCTGGTCGTATGCCGAGATCACGCCGCCCGCAAAGTTCGTGCATGACGCGGACGGAAGGCGCGGCGTCGGGGTCACCTCGCTCGTGGCAGGCGGCTGCATCGTCTCGGGATCGTCGCTACGCCGGTCCCTGCTGTTCACCGGCGTACACCTGCATTCTTACGGCAGCGTCGAGAACGCGGTGATCCTGCCCAACGTCGATATCGGCAGGCGGGTGCGCCTTAAGAACGTCGTCGTCGACGCCAACGTGAAGATCCCCGCAGGGCTCGTCGTCGGCGAGGACCCGGAAGCCGACGCCGCCCGCTTCCGCCGCACCGACAAGGGCATCTGCCTCGTCACGCAGTCGATGATCGATCGCCTCGCGCCGTGACGCGTGTCCTGTCCGTCGCCTCGGAAGTCTATCCGCTGGTCAAGACGGGCGGATTGGGCGACGTCGTCGCCGCGCTGCCGCCGGCGCTCGCGCGCGAAGGTGTCATCGTGCGCACCCTGGTGCCGGGCTACCCGGCAGTCATGGACGCGCTGCACGACGCGGAGACCGCGCATACCTTTGCAAGCCTGCACGGCGTGCCCGCCCGGCTCGTCTGCTGCGAGGCGGTAGGGCTCAATCTACTCGTCCTCGACGCGCCGAAACTTTTCGCGCGGGCGGGCAATCCGTATGCTGGTCCCGACGGCAAGCCGTGGCCCGACAACGCGATCCGGTTTGCGGCGCTGTCCACCGCTGCGGTGGCCGTGGCGCACGGCGCGCTCGCGAGCTTCGTGCCGGACGTCGTGCAGGCGCACGACTGGCAGGCGGGCTTAACCCCAGCCCTGCTCCACTACACCGGCGCCCCGCGTCCGGCCACGGTGATGACGGTGCACAACCTGGCCTTTCAGGGGCAGTTCCCTAAGGAGCTACTGGGAGCGCTCGGCTTGCCCGCGCGTGCCTACGCGGTCGACGGCGTCGAGTACTACGGCACGATCAGTTTCCTGAAGGCGGGCGTGGCCCTCGCGGACCGCGTCACGACGGTCTCGCCGACCTACGCCGCGGAGATCCGCACGCCTGAGCACGGAATGGGGCTGGACGGCGTGCTGCGCAAACGCACGAACCTGCTGACCGGCATCCGGAACGGCATCGATTCCGCGGTGTGGAATCCCGCCACCGACGCGCATCTCGCGTCCCGCTACACGGCGCGGCGGCTCGCCGCTCGCACGCCGAACAAGGCGGCGCTCAAGGCCCGCTTCGGCCTCGATGACGATCCCGGCGCGTTCCTGCTAGGCGTGGTGAGCCGCCTCACCGAGCAGAAGGGCATCGACCTTGTAGCCGGCGCGGTGCCGCACATCGTCGGCACCGGGGCGCAGCTCGTGGTGCTGGGGACGGGCGACCCGGCACTCGAGGACGACATCATCGCCGCTGCTGGGCTTCATCCCGGCCGCGTGGCAGCCATAATCAGCTACGACGAGACGCTGGCCCATCTGGTGCAGGGCGGGATCGATGCGCTCCTCGTGCCATCCCGCTTCGAGCCGTGCGGCCTCACTCAACTCATCGCGCTGCGCTACGGCACATTGCCGGTCGTCGCCCGCGTGGGCGGGCTTGCGGACACGGTCATCGACGCCAACGAGATGGCGCTCGCGGCGGGCACCGGCACGGGCATCCAGTTCGCGCCAGTGACGGCGAGCGCCCTCGAAATCGCGATCGATCGCGCCGCGACGCTCGCGCGCGACACGAAAACCTGGCGCCGCCTGCAGGCGCACGCCATGGCGACCGACGTGGGGTGGGAGCGGCCCGCGAAGCAATATGCCGCACTCTTCCGCGACCTCGTCGCGCAGCACGCGCGGAGCTAGCGCAATGCCGGCCTCGCGTCGCGGCTGCGCGGAACCGCTTGGCGTTGCGCTTGCGCCCGACGGCGTCAACGTCGCGGTGCAGTCCGCGCATGCCGAGGCCATCGAGTTCTGCGTGTTCGACGATGCGGGGAGCGTAGAGGTCGCGCGCATCGCGCTGTCCGGGCGCACCGGCGATGTGTTCCACGGGTTCGTGCGCGACGTGGCGCCCGGCGCGCGTTATGGATTACGCGCGCACGGTCCATGGGCGCCGCACGCCGGCCATCGCTTTGACGGGAACAAGCTGCTGGTCGATCCGTATGCGCTCGCCCTCGATCGCCCGTTCGCACTGCACATGTCGATGCTGCCGCCGACCGCCACGGAGCGCGGCGCGGCCGACAGCGGACCGTTCGTGCCCAAGGGCATCGTGACATCCGCGCCGCCGCCGGTCGCGGATACCCGGCCGCGCGTCCCGTGGGCGAACACGGTCATCTACGAGCTTCACGTGCGCGGCTTCACGCGCACGCACCCGGGCGTGCCGGAGGCGCTGCGCGGCACGTGCGCGGGGCTCGCCCATCCCGCCGCCATCGCGCATTTGCGCCGCCTGGGGGTCACGACCGTCGAGCTCCTACCCATCGCGGCCGCCATCGACGAGCCGCATCTCGCACGCCTTGGTCTCACGAATTACTGGGGCTACAACCCGGTCGCGTTCTTCGTGCCCGATCCGCGCCTCGCCCCCGGTGGCATCGCGGAGTTGCGCGACTGCGCGCAGGCGCTACATGCGGCAGGCATCGAGCTGCTGCTCGACGTGGTGTTCAACCACACTGGCGAAGGCGACGCATTGGGGCCGACGCTGTCGCTGCGCGGACTCGACAACGCGACGTATTATCGGACCGTCGCCGGCGACGGCGCTCGCTACATCGACGACGCGGGCTGCGGCAATACGCTGGCGCTGGAGCGGGCCGGCCCGATGCGGCTCGCTTTGGATGCGCTCCGCTACTACGCGGTGGTCGCAGGCGTCGACGGTTTTCGCTTCGACCTCGCCACGACGCTCGCCCGCCGCGGCCAAGTTTTCGACCCCGCGGCGCCGTTCCTGCAGGCGGTCGCGCAGGACCCGGTTCTGCGCGAGTTGAAGGTCATCGCCGAACCATGGGACGTCGGTCCCGGCGGTCATCGGCTGGGCGAGTTCCCGTCGTCGTGGAGCGAGTGGAACGACCGATATCGCGACACTGTGCGTCGGTTCTGGCGGGGGGACCCCGGCCTCGTCGGGGAGCTTGCCACGCGCTTCGCGGGCTCCGCCGACGTGTTCGCCAGGCGTTCGCGTCCGCCGCGCTGCTCGCTCAACTTCGTCACCGCGCACGACGGATTCACGCTCGCCGATCTCGTCAGCCACAAGTCAAAGCACAACGAGGCGAACGGCGAGGGCAATCGCGACGGCGCCGATAACAACGATTCGTGGAACCACGGCATCGAGGGTCCCACGGCGGACGCCGGCATCGACCTCGTCCGCCGCCGCGACGTGCGCAACCTGCTCGCTACGCTGCTGCTGTCGCGCGGGACGCCGATGCTCGCCATGGGCGACGAGCTCGGACGCACTCAGCAGGGCAACAACAACGCGTACTCGCAGGACAATCCGCTGGGCTGGATCGACTGGGCGGCAGCGGACGCGGCGCTGATCGAATTCGCATCCGCGGTCGTGGCGCTGCGCAGAAAGGAGTCAGCGCTGCACGACAATCGCTGGCTGACCGGCCTGCCCGCGGACGCGGGGGTCATTGCGGACGTCGCGTGGCTGCATGCAGACGGGCGCCCGATGCAGGAAAGCGACTGGCGCAATCCCGCGCTGCGGACATTGGTCGTTCTGCTCTACAAGGCGGGCGACGAAGGAGCGGACGCATCGCGCGTCGGCATCGTCATCCACGCAGGCGATGACCCGGTCACGGTGCCGTGGCCGTCCCCGCGCGGCGGCTGCGAATGGCGGCGAGCGCTCGACACTGCCGGCAGCATTGTGGAGCGCGCGGAGGCCGGGGCGGTTGCGGCGGAGGCCCGCTCAGTCGTGGTGCTCGTCGAGGCGGCGGGGTCCGCCGCTACGCTTGGCAAGCGCAGAGTGGCGCTGGTTGCCGCGGAGCGCCTCGACCGGCTGGCGAGCGCCGCTGGCATCACCCCCGACTGGTGGGAGGTGTCGGGTGCACGCCACATCGTCCACGCCGACACCAAGCGCGCGCTGCTCGCCGCGATGGGCCTCCCCACGAGGACGGAGGGCGACGCGGACGATCATCTCGCTGCCCTCGCTGCGGAACGCGAGGCACGGCCGCTGCCGGCAATCGTGCCCACACGCGAAGGCTCGCCGGTCGAGGTCGCGCTCGCGGTCAGCGCGAAGCTGCCGTGCGGCATTCTGCGGCTCACGCGCGAAGACGGTGAGGTCGGGCGCATCCGCGTCGATCGCAACGGATTGCCCCGCGAGGTGGTGACTGCGGTCGACGGCCAAAGCATCGTCCGGCATCGCTTGATTCTGCGGTCGCTGCCTGTCGGTGTATACACGCTGGCGTTCGAAGATGCACCGGAAGTGCGCTGTCGCATCATCGTCGCGCCGCAGGCGTGTCACGTGCCGCCCGCGCTAGCCGACGGCGGCCGGCGCTTCGGCTTGGCGGCGCAGCTCTACGCGCTGCGCAGGCGCGGCGACCAAGGCATCGGCGATTTCACAACGCTGGCGGAAGCGTGCGCCGCCACGGCGCGCGCCGACGGCAGCCTCGTGGGAATCAATCCGCTGCACGCCCTCTTCCCGGAGGACCGCCAACGGGCGAGTCCCTATCACCCGCGCGACCGGCGCTTCCTCGACCCAATCTACATCGATGTCGAGCGCGTGCCCGACTTCGCCGCATCAGCACCGGCGCGAGCGGCACTCGCGCAGCACGGCGCGGCGCTGGCCCGAATGAGCGCGGGCTTCCACATCGACTACGCGGGGGTGTGGGAGGCGAAGCGCGCGGTGCTCGACGCGTGCTTCGCGAAGTTCGAGCGCCTTCGTGGCACTGATCCGCGGGTCGCGGCGTTCGAGCGCTTCGTCGCGGAAGGCGGCGAGCCGCTCTCGCGGTTCGCCCTGTTCGAGGCCATCGCCGCTAAGCACGCGCGCGTGCCTTGGTTCCGCTGGCCGGAGGCGCTCCAACGGCCCGACACCGCGGGCGCGCATGAGTTTGCCGCGCGCCATGCGCGCACGCTCCGCAGCTCGCTATACCGCCAGTGGCAAGCCGACCTGCAGCTGGGCGAGGCCACTGGCAATGCGCGCGCGGAGGGCCTCGCGCTCGGCCTCTATCGCGACCTCGCCATCGGCGCCGCGCCGGACGGGTGCGAGCCTTGGGCGAATCACGATGCGTACGCTATACAGGCATCGATTGGTGCGCCGCCGGACCCGTTCGCTGCGGACGGCCAGGTGTGGGGCCTGGCGCCGCCGATACCGCACGCGATGGAATCCTCGGCATGCGCCGTCTTCCGCGACCTGCTCGCCACGAACATGCGCCACGCGGGCGCACTGCGTATCGACCACGTCATGGGCCTCGCGCGCTTGTTCTGGGTGCCGGACGACGCGTCCGGCGCCGACGGCGCCTACGTCGCGTATCCGTTCGACGCCATGCTCGCGTGCGTCGCGCTTGCCAGCGAACGCGCGGGGTGCCTCGTCGTTGGCGAGGACCTCGGGACCGTGCCGGAGGGCCTGCGCGAGCGCCTCGCCGCCGCGCGCGTGTTCTCCTATCGCGTGCTCTGGTTCGAGCGCGACCGCGAAGGCTTCGTGCCGCCCGCGCGATGGCCTGTTGCGGCTGCGGCGTGCGTGTCGACGCACGACCTTCCGACCATCGCTGGCTGGTGGAACGCAGCGGACATCGCAGAGCGGGTGGCGCTGGCGATGATCGACGCCGACGAAGCTGAGGCGACGCGCGGACAGCGGCGTGCGGCCAAGCTCGCGCTCGTCGTTGCGATCGAGGAGGCAGGCGTCGCGCCCGCGGGCGCACTCAACGTTGATGCACCCTGCAATCATGAGGTCGTCGCTGCGATCCACCGCTATATCGGCGCAACGTCCTCCGCGTTGGCGCTGCTTCAGGCCGACGATCTCGCCGGCGAGACGATCGCTCAGAATCTTCCGGCTACCGTGGACGAGCGGGCAAACTGGCGGCGCCGCATCGCAATCGACGTCGGCGCGGTGTGGCAGACGCCGGTCGGCGGTCAGGCAGCGGCGGATTTTGCAGCGACTCGGGGAACCGGACGCTGATCGCGTAGCGCCACGAACGCGCAAGCGTTGGAGAGGCGTCCGGCACCTGGAGACCGGGGTGACTTCCTCGGCTTTTTTCAAACTGCTACGTAATTCGCTACAACCGAAACGTTCTTCAGTCCAGCCAAAACAAGGAGCTGATACGTAGAGTCCCTTCCGTGGTCCCTGTGAATGTATACGCCTATCTGAAGGTCATGCCCTTAGCGATTGCTCCGGGTTCCTGCCAGTCCTGAGGACCCCTTTCGCGACTTCACATCGTTGCGGTTTCGGACTGCGTCCGGTTCGGCTTTAGTGTCATTTGCCTCCCAACAGCAAGCTGCAATAGGGACGCGGCCGCAAGCAACTGCTCCGCCTGTAAAAGTTGCTGGCGCGCGCCTGAATTTTTTCCAGACGGAGTCGACGACGGACCTCATGAATGCGGACCCGCAACAGCAGTGCGCGACTCGTTTCAATAAGCCGTTTGGACCGCTCGATCTCATTGCTGACGCTCCGTCGCATGAGTGGCCATATGCAACCGGCGGGCCTGACTAGCCGAGCGGTCTGGACCTCGCCTTGCGCGGCCTGCCGTGATGGCGAGTCGGATAAAGGTTAATATTGAGCAATTCGTTCATTGATTCATTTGGCGCTGAACTTTCGGGGGCGCGATCGCGGTGGTCGTAATTTCGCCGGATCGGTTAGGCGCGTAAATATTTCGCTCGTCGCTTTCCCGCATGCGGCGCACAGGAATGCGACGCTCGGCATGGACTCACCGCAATTTTTGCATCGTCGCGATATGCGTTTATCTTTCACTGCGCCCCTCGCTCGCCTGATGGACGCTCTGTGCGATTTCCTTCAACATCGGACCTAGGCGCTTCGAATGCGTCACACCAAACAGCGCGACGATCACGAGTGCGCTGTCAGGGCCGTCAAGCTTCTCGTATGCAACAAAGGCATCGCGCAACGGGTTGGCGACCAATTCGACCTTCTCCATTTGCCCTCATTTCGCGACGGTTGGTCGTCCCATCCGATAGTTCTAGGCAAAGCGTGCTGAGTGTTCATCTTCCTGCACCGGCCCTCGTGAGCCGCACTCTTTGCAATGGACGGCCCGCGTACGCCGATCGATCGTTGTGACCGAGCGTCAGGCCACGTCTATAACAACGACTGACATGTGTAAAGAAAGACCGGTTCGGACTCTAGTCCGAC
>Ga0207674_10005807_pt1 | contig 14643 bp, 4 predicted proteins | sample KBSCornC72_FD_184303 | JGI IMG/M metagenome (GOLD analysis project Ga0207674, IMG submission 184303) | Corn rhizosphere microbial communities from Kellogg Biological Station, Michigan, USA - KBS Corn C7-2 (SPAdes) (version 2) | ecosystem: Host-associated > Plants > Roots > Rhizosphere > Soil ... | reverse complement strand
GGGAGAAAGGTGTCGATCCGACCTCGCTCCATCCGCTCGGCGCGGTCGTGAAAGTCGTAGTCATCGGCGTCGACCGCGAGCGCCAGCGGATCTCCCTGTCGATCAAGCGCACGGGCGCCGACCCGTGGGAGCGCTTCGTGAACGAACTTGAGACCGGTCAGACCGTGGATGCCACCGTCACGCGCGTCATGCCGTACGGGGCCTTCGCGCGCCTGGCGGAGGGTGTAGAGGGACTGATCCATGTCACGGAGCTTGGTGGCGAAAGGGCCGCGGACCCGGCCAAATCAACGCACGCCGGCGACGTGATTCGGGTCCAGGTCTTGGCGATCGACCGGGAGCGGCGGCGGCTGTCTCTGTCTGCTCGATTCACCGAGCGCACATGAAGCGTTACCGGAAGGCGGTCGTGTCCGTATCCGAACGTATAATCGGAACCAGATGATGCCTGCACCGATATACGGTCTAGAAGAGTTTTAGGGTGGGTCCATTCGACCGCTTCAATGACCGCGCGAAGAGAGTGCTCGCGCTTGCCCAGGACGAGGCCATCCGTTTCAACCACAACTACATCGGAACGGAGCACCTGCTCCTGGGTCTGGTCCGCGAGGGCGAAGGCGTGGCCGCGCGCGTTCTGGACTCGCTGGGCGTCGAGCTTTCGAAGGTCCGAACGGCCGTCGAGTTCATCATCGGCCGCGGCGACTCCACCACTTCGCCAAGCGAGATCACGCTATCCCCGCGCACGAAGAAGGTCATCGAGCTCGCCATCGACGAGGCGCGCAAGCTGGGTCATAGCCACGTCGGCACCGAGCACCTCCTACTTGGTCTGGTGCGCGAGGGCGAGGGCATCGCCTCCGGCGTGCTCGAGTCCCTCGGCGTGTCGCTCGAGAAGGTCCGCCACCAGGTGATCGCGACGCTCGGTCAGCAGCATCCGGCGACCGCCGAAACCGCCTCGGCGGGCGGGAAGGCCGCCGGCTCAAAGACGCCGACGTTGGACCAGCTCGGTGTGAACCTCACGGCGATGGCCAAGGCGCAGCAGCTCGATCCGGTCATCGGTCGCGAGAAGGAGATCGAGCGCGTCATCCAGATCCTCAGCCGGCGCACGAAGAACAACCCCGCGCTGATCGGCGAGCCGGGCGTCGGCAAGACCGCTATCGCCGAGGGCCTCGCGCACCGCATCGTCAAGGGCGACGTGCCCGAGACGCTACAGGGAAAGCGCGTGCTCACGCTGGACATCGGCTCCCTCGTCGCGGGGACGAAGTACCGCGGCGAATTCGAGGAGCGCCTGAAGAAGATCATCGAGGAGCTCCGTCACGCGCACGACGTCATCCTGTTCATCGACGAGCTGCACACGCTCGTCGGCGCCGGGGCGGCGGAAGGCGCCGTCGACGCGGCGAACATCCTCAAGCCGTCGCTCGCCCGCGGCGAGCTGCAGTGCATCGGTGCGACGACGCTGGACGAGTTCCGCAAATACATCGAGCGCGACGCCGCCCTCGAGCGCCGCTTCCAGCCGGTCATGGTCGAAGAGCCAACGATCGAGGAGACCATCGCCATCCTCATGGGGATCCGCTCGCGCTATGAGGACCACCACAAGGTCGCCATCACCGATGAAGCGGTAAAGGCGTCGGCGGAGCTCTCGGCGCGCTACATCACGGACCGTTTCCTGCCGGACAAGGGGATCGACCTCATGGACGAGGCCGCGAGCAGGGTGCGTCTCCGCTACTCGACGCTTCCGACCGACGTCAAGGACGCGCAGAAGGAGCTCGACAAGCTCGTCACCGACAAGGACCAGGCAATGGAGGCACAGCAGTACGAGCTCGCCTCCACGCTCCGACAGAAGGAGCGCGCACAGCAGGACAAGCTGCAGCAGGCGAAGGCCGACTGGCTGCTCGCGCAGTCGCAGAAGCGGCCTGAGGTCACGGACGAGGACATCGCCGAGGTCGTCTCGATGTGGACCGGTATCCCGGTGCGCCGCCTGGCCGAAGAGGAGACGGCGAAGCTTCTGCGTATGGAGGAAGTGCTGCACTCAAAGGTCATCGGGCAGGCGCCAGCGGTGACGATGGTCTCGCGCGCCGTCCGTCGCGCACGGGCCGGCCTGAAGGACCCGCGCCGGCCGATCGGCGTCTTCTTCTTCGTGGGCCCGACAGGTACGGGCAAGACGCACCTCGCGAAGCAGCTCGCCGAATTCATGTTCGGCAGCGAAGAGAACGTCGTGAAGATCGATATGTCCGACTACATGGAGCGGCACAACGTGTCGCGTCTGGTCGGATCGCCGCCTGGCTACGTCGGATACGAAGAGGGTGGACAGCTCACCGAGACCGTGCGCCGCAAGTCGTACTGCGTGATCCTGCTTGACGAGATCGAGAAGGCGCATCCCGAGGTCTTCAACATCCTGCTGCAGATCTTCGACGAGGGCCGCCTGGCGGATGCCAAGGGACGCACCGTCGACTTCCGCAACACGATCATCATCATGACGAGCAACCTCGCGCAGAAGATGCTCAAGAGCGAGAGTGCGCTCGGCTTCCGCACCCATGGCGAGGGCGACGACGCGGATATGAACGCCCAGTACGAGCGCATGAAGGAGCGCGTGCAGGAAGAGATGAAGCGCTTCTTCCGGCCGGAGTTCCTCAACCGCATCGATGCGACCGTTGTGTTCACGCCGCTGACAAAGCCCGAGATCCGCCAGATCGTCGAGCTCGAGCTCGCCGGCGTCCGCAAGCAGCTCGCCTCACAGGAGATCACGCTCGTGGTCACCGACGAGGCCAAGGATCACATCGCATCGGTCGGGTACGACTCGAACTTCGGCGCGCGGCCGCTCGCGCGGCAGATCCAGAACGAGATCGCCGACCCGCTCGCTGAGATGCTCCTTCAAGGCAAATTCCACTCAGGCGACACCGTCAGCGTTCACCCGGCGGACGGAAAGCTCGTCATCGAGAAGACCGAGGCCGTGGAGGCGCCAAAGCCCGTACCCGTCGCGCCCTAGCAGACTCCTCCGCGGACTTACGCTTAGCGGCCATGGCCGAGGCAGCGCATACCCGTCGCTCATGCGCGAACTGCGGCTCTGCCGTGCGCGCGACCGACCGCTTCTGCGCCAATTGCGGGACGCCGCTGCAGACCATCGCCACCGCGCCGCAGGAGCCCTCGACACCGAGCGCGTCACTCCAGGTCGGCGGCCATGCGCGGTCGCTGCTCGGCGAACAGCGCAAGGTCGTCACCGTTCTCTTCGCCGATCTTTCGGGGTCGACACCGCTCGCGGAGCGTCTCGACCCGGAAGAGCTTCGCGGCATCCTCGCATCGTATTTCGGAGCGCTGGCGCGCCAGATCCAGCGCTACGAAGGCACGATCGACAAGTACATAGGAGATGCCGTCATGGCCGTATTCGGCGCGCCGATCGCCCATGAGGACGACGCCGAGCGTGCGATCAACGCGGCTCTGGCGATGCAGACCTCGATCGCGCGGCTCAACGACGACCTCGACCGCCGCCACGGCGTTCGTCTCGCACTGCGCATCGGCGTCAACACCGGGGAAGTCGTGGCGGGGATGCTCGCGGGCGATGTCCAATCGGCCTACACGGTCGTCGGCGACGCGGTGAACACGGCGCAGCGCCTCGAGTCGGCGGCGCCGCTGGGCGGGATCCTCGTCAGCGCTTCGACGCGGCATCTCGCGATCCATTCGTTCGAGTTCGAGGAAACGGAGCCGCTCACGCTTAAGGGCAAAGCGGAGGCGGTCGTCGCCTATCGGGTGCGCCGGCGCCGCTACGAGGAGATCTCGCCAGAAGCGACGCCCTTCGTCGCGCGGGCGATCGAGCTCGAGCTCCTCCGCGATGCGGTCGCCGACGCGGTTCAGGGTCGGGGACGGCGCATCGTCGTCAGCGGCGAGGCCGGTGTCGGAAAGTCGCGACTCGTGGCTGAGCTGCGGGCGGGTCTTGTCGCCGGGATCGATCGTCTCGTCCTCCGCTGCACGTCGTTCGAGCAGAACTCCCCATACGCCGCGGTCGCCGACCTGATCCGTGGCACGTTCCTGATCCATTACACCGACGACGAGGCGACCGCCGAACGCGCGATCCGCGCCGGCTTCGCCGATCGGGGCGAGCTGCTCGCGGAGCTGCAGCTCGCGCTCCTGCTCGACGTCCTGGGCTACCAGGAGCGCTCGCGCTTCGAGCCCGAGGCAAAGCGTCGAATGCTGGTGACGATCCTGCGTCGACTGCTCCACATCCAGACGACACGCGCCCCGCTTGTCTTCGTCGCGGAAGACCTGCAGTGGATCGACGACGCGAGCGCGGGCGTGCTCGTCGAGCTCGTGCCCGACATTCCGCAGCTAGCTTGCCTTCTCATCTGCACAGCCCGAAGTGGCTGGGCGCCACCCTGGCCGTCCGAGACCATCGAGGTCTCCGCGCTGTCCGACGCCGAAGCTCACGCGTTCATCGAGACCGTGTTCGAGGTGCCGGTGCAGCACGCGCTCGCCCTCACCGTCCTGCAGCGCACGGGTGGGAACCCGTTCTTCATCGAGGAGGTCATCCGCGAGCTGCAGGCATCCAAGGTCCTGGTCGAGCGCACGGGCCGAATCGAGCTGCGCGACGACGCGGCGGTCGTAGTGCCGGCCACGGTGCGCGAGCTCCTCCAGGCCAGGATCGACCGCTTGCCCGACGGACCGCGGCGGGTGCTGGAGCTCGCGGCGGTGAGCGGCCGGACGTTCTGGAAGCGCGTGGTCGAACATCTCGTGCCCGATCGAGAGATCACGGACGACCTCGCGTACCTCGAACACGAGAGTCTCATCGCGACGCGCTCGGTCGCGCCCGAGCTGACGTACACGTTCCGGCAGGCCCTCATCCAAGAGGTCGCGTACGGGATGCAGCTGCAGTCCGCCCGCCGAGCCGCCCACGGCGCCGTGGCAGAGGCGATCGAGTCCCTCTACGCCGGTCGCCTCGACGAATTCGTCGACGTCCTCGCGTACCACTGGGACCTGGATGACAACGACACCAAGGCGCTGCTCTGGCTCGTCCGCGCCGCCGACCGCGCGAAGCGGCTCTTCGCAAACGACGAAGCCGTGCGCCTCTACCGGTCCGCGCTACGGCGGGCCACCGACGACGATGGCGCGCTCGCGGCCACGATCCTCGAGCGCGTCGGAGAGATACAGACCCTTACGGGCCACTACGACGACGCACTTGTCACGTTCGCGCAGGCTGGAGCAAAGCTCGGCGCCGGGCACGAGGTGGCACTGGCGCGGGTGCGTCGGTGGAGCGCGCTGGTGCTGGAGCGGAAGGGCAGCTACGACCAGGCGCTCGTCATGCTGGATGAGGCGCTGGGCCTCGCACAGCCAGACGCCACGGAGACCGCCCAGGTCCGGCTCCAGCTTGGTCACGCGCACTTCTGGCGAGGGGAGTACGCCGCCGCGCGTGAGAACTTGACCCAGGCCGTCGGCGAAGCCGAGCGCGCCGGCGCCGACGACGTTGTCGCGGAGGGGCTGAAGCTTCTCGGCAACGTCGCGAACAACGAGGGCGATATAAGAGGCGCGGCGCAGCTGTACGAGCGCAGTCGCGCGGCGTTCGAGCGTCTTCAGGACGTCGTTGGGGTCGCCGACGTACGCAGCAACCTCGGCATGATCTATCGCCGCCTGGCGCGCTGGGACGAGTCACTCTCAGAATACCAGGCCAGCCTCGAGCTTCGCGAGCGCGTCGGCCACCAGCGCGGGATCGCCACGTCGCACAACAACATCGGTGAGGTCTATCGCACACGCGGCACGCCACTCCTCGCGACGCCGCACTACAAGCGCTCGATCGAGATCCTCGACTCCATCGGCGCTACCGCTGACGCCGGCCTGGTGTGGATGAACCTGGGATCCGCGCGGATCGAAGCCGGCGACGTGGAGGCGGGACGTCTCGCGCTGGGCGAGGCGGGCCGCCGGCTCGAAGCGGTGGGACGTACGAAGTTCCTGCCCGAGCTTAACCGCGCGCTCGCGCTCGCCGAGCTCAAAGATGGCCGGTTCGATGCGGCGACCGAAGCTGCGCAACGCGCGCTGCGACTCGCGAGCGACATCCACGCGCGCCACGAAGAGGCGATGGCCCAGCGCGTTCTCGCGGAGATCGCGATCGCCATCGGCGATGGCGAGCGCGCGCGGCGACTTCTGGATGACAGCCTGGCGACGCTACGAGAGCTGGGCGAGGCGACGGAGCTCGCGCGCACCGAGGCGGTCGCGCAGCGTCTTAGTGGACCTTGATGCTCGCGCCGCTCATCGTGCCCGACGCCGATAGTACGGTGGTCCCGCCCGCGTTCGTCACGACGATCGAGAAGCTGTCACCTGACGGGAGATCACGCGCCACGACCCTCGCGACATAGCCGCCGACCCCGTTGATCGTTGCCTGCGCCTGGAAATCGGCACGCTTGCCGGTGCCGTCCGGAGTGATCGCGAGCCAGTCGAACGAAGTCGCCTTGAGATCGATGTTCGCTTCCTTCAGCTGGAAGATCAGGCTTCCGATCGGGATGCTGGTGCCGTCCTTGTACTTCACGTTGAAGCCGAAGTTCGCCGTCTTGCCGCGCCCCGCCTCTGGGATCGCGGTAGCACCGAGGACGAAGGTCCCGCCACCCGTCCCGAAGGTGGTCGGGTCGTACGCGACCGAGATCCCGGTCGACGTGCCGGTGTAGTAATTCCCGGTCACCGTGAACGCGATGGTGTAGACACCCGCGGCGACAGTGCGCGTGAAGCTCCAGGTGCCGTCAACGCCAGGCGTGACTGTGCCGGTGAAGGACACCACGCCGAACTCGTTCGTACCGGTGAACTGGATCGTGGCGAGTGTGTTATCGCCCGGCGCGCGGTCCGCGGGCGGGCCGTCCTGGTTGAGCGTGCCCTGCACCGTGATGACACCGGCTTGCTGCGGCGCGGACGTGACGACTGGCGCGGCGCCTTCCTTCAGCACGGTCACCATGAACGTGCCACTCGTCGCACCGTTGAAGCGCACGCCATCGCCTGGGTATGTGGCGACGATCGGATACGTGCCCGCGCCGAGGCCGAAGTCCATCGTGTCGAAGCGAACGTTGCCCGTGCCGTCGGTGTAGCTCGCGACCTGTTGCGCACTACCGGTACGCGACAGCGTGACCGGCTGCCAGCGGAGCAGATCCCCGGTCGCGGTGCGCAGCAGGCCGAGCGAAGTGTTGTCGGAGTACTGGACCGTGGCGGTCCCGCTGTTCGGCACGAAGGCCGGCGTCGCCTTGCCGACGACGAGCGGCGCACGTGTGAACGAGCTGAGGAGGGTGTCGTCCTCGGCGAACGACGCTTCGAGCTGGTAGCTCCCGGGTATGACGTTGACCGGGACGACCGCGCTCACCGAGCCATCGGCGCCAGTGATGGCGCTCACGCTTGTTCGACCGAGCCGGAAGATCACGCGCTTGCCATGAACGTCGACTCCGGGACTCGCAAGGCGCGCCGCTACCGAAACTGAGGCACCGTAGGTGGTGGGCGTCGTCGGCGGCGTCGTGAACGCAAGGCTGGTCGGGCTCTTCGGCTGCGCCGCCGTCGCCGAATCCGCGGGGATGCTGTACAGGCGCATCTGGTTCGTGTCGGACACGACGTCACCGGTGTCGCCCACCGCCTGGAGGACGCCGTACACGTCGTTGACGGTGGCCGTGCTCGACCCAACGCCGTCCTTCGGGTCGATGTCCGTGACGCCGAGACCGCTCACGGTGTGCCAGTGCTGCAAATGACCGACGACGACGGTGGTGTTGTTGTTGTCCGTGCCCTGCACCGCGACCGGCGCGTCGCCGACGAGGTCGACGGTCTTCCACTTCGTGGAGAGCGGCGCGACGGTCCCGGTGTACGTGAACATCGCGGCCTGCACCGTCGACGTGCCCAGCGTGAACAGCGTCACGTCAACGTGCACTCGACCACCGACGTCGGTGAGCGTGATACCTCGGACCAGCGGCGATCCGTAGAGCGCGCTCGCGTCCGTGCGCGTCGAGTAGTAGACGCGCGTGCTGATGCTCGAGTACTTGCGCAGCTGTCCCGAAGTCCCGCTGGGGTCGGAGAGGTATTGCGCCGGCGTGAACACGAGCTGGTCACCGCCGAGCACGTTCAGATCGAACAGCCATGGGCTGAACGCAGCGTTACGGAATGTCGAAGGAGGCGGCACGGTGTCTTCCGTCTGCGGCATCGCGAGCACCGGCGTATTCGCGACGGTCGTGTACGCCGCTCCACGCAGCACGACCCCGTGCGGCAGTGTCGGGGCCGCGCCGAGCCTGCCGGCGATCGGCGTCACGGAGCTCGGGAGGATCGGTCGCGCGGCCGTAGCAGTGACGCCACGAGTCCCGGCAGCATCGAAGAACGTCCCGCCGTTCACGCCGGTGTGCGGCGTCAACGTGAAGCTCGCCGCGACGTCGGCGTAGGACAGGCCGCCGCTGCCGATCGCGATGGTGCTGAGCGGCGTGACGGCCGGCCGGTCGAGGCGCCCGCCGCTGAGAGCGACCCGATAGAACGGAAGACCGTAGAACGTCGCGACGTCGGCGACCTTCCTGTCTATGTCGCGCACGCTTCGGAGGCCGTTGAAGTACGAATTGCGCGCGTTCGAGAGCGCCTTGCCGAGCGGGACCTGACCACCGGGGTAGAGGCTGAACGAAACGTCTTGGCGATATCGCCATTCGTTCATGACGTTGCTCAGCAGCAGCTCAGTGTTAGCGAGGACCTCGTCGTCACCGAACTGGTAGCCGGTGCCGCCGTACAGGAACCCGCCTTTCCGCAGGATGGCCTCCGGGAAGGACGTCGTGATCACAGGCTGGATCGCGTCGGAGTCGATGATGTTGTAGCCCGAGTGGCAGCCGATCGTCATCCAAACGGTCCCCTCGAAGCGTGTGTCCGCAATGTCCGCGACCTCGCTGCTCAGCACCCGCTGCCCGTTGTCAGCCGGGACGAGGCGCGTCGCGGTGAAGTGGGCCTGCGGCGCTATCACGTCGTACCGCGGCGAGTTCGGTGCGAGCAGCGCGCTGCGGATATCAGCGGCTCCCCACACATCGTCAGGCAGTCGCACCGGGTTCGCGCCGCCGGCTTGCAGGCCGGTCTGAAGCTCGTCGACGAGGTCGGTGTTGAACTGATACCCAGCCACGAGCGAGCTCGTTGGCGTGAAGACTCCGCCACGGGCCGTGTAGACGTTGATGTTCTTGAGGATCTCGGTCGGCGTCTCAACGAGGCGGCCCCCACTCAGCTCGGTGATCCAGACCTGCTGACCGACGCGTTCGACTGGCTTTTCTGCGAGGTAGAAGCTGTCGGTGAGATAGAAGTTGTTCGCGAGCGAGGCGCCGCTCGTCCCACCCACGGGAGGGCTGTAATTGATCTCGCCAGCGAACGTGAGGTCACTGACGCGCCGGAACGGGATCGCGTGGTCACCGCCGGCGAACACGACGTACTGCGCCGAAGGGTTCGTCGCGCGGAACGAGCCCGGACCCCAGATGAGCGCCTTGATCGTGTCGGTCGCGAGGTTCACGAGCGGCACGCACTCTGGGGACGCGGCGACGCGCGCCAGCATGGTCTTCACGTTCGTGTTGCTGTCGAGGTCGACGACCTGGCCGTTCACCGCGAACCCGTTCAGCGCCGGGCCGCCAGCGAACGTTCCCAGGGCCGCAAGGAAGTCGGTCTTCGGCGTCCCGCTCAGGCCGAGGGCGAGCGTGTTCGTCAGGATGAGCGTCGTTTTGCCGCTGGACCACGTGACCGGGCTCGGCGGTAGAGGCGTGAGGTCCGCGAGGGCGCAGGCGGCGCTCTCCGGAGTCGCGGTAGCCGTGATCTGGAACACGCCGCCCGAGTCGAACGCTCCGTCATGGCCGAGGACCGCGAAGTACAGGTCACCGCTGTAGCCGCGGGTGTGGATCGTGAAGCCCTCGGGTGTGGTTCCCGCGTGACCCGACGCGTAGCGCAGTGCTGCGCGCTGCGCGGACTGGTACGTGATCGCGTAGCCACTATCGAGGTCACCCGAGTCCAGATCGCCTGAATCCAGGTCACCGCTATCGAGGTCACCTGAGTCCAGGTCGCCCGAATCCAGATCGCCACTGTCGAGGTCGCCTGAATCGAGATCGCCTGAGTCGAGGTCTCCTGAATCCAGGTCGCCACTGTCCAGGTCACCCGAGTCCAGGTCGCCACTGTCCAGGTCACCCGAGTCCAGGTCGCCAGCCGAGACCGCGCCCGAGCCCACGAGCCTCTGCACCGCCGGGAGAGAGCCAGTCGAGTGGATCAACGCGTCCGCGGCCGCGCGGATATCGCTGTAGCCGAGGAGCTGATAGTTCCGCGTGAGATTGGTCAGCGAGACGGTGACGATCTCCTGCGCGCCGACGGTGAGCTTGTAGAACGTGCGGCGGAACGGGCGATCGATGACGTCGTACACCGGCGAGCCCGAGGTCATCTCGTAGGCCGTGAGCCAGGTGTGGTTCCCGAGGTTGATGACAGCACCCGCCGGTGGCACGACGCCACCACCCGTGCCGTCAGTGGTGATGTCGACGCTGCAGGTGTGGAACACGCCGTCCACCGTGCCCGCGTACAGCACGGTGAGTGGGGCGTTCGGCGCAAGCCCGGTGAAGCTGAACGTCGCGTCGGCATCGGACTGAGTCGTCGCAATGACCGTCGAGCCACTCAGAAGCGTGACGGTGGTATTCGGAAGCGTCGTCGTGATGACGACCTCGTCGCCGATGTCCCGCCGGCACGCGGCAAGCCCGGTGAGCACGCCGCTGACCGGCTGCAGCGAGAAGAACTCCGACGTGCCATCGGAGGTCGTCTGGGTCGCGTTCAGCCGCAGCGAGCCGGCCTTGACCGCGGTGTAGACCGCCTGCATGTCGGGGAAGGCCCAGGTCCCGATCGTCCACGACCCGTTGACCTCGTTCGCTGAGCCCGTGCCGAGGAAGGTGATGCCCTCATCCTCCTGGTCTGCGTAGACCTGGATGACTGCACTGGGCGCCGCGGTGCCGCTCACGATCAGCGTGTTGGTGAACGCAACGTCCGTGATGGTCGGCGGCTGAATGCCGTTGTGCGCGCCGCCGGCGAGCGCGATGCCCTTCCCGGTATGGCCGTGGATGCTGCCTTCCTGGATGAAGTTGCCAACGGTGCCGCTCGAGTTGGCCAGGATGCCGGTGATCGAGTTGTTCAGGACGTTGTTGCGTCGCAGGAGGTTGGAGACGTCATTCAAGCCGAGGACGATGCCCTCGGCGTTGGCGCTGATCTGGTTGTCCTCGATCGTCACGCCCGAGCTGTTCAGCATGGCAATGCCGTCCGAGCCGTTGCCCTGGAACGCCCTGCCCGCGGTAAGTCCAATGCGGTTGTTGCTGATCGTCGCGTTCGCGACACCGTAGACGTACATACCGTGGACGCTGTTTCCGGAGACCGTGTTACCTGAGATGGCCATCGCGGCGTCCTGTGGTGTCTCGCCGAGGTAGACGTAGATGCCGTTCGAATTTGGTCGTGGCGTGATGCCGTCGGCTGCGAGCCCGACGACGTTCGACTGGATCACGTGCGGCCCCGCGGCGTTCTGCACGACGATGCCCGGGGCGACGTTCGCGGCGATGACGTTCGACACGATCGAGTTCGCCGCCATCGTCGTCCCGCTGTCGAGCGTCAGCGATACGCCCGCCCCGACATTGCCGAGCGCGGTCTGGCCGTTTGCCTCCAGGCCGATGTAGTTGCCCTGGATGACGTTGCCGGCGGATGTCGCGCTCGCGACGCGAACGCCCTCGGCGCTGTTGCCAGAGATAACGTTGCGATCGGCAGCCGTCGCGCCGCCGATCGTGTTGTTCGACGCCCCACTCGTGATGAAGACGCCCGCACCCGCGTTCGGGAAGCCGCGAGTGCCGTCGGCCGCGGGGCCGATGAGATTGCCCGCCACGACGTTGCCGAACGCAAGCGCACCGCCGATGAAGACGCCGTGGCTCAGCGGACCCACGAGGTTGTTCGCCGAGATCACGTTGCCGCGCACGACGTTGTTCGCGCTGGCGATCGAGACGCCGCCGTCCTCGTTGCGCAGGTCGGCTCGTCCGTTCTCGCCCACGCCGATGTAGTTGCCGAGGACCTGGTTACCGCCGCCGCAACAAATCTCGACGCCGAAGGCCCCGTTGCCGGAGATCACATTTCGGTCGATGGCCGCCAGGCCGCCGACGACGTTGCCGGCGGTCGAGAGGTTGATGCCCGAGAGACCGTTGCTCGCGAAGGAGGCGCCACCAGGACCGACGCCGATCCAGTTGCTGCCGAACCGTCCGTTACCGCCGCCCTGGGTCACGATGCCGGCTCCGGGGAAGCCGCCGATCCCCAGGTTCGCGATGACCACGTTGCCGGCCTCGACGACGAACCCATGCGTGCCCGGCGGGGTGCCGGTGCCGCGGATGAACACGTTCGGGCGTTGTGCGGCGTTCGGTCGGCCGTCGAGGATCACGCTGTCGATGAGGAGCGGCAGCGCCGTGCCCACATCGATCGTGAATGGACCAGTTCCGGGGATCTGGAAGACGATCGTGTCCGCACCAACGTTGGTGTTCGCGGCATTGATCGCACCACGCAAGGAGCACGTGGTCGCGTCGCATATGTCCGCATCCCCGGTCGTATTCACGACATACAGCTGACCCTGGGGCAAGCGAACGGTCTGCGCGTAACCCGACTGCGTGAACACGTTGGCACCGTTGGTGAGCTCACCCTCGAAGCGGTACTCGCCGGGCGCTCCGCCGGCGGGGGCGGTGACGTTGTAGGAGAAGCTGGCGACCGCGCCCGGTGCGACGGACGCTTGGGTCTGCGCCGCGTAAGCCTGGGGCGAGAGCCAGCCGTTGTTCCACGCGGCATTCGGAGAGCTCACGTTGCAGGCGCCGCCCGCGCAGACCGCCAGGTTCACCTGCGTCGCGGTGCCACGCACCCACGTTGTCGTGCCCGTGTTGGCGAACAACACCTGGAAGTTCTGTGACTGACCCGGCAAGAGCACGACGTTCGCCGACTCGCCCGCGAACGCGCCCTCGAATCCACCTTGCGCTGCGGCGGTGGGTGGGACGACCTCGGCGATCGATGGGATGAGATAGGACGGCATCTGCGACGCGAGCAGGGCAAGCGTCAGCACAGTCACGAGCCACGTGCGTCTGCGCCTCGTCCCCACCGTTCCCGTCCCCTCAACTACCGTCGGCTTCGCTTCCCCCTGCGTTCGCCGGACGGCGGGACTATAGGGGTAGTACCCCGGTACTACCAGCATTTCGGTGACGCCGCGAGCGTCATCTCGTTGACGCGACGCGACTGATACCCCAGTCATGCGCAGCCCGATACTTGGGTCGATGCCCGCTAAACCCAAGACCGCCTTCGTTTGCCAGAACTGCGGCGCGCAGTCGCCGAAGTGGGTCGGCAGATGCCCGTCGTGCGATGGCTGGAACACACTGGTAGAGGAGCGCGTGGTCGCTCCCCCCAAGGGTCGTGGCGTTACACGCGCGCCGCGAGCGCCGGTCGCGCTCAACGAGGTCCCCGCCGACGCGGAGCAGCGCATCCCGACCGGCCTTGGCGAATTCGACCGCGTCCTCGGCGGCGGTATCGTGCGCGGCTCGCTCGTCCTGCTCGGCGGCGACCCCGGCATCGGCAAGAGCTCGATGCTCATGCAGGCCTCGGCGTCGCTCGCACAGCGCGGCAGCGTCCTCTATGTATCGGGCGAGGAGTCCGCGGCGCAGATCAAGCTCCGCGCGCGCCGTTTCGGCATCGAGGGCGGCAGCATCTACGTGCTGAGCGAGACCGATCTCGGCACGGTCATCGAAGCGATCCGCCAGATGCGGCCGATCTTCACCGTGATCGACTCCATCCAGACGATGTCGTCGGATGTCATCGGGTCAGCCGCCGGTGGCGTCTCGCAGCTGCGTGAATGCACCGCGCGCCTCCTCGAGGTCGCGAAGGGCGACGACGTTCCGATCTTCCTCGTAGGCCACGTGACGAAAGAGGGCGCTGTCGCGGGCCCGCGCGTGCTCGAGCACATCGTCGACGCCGTGCTCTATCTCGAGGGCGAGCGATTCCACGCCTTCCGGATCCTCCGCGCGACGAAGAACCGTTTCGGGTCGACCGACGAGGTCGGCGTCTTCGAGATGGGGGAGTCGGGCCTCCGCGAGGTCACGAATCCTTCGGAGGTCTTCCTCGAAGAGCGCAGCCGCGGAGTCGCGGGCAGCGTGGTCGTCCCGACAGTCGAGGGAACGCGCCCGCTGCTCGTCGAGGTGCAGGCGCTCGTGACACCCACGAGCTTCGGGCTTCCGCGGCGGACCGTGAACGGTGCGGATCCGCAGCGTGTCGCGGTGCTGCTCGCCGTGCTCGCGAAGCGCGCGGGTTTGTCGCTCGGCTCGCACGACGTCTACGTGAACCTCGTCGGCGGCCTGCGCGTACGCGAGCCGGCCGCCGATCTCGCTCTCGCGGTCGCGCTGGCGTCGGCTTTGCGTGACAGACCCGCCGATCCTCGGACCGTGTTCGTGGGCGAGCTGGGCCTCGGCGGAGAGCTGCGCCGCGTGCAACGCGTCGCCGCGCGACTGAAGGAGGCGCAGCGCCTCGGCTTCGAGCGGGCGGTCGTTCCGCAGGCGAGCCTCGGCGACCTGAACGGGACCGGACTCGAGGTCGTCGGAGCACCCACCCTGCGCGAAGCGCTGATGCGCTCGGGGATCGCCGACCCCTAACAAGCGGTATCTAGACTCGTGCTGT
>Ga0207674_10005806_pt1 | contig 14644 bp, 11 predicted proteins | sample KBSCornC72_FD_184303 | JGI IMG/M metagenome (GOLD analysis project Ga0207674, IMG submission 184303) | Corn rhizosphere microbial communities from Kellogg Biological Station, Michigan, USA - KBS Corn C7-2 (SPAdes) (version 2) | ecosystem: Host-associated > Plants > Roots > Rhizosphere > Soil ... | reverse complement strand
GCCGAACGCGGTGGCTCTCCACCACGCGCTCGGACCGTCAACGATGAATCGCGCCTCGGCGGTCGACGCGCCGAGCCGAGCTCGGAGCCTAACGTCGCGGCTGACGGCGGCAGTCTCCGTTTCGGTGAGAAAGCGAAAACCATCCTCCATGCCCGATCCACCGTGGGGATTCGCACGCGTCCACGGGCCCACGCCTTCGAGCTCACCATCAACGTGGAATGGGAGGTCCACCCGAACGTCGCGCGCCGAGCGCCACGTCAGCTCATCCACCAGGTAGTCGGGCATGGCCACGATGGTTCGCTGGAACGTGACGCCATGCGCTAGGCCGTCCACGCGCGCCTTCACCCAGCCCACGTCGCCTCGGTCCTCGTACGCGATCAGCTCTCCGTGTACCCGTTCCTGCGAGCGTCCGCCAACCACTGGGGCGTTATGCGCAAGCGTGCTGCGATACCAATGCAGTGATGGGTCGACATAGGATCCCGTCCCGACATCGTCCAGCCAGCGATTGTCTCCGTGAACGAGCACGAAGTTCAGACGATCGGGGTGGCCATGTCCCGCGCCGGAGTGCCCGTAATCGAGCGCCGCATACAGGCGGCCGGAGTCGCGGCGGAGAATGGCGTAGCCCTGCGCCTCGAGCAGCACCGATCGCGGGCGCGACGGAACGAGCGGAGGCAGCTCAGGCGTCGCGAACAGGAGCGAGCGCCAGCCGAGATCAGTGCGGTCGAGCCCCACGGCCGGCGTGTTCCGTTCAGCCTCCGCGGTGGACCGCGATCGGCCGGTGTCGCCACGCGGGACCGTGCGGTCATACAACGTCGCGAGCGCGCCGGTCAATCGGTCATCGTCCGGTCGCCTGACGAGTCCAAGCTCCGCCAGCTCGGCGAAGCGCCACTGTCGCAGTGACACGCGATACTGCGAATCACGACGCGACGGAAAGGTGAAATCCGGCAGCGCGGTAACGAAAGGCGTAGCGAACGCCTCGTCGAACCGGGCAATGAGAGCGGAGTCGAGCTGCACCCCAGCTGCGGCCGCGATCGTGACGCCGTACCAGAGTCCGCGATGGGCGAAGAGATGGTAATTCTCACCCTCGTACCACGTCCCATCGCTGAGCAGTCCCTCCTTCATGTGCCTGACGAGACCCGACGGCCCATGCAGCGCCGCCTCGTCCACGCGACCGGAGAGCACCCGTGCGGCCGCGAGGAGCGCGGCATTGTTCCAGACCTGGCGGTTCGACAAGCCCTCGTCGTAGCCGGCGATCAGAGCCGCGCTCGGCTCGACCAGCCGATCGCGCACCGTGGCGCCGAGCCCCGATGCCCCGACCCCATCCGTCATCTCGAGGAGATCCAGCGCAACGACGAGCTGCAGCAACCAGATCGACTCGAGATACGTGCTGAAAAAGACCCGTGTGGGCCCGAGCACGTTGTCCTTGTTCGGGTAGTCGAGATAGCGATCGGCGTACGCCGCGAGAACGGACCGCGCGAGCTCGCCGTGTCGAGAATCGCCACGAAGCGCGAACAGAGTCGCGGCGTGCACCGCCCGCTCGGCCAGCCAGAGCTGGTACCACATGATCCACCAGCGGTAGTGCGTGTCGTCGTCGAATACAGACCCGCACTTCGGGCAGCGATGTGCGCGCGGCGACCATGGGTCGAACTCGAGCATCGTTCCGTCGTGCTCGCATCGTCCCCCGCGACGCGTCATGCGCGCTTTCTCTGGAGGGATGAAAAGTTCCCGCGCCATCAACGGTTCGAGATCCTGCGCCAGCGAATCCGCGAGCGCATGCAGCGTTCCGCGCGCGCTCGGGCGACGCGCGTCGAGATCGGTGGGTTGGAGCAGAAGCGTCACTGGCCGGCGTGAGACCCGGCGAGCCGCCAGTCCGCGATCGTAGGCATCTCGCCGCGAAGATCCATGCGCACGCCGCTCAGGCGAGACGTAACGCCCTGGACTCCCCGCGAATGGTAGACCCACGCCACCGGTGTCTCGTCGTCCAGCGTTCGCTGCACGTCGCGCCACGCGCCGACCAGCGCATCGTGAGTTCGCGCGTCGCGAACACGGTCGAACGCCGCATCGAGCTGCTGCGTGTGGAAGGCAGCGTAGTCGAGCGCACCGCCGGACAGCTTCGAGTCGAACATCGCCGCAAGATACGAGAGCGAGAGGTCGCCCGGGATTCCAGTGAACAACGCATCGAACCGCTTCGGCTTCGCACGCGCCTCCGAGAGAAACGCGCCGAACTCGAGCTGCCGAATCGCCATGGTGATGCCGTGCGCACGCAGGTCCGCCTGCAGCAGCTGCTCGACAGCATTGTCTCCGCTGCCCACCGTGAGGAGCGTGAACGCGAGAGGCTTTCCACCACGTGTGCGGCGGCCATCGGGAGCGCGAGTCCAGCCGGCGGCGTCGAGGAGCGAGTCGGCTGCGCTGGCCGCGGGCGCCGGCACAGCCAGCGCGAGCGGATTGTCCGGCGGCGCCGGGCCATACGCGGGAGTCGCGTAGCCCGCGAGCGCCGCATCGATGATGCGCTTGCGGTCGATCGCCGCCGAGATGGCCTTGCGGACCCGGACGTCGTCGAACGGCTCACGTGCGGCGTTGAAAACGATCCCGTTCGAGAGGAGGACGGGATATGAGATCACGCGCAGCGATGGGTCGCGTGACACGAGCGTCGCCATTGTCGGCGCAATGCCCGCAACGGCAAGCTCGCCGCTCACCAGGCCGGCGAACTTCGTCGTCGGCTCGTCGACTACCGCCACGACGAGCCGACCAACCTTGGCCGGGCCGCCGAGGTCGGACGGAAAATCGGGAGCGCGCTCGAAGACCCAGCGACGACCTGCCTCACGCGTGTGGAAACGGAACGGCCCATTGCCCACCGGGTTCGTGTTGTACGCGGCGCGTCGCATGTCCGCATGCGGCACGTTCGCGAGCAAGTGGGAAGGAAGAATCGGCAGCTCGGCGAGCACCGGTGGAAATCCGGGCGGGGCGGACGAGAACCGGAGCTGAGCAGTCGAATCATCAACGACGCGTGTCTCGATGATGTTCGCGAGATCACCGTAGCGTGGGTATCCGGTCGCGCGGTCGCGCGCCGCGTCGATCGTGAACACGACATCGCGCGCAGTCGTTGGCCGACCGTCGTGCCACTTCAGGCTCGAGTGGAGATGCAGCGTGAGTACGTCGCCGGCGCTGTTCCAGTCCCACCGCGAGGCGAGGTACGGCTGTGGAACGAGCGCGCTGTCGTAACGCGCCAGCGTTACGAGCAGCGCGAACCGCTGGATCTGGCGCGAGAGCGGGTGGACGGTGACGAGCGGGTTCGCCGACTCGAGGTCGGCACCGGATGCGTAGACGACCGTGTCAGTCGCGCGCGCTGGCGCGCCGCACGATGCGGCAACCGTTGCACCGAGGAGCATCGCTGGCAGCGTTGACGCACGCGGGCCGAGGCGCATCATCCCCGTGTGCGTACCCTCATGCGTCGCCTGGCGGCAGCCTTCGTCCTGTTGTGGCTCGTCGTCACGCTCACGTTCGTTCTAGTCAGACTTGCCCCGGGTGACGCGGCGGCGCTCCTCGTGCCGCCCACTGCCACGCCCGAGGACGCCGCCCGGCTCCGTGCCGAGCTCGCGCTGGATGCGCCGATCGCGGTGCAATATGCAAAGTGGATCGGCGGGCTGCTGCGCGGCGACCTCGGGGAGAGCTTCATGCAACGTCGCCCCGTGGCCCGGGTGCTTCGCGAGGCGCTCCCCGTTTCGCTGGGACTGGGGCTCTCTTCGCTCGTTCTGACGTTCGTCGTTGGTGTCGCGATCGGGACATTGCAGGCGGCGCGCCGAGGGACGGTGGTGGACCCGGCGCTCACGTTCGCGACGACCGCGATTTACGCCGCGCCAAGCTACTGGCTGGCGCTTTCTCTCATCGCGGTATTCACGTATGGCGCGACGGTGTGGGGATTGCCCCCAGCCCTCCGGTTGCCGGCCTTCGGCATTCGCGACCCCGCCGGGGTGGAGACCGGCTGGTCTGCTTTGATCGATATTGCGCGACATGCGGTGCTACCGGTGACCGTTCTATCGGCAGTGGGCGCCGCCGGCATCGCGCGTTATGCGCGCAGTACGGTCGCGGACCTCGCGGGCGCCGAATGGGTTCGGACGGCGCGCGCGAAGGGGCTTCCGTCGCGTGCGGTGTACGGTCGCCACGTGCTCGCAAACGCGCTCCCGCCGTTGGTGGTGCTGCTGGCGCTGTCTCTGCCAGGCGTGGTCGCGGGCTCGGTGTTCGTGGAGAGCGTGTTCGCCTGGCCGGGAATGGGGCGCGTCATGGTGATGGCGATCTCGGCGCGAGATTATCCGGTCGTCATGGGAGCCACGGTGCTGTACGCGGCGCTCGTGATTCTCGCGAACCTCGCAGCCGATCTCGTGCTTCCCCTCATCGATCCGCGACGTGACACATAGCGCGGCGATTCGCTCACGGCATCGCGCATGAGCCGACTCGCGCGGTTCTCCGCTCTCCTTCTCGTCCTGCTGGTCGCAGGCGTGGTGTTGATCCCCGCACTCGCGGCCACCGATCCGCTGGCGATCGGCGACGTACTGGCGACGCGGCTGGTGCCTCCGGGGTCCGCTGACGCGTTAGGCCGGTTCCACCTGCTAGGCACGGACCGGTTTGGGCGCGACCTCTTCGTTCGGATGATGCTCGCTGGGCGCATCTCGCTTGCGGTCGGCGTCGCGGGGTCACTGCTCGCCGGCGCGGTCGGGACCGTCGTGGGCGCGTCAGCCGCCTGGCGCGGCGGTCTGGTGGATCGTCTGGCCATGGGTGTGTCGGACGCGCTGCTCTCGATTCCGAGGCTGATTCTCCTCCTGCTTTGCGCCGCCCTATGGCAACCCGGCGCGGCGACGGTGCTCGTGGTCCTCGGCGCGACGGGCTGGATGGGCGTGGCACGGCTCGTTCGCGGCGAGGTGCTCGGCGTTCGCGCCCAACCATACGTCTCGGCTGCCCAGGCGTTAGGCGCGACGTCGCCGCGCGTCCTCTGGCGCCACGTCGTGCCGAACGCGCTCGGTCCGGCGATCGTGGCGACGACGCTGGGCGTCGGGAACGCGATTCTGCTCGAGAGCGGTCTCTCGTTTCTTGGCCTCGGGATCCAGCCGCCCGCACCGAGCTGGGGGAACATGATCGCCGGGGGCCGAGATCTGATCGTGACTGCGCCGTGGGTGGCGATCTCGCCGGGTGTGGCGCTGATTGTCACGGTACTGGCGTGCACACTGCTTGGCGACAGCCTTCGGGATCGACTGGCGGGGGAGCGGCCGCGAGACATAGCGGAGCGAGTCTGATGCGGTGGGAGTCGAGTCGCCACCTGCGACTCCGGCGCGGAGACAAGCGCTCTCAGGGAACAACGATCTGGCGGACTAAGCGGAAACGGCCGGATCCGGGTTTGCACGGAAGCTGGCTCTCGCAACGAGCCGGATTGAGAATAACAGCCTCGGAACGCACTGCCCGTCCGAGGCCGTTTCCCAAGAAGTTCGGCTCGTTGGGGTGGAAGGCCGGCCCGTTAGGCAGTATCCGGCCGCTTCCGCCACATCCGCCTCATCATCGTTCCCGGAAAGGCTTGGCAAACATGGAAGTCCGCATGAGTCCGCACCCCAGTGTCGGACTCACACACCAGAAATTGTTAGCGAACGAGCAACGTCACGACAGCGCGCGGGGAGGCGGAGAACTCCAGCGTCCGGCCCGAAATGGCCACATCGCTTAGCGGCGTTTCGTCGAGGCGAGCGAGACGAGCCTCACGCGGCGCGAACGGGAGTGACCAGCGACCAGCCACCGTGGCGTCCGTGAGGTTCACACAGCGCAGCACGAGCCACTCGCCATCCTCGCTCTCCTTGGCGGCCGAGAACGCGAGTCCCCTGCCCTCGAGCTCGAGCCCTCCCCCCGTCGGATAGTCCGCGACAGCTGATCGCAGCGTGGTTCCCGTCAACGGCAGGAGCACATCGTCCGCGGTCCGTTCGATCAAATCGATCGTCTCGACGGTTCGTGCTGCGTGTGGAAAGATCGCCAGCTCCGCTCCGAACGGCCCGAGCATCTGCGCTTCCGGGGTTGGCACGGGCCAGCCGGCGTGGCCTGGGCGCTCCGGGAGGTCATTGCGCGACAGATCGGCGACGCACCTAACGAGCGTCACTGCCACATCGCCGGACGGCTCGGCCTCGTACTCCGCCAGGCCGTCGCTAAAGACGGTCACGCCACGATCGGCGCCGAACAAGGATACGTACCGATGCAGCGGCGCGGTCGGCGGCGGCGCCTCGATCCGGCGCTCGTCATCCGACACGACCACCGGTTCGCGCCGAACGGGACCAAACGCGGCATCGGCCCACACCGCCGCATCGACGACACCAGTTCGGAAGCGCACGCGCAGGCGATGCGCGGCAGCGCCGTTGACGCCGTCGACGAGCACACGCAGAAAGGGCGAGCCCGCGTCGAGGCGAAACCGCACGCGTACGTCGACGAACCCGGCGTGGCCATCGCGACGCGCGCCGGCGAGCCGGCGATCCGCGCGCGACGGCACCACGATGCGCCACCGCGTCTCCAGCTCGGCCCGGAGCGGTCCGGGATGAATCAGCCGCGACCGAAGAAAGTGCGGCTCGATGCGGACCGGGCCAAACGGGGAGTGTGTGTACAGGTCGCCCCGGTCTCCGACGTTCTCGATCGACAGCGCACTCGTTACGGACCATGATCCATCGAGGGTGACGATGGAGATCGTGCGATCCACCTCGAGGTGCACGCGGAGGATGCCGTTGTCGAGCGTGTCGGCATCCCCCGTCACCGAGGGGGCCGAAATGGGCGCGACAGCAGCCGCGTCGTCGAGCGGCAGCGGGGCTACGGCGTAGGCCGGCACCGGCGGGACCCACGCAACGACACGCCTCACCTCGACGAGATCGTTGTCGGGGTAATGGCGCGGCGATTCCGTCCGCCGATTCGCGCGCCGAGTCGCGAGCAGCTGCAGCGGGATCGCGCCGTTGGCGAGGCGCGGTGCGCCCACGTGCCTAACGCGATCCGGCGGCGCGGACCCAGGGCCCACACCGACGTCGGCGAGAAACGTCTCGATCTCGACGTCGGCGATGCCGCCGCGTGGTCTGGCGGCGGGATTGCGAACCAGCACGAGCGATCGCCATTCCGCCTTTCGGTTTCGCGCTGCCGTGGGGCTGTGACCAACGAGATCCAGCGTGGCGTCGTGTCTCAGGCCGGCCGCCTGCGTGAGCGCGTCGTCAAGCCGCGCGTCCATCGCGCGCGCGACCTCGTCGACCGAACATCCGCACAATGTGTCGTGCGGATGGGAGAGCAGCGTCGTTCGCCAGGCCGCACTCGTGAGGTGACGTCGCGTGGGGAATCCGGCGCGCCGAGCGAGTGCCGCCCAGGGCTCGGCGTCACGAACCAGCGTCCGTTCGAGGATAGCGTTGCGGCGTTTCTGACGCGCGCGGGTTCCGAATGTTCCCTGCAGTGTCCACGTGTAGCCGTAGGAGTCGCGCAACTCACCGCGCACGACTGGCAACGAGCGCGGGGTGATGCGCTCGACCAGGTCCTTCGCGAACTGGCGCAGCGTCGTGCGTACGATCCGCGTCGGTGCCGCAGCGGCCGTGAGCGCGCCGATCGCTTCGAGCACGTGGTCCTGACGCGCGTGATGATCGGCGCCGTTCTGAACGAAGAGGAGGCCCGTGCGCGAGCGCGCGGCGAGCAGATCATGCATCGCGCGCCAGCGCGCAGCCGCGTTCTCGGGATCGACCGGAAGATTGGCCCCGAACTCGTAGCCGTCGGGCGGGAGATGAAAGATCGTGACCGCCGACCCATCCGCGGATTCCCATCGCATCGTGTCCCCGCGCGGCCAGCGATTGCTGCCGAACCCGCGCCATACGATGGCGACGTCGAACCCGAAGCCATGCGCGATCAGTGGGAGCGCTGCCGCGTGCCCGAACGCATCCGGCGAATACAGGACTGGCGGTGGCTCGGCCCCGAGCCGTTCTAGTGTTCGACGGCCAGCGAGCAGGTTTCTCACGAGCGCTTCGCCGCTGGGAATCAGCTCGTCGGCAAGGACGTACCAGGGCCCGGCTTCGACAATGCCTTGCTGAAGCGCCGCCGCGAGGTCGCGCGCGCGCTCGGGACGAACATCGAGGTAGTCGTCGAGCACGACCGCCTGCCCATCCAGCAAAAACGGCGACCGAGGTTCGTCGCCGTCGAGGAGCTCATCGATCAGCGCGACGAGCCGCTGTCGGAACCGTCCGGCGGGAAGGTACCACTCGCGATCCCAGTGCGTGTGCGAGAGGACATAGACGACTTCGCCGTGCGATGTCTCGGGCGCGGAATCGGGGTTCGCCATGCGCGAGCATTCTGTCGCCCGCGTGGGGCAGCGGCAAGGGCTGACCGTTTAACGCCCGCGACACGAGGGACCCTCATCCTATCGAACATCGTGGTGACACCTGGATGAGAACCCCTCGTTCAGTCGCAGCGCTCAACCGCCAGCGCTGCGCTCGGGATGGCGCAGTACGAACGTTAGGCTACACTACTGGCCGCCGTCCCGTGATCAGGCGATACAGGATCACGATCACCGCCAGAACGAGCAGAATGTGAATCAGCCCGCCGCCGACGTGGAAAGCGAACGCCCCGAGCAACCAGAGAATGAAGAGAATGACTGCAAGCGTCCAGATCATCGTTGGGCCCCCGTAGGGAGAGTGGTTGTGCCGACTCGTAAAGCAAGCGCCGTACCGCACCCGCGCCGTCGAGATCGGATACCTCGGCTCAGCGCGTCGTGATCTCGGTGGTGCGCCGATGCGCGTTCGGGTCGTGCGGCGAGGGCGGCGACTGCGGATGCTCGAGCACGTTATGCGCGATCTGGCGTCCGAGCAGAATGCGCGCGGCGCGTACGTCGTGGCCAATGTCGATCAACAGGATGGCGAGGTCGCCCGTGCCCCATAGCAATCCGGCGAGCACGATGAGTCGGCTCATTTCCCCGAGCAGCGTGGGAATCGACGCGCGGCCTTGCTTCATGAATCCGGTCACCACCTCTGCCACCAGGAGCAGCACGAGGATGATGGCCATGAATCGGAACAGCTTGGACAAATACCGCAGGCCGATATAGGGCTCGATGTCGCTCGCACGCACGTGCGTGACCGCATCCGCGTCGAAGCGGCGCGCTGGAGACTCCGCGTCCGCATCGCCGCGGACCGTGGGCCCTGCGAGTTCCGCCGTGTCTGGGCTCATGATCATTCTCCGGTTCCGACCCAACGGGCGCGATAGCCCCGTACGTCGATGTGAATGAAAGGTCCGTGCCCACTTTCGGCCGGATACACGCCTGCCCCGCCGACCAGGCCCGGGTGTTCCTGCTCGACGCGGTCAACCGCGGCAAGAATGACCTCGGCGTCCTTGTTGTTCAGCTTGCCGTCGTGGTTGAGATCGTCCATCCACCCGTTCCCATCGTTGTCGATGAAGATGTCGGACGCGTCACCGTACATGTGCCGGCTGAGCGTCGCGCGCCCACGTGGATCACCGCCGCGGACGTTGTACTGCGGGGTGCGGAATCCGCTCATCACCTGGGCGCCATCCGTCGAATAGCCGTGCTCCTCGAGGTCCTGCAGCACCAGCTCGAGCTTGTCGACCAGCCGCAGATCGAGCACCAGGTACTTGGGCCAGACGTTCGGTTGATCGTGCGTGAGGAAATCACCGAGCGTGAAATGGTCGGACACGGGTGTATCCTGATTCTCCGGCGTGACCTCGATGAATCCCGACGGCGTCACGTATCCGGCATGTCGGCGTCCACGCTCGGTCGGCCACGTGCCGATGTAATAGAGGCCGATCCGGCCACGATGCCGCTCCGACATCGGCGTCAGCGTGATGACGCTGAAATCGGCAACCTGTTTGAGCACGTTGCCCACGCGAATGGCGGTGTTCCACACGCCTGACTCTTCGGGGGCGAGCGGAACGCGAGCCGAGTCGACCGGGAGTGAGTCGAGGGCAGCGCCTAACGACTCGGCCGCGCGCGTGGAGTCGGCCGCGGCGGAATCTCCGGCGGTCAAGTACGCGATCGAGGCTCCCGCTGGCAACGAGTCGGCCGCGATGGGCTGGCCGTTTTTCCCCACCACCGCGCGCAGGCGGCCGCTCTCGCCGCGCAGCGGCGCGAACAGCTCCACCGTGGCGTCGGTGAGATAGGCGATCGTCGGCGCATCGGGGTCCGTCAGGGCCGCGCCGATCGCGGCCGTCGCCGGGGTGGTTTCGTCATCGAGTGGCCCTTCGCTTGCCCGGGCTTCCGCGATGGACCAGGTCCATCCGACGGCGAATGTCAGCAGGACAGTCGCGAAGACGCCATTGAGCACGCGCTCCGCGCGGCGGCCGACCCCGGCGCGGTGCCAGCGGCTTCGAGGTCGCTCGGGCAGCTTGAGCGCGTGCTCGAAGCCGTGGGAGAGCTTCTGGGTGAGATCCGCGCCCGCATCACCCGCGGCGGGTCGGTCGGAACGTCGGGGCGCGCGGATCGTCGTCAGGCGGTGATCGTTGCGAAACATCGCCGCACCTCGAGGGCGTGAGCGTGGTGTGGGCGTTGACCGTCGTCGCGAGACGCAAGAACTTCCATGGGCTCGTTCCCTCTATCCCTCGCCGCAATGGAATTCCTGTCGGACCTGATCAATCGCCTTCGAGACCTGCCGGCGCTCATCCAGTGGGCCGGGTACGTTGGGCTGACTGCGATCATCTTCACGGAAACGGGGTTGTTTTTCGGGTTTTTGCTCCCGGGCGATTCGTTGCTGGTCACCGCGGGGCTGCTCGCGTCGCAGGGATTTCCCCTGGACGTGTACGTACTCGGGCTTCTGCTCAACATCGCGGCGATCGTTGGCGACAACACGAATTACTGGATTGGTCGGTACATGGGCCCCCGGGTGTTCACGCGCGAGGAATCGCTGTTCTTCCGGCGCCGGCACGTCGAGCGAGCCCATGACTTCTACGAGCGCCACGGCGCCAAGACGATCGTCCTTGCGCGATTCATGCCGATCATTCGGACCTTCGCGCCGCTGGTTGCAGGAGTGGCGAAGATGCCCTACCGCACGTTCGTGACGTACAGCGTGCTCGGCGGTACGGCGTGGATCTGGAGCATGTTGTTCACCGGCTACTTCCTCGGCCGGCTTGTTCCGGGAATCGACCGGCACATCGAGAAGGTGATCATCGCGGTTATCTTCCTCTCGATTCTGCCCGGAATCATTGGATGGATCCGGGAAAGGAAAGCGGGAGCTGGGAACCGGGAACCGGGAACAGAGACGCCGCTGTCGCCCTGAGCGCCGCGAGATATTCGCGGAGTCCCGGAACGCGAGGCACGGTTCCCGCTGCTTGTTCCCGGTTCCCCGTTCCCCGTTCCCTGTTAGGCAAACTCCATCGCTCCCGAACCATGGCCTACTCCCTTCCGTCGCTTCCCTACGGCTTCGACGCGCTCGAGCCCAGCATCGATGCGCAGACCATGCAGATCCACCATGGCAAGCACCACCAGGCGTACGTCAACAACCTGAACGCGGCGATCGAGAAGGCGCCCGCGCTTGCGGAGAAGAGTCTCGAGGACCTGATCTCCAACCTCAACGCGGTGCCGGAAGCGGTCCGCGGCGCGGTGCGCAATAACGGCGGCGGCCACTGGAACCACTCGTTCTTCTGGACGATCATGGCGCCTAACGCCGGCGGCGATCCGTCGGGCGCGCTGGCAGCGGCGATCGACCGGGCGTTCGGCGACTTCGCGAAGCTGAAGGAGCAATTCAACGCCGCCGCGACGGGCCGGTTCGGCTCGGGCTGGGCGTGGCTGCTGCGGGATGGCAACGGCCTCGCGATCACGAGCACGCCGAACCAGGACAACCCGCTCATGGACGGCAAGAAGGCCGGCGACGTCCTGTTAGGCGTCGACGTCTGGGAACACGCCTACTACCTCAAGTACCAGAACCGACGACCCGATTACCTGAACGCGTGGTGGAACGTCGTCAACTGGCGAGAGGTCGAGAAGCGGTTCGGGCGCTAGACAAAAAACATTGGTAAAAGGTTACTTGAATTGGTGATTGGTTATTTGAACCCTCGGGATGTCTCGCTTCTCTCAGCGAGATGAGCGTCCCGAGGGTTCCGATTACCTGTAACCTGTACCAGTAACCAATTACCTGTTCGGTTGCGCCGTTGCGCCTTATCTGGCAGCCTCGCCTTCCAGGTAGGTGTATCCTTCCAGTCCGGCGACGTACTCGGCGATGAACGTGTTGGCTTCTTGCCGAGAGATGTTCTTGGCCGCGCCGACTTTCCGGCGGAACGTCGCGAGCAGATTCGACGCGCCGAACTGTACGTAGTTCAGCACCTCGGTGACCGTGTCGCCGTGCACGAGATCCGTGATCTCGTACCCTGATTCGGCGATGCGGATATGCACCGCGTTCGTGTCGCCGAACAGGTTGTGCAGGTCGCCGAGGATCTCCTGGTACGCGCCCGTCAGGAAGATCCCGAGCATGTAGTCCTCGTCGTCGCGAATGTCGTGCAGCTCGAGGCTCGGACGACCGGCCCTCTCGCCAACGAACCGGTCGATCTTCCCGTCCGAGTCGCACGTCACGTCCTGCAGCGTGCCGCGACGCGTCGGCTCCTCCTCGAGGCGGTGAATCGGCATGATCGGGAACAGCTGATCGATCGCCCAGCTGTCGGGCAGTGACTGGAAGAGCGAGAAGTTGCAGAAGTACCGATCCACGAGCGTCGCGTCGACGTCGGTGATGATCTCGGAGTACTTGTCGCGGTCGCCGTTCACGTACCGCGCGACCCGGTTGACCGTGGCGAAGTAGATCGTTTCCGCCATCGCGCGCTCGCGCAGCGACAGGACGCCGCTGTTGAACAGCTGGTGGGCTCGCTCCTTGTCGAACGTTGCGTCGTGATACACCTCGAGCACCTTTCGCGGACGCACTGCCTTCTTCGTGATCGTCTGGTAGTCGGCGAGCATCTCGTGCAGCAGCGAATGATCGTCGTCCGTGACCTCGGGCAGCGGTGGCTCGGCCTGCGACTCGACGTCGATGACCTTGAGCAGGAGCAGCGCGTGGTGCGCCGTGAGGGCGCGCCCCGACTCGCTGATGATGTGCGGCATCGGAATCTCCTGGTCCCGGCACATCTCGGCGATCGTGTAGATGACGTCGTTCGCGTACTCCTGAAGCGAGTAGTTCACGCTCGCGTTGGAGGTCGACCCCGTGCCGTCGTAGTCCACACCCAACCCGCCGCCGACGTCCACGTGCGTGATGTCCACGCCTGCCTTTCGAATCTCCGCGTAGTAGCGGGACACCTCCTGCAGCGCGCTCTTGATGTAGCGGATGTCCGTGACCTGACTCCCGATGTGGAAGTGGATGAGCTTCAGGATGTCCACCCGGCCTAACGAGCGCAGGCGCTCGATCAACTTCATCAGCTGCGCGGCGTTCAGCCCGAACTTCGACTTCTCTCCCCCGCTCTGCGCCCAGCGACCCGCCCCTTCCGCGACGAGCTTGATGCGGACACCCGCCGAGGGCGTGACGCCGAGGTCCTCCGCGGCCTGCAGCAGGACATCGAGCTCGCTCAGCTGCTCGAGCACGATGAACACCTGGTGTCCGAGCTTCTGGCCCATGAGGGCGAGGCGCATGAACTCCTCGTCCTTGTAGCCGTTGCAGACAATGATGTGATCCGTCGACTCGCTCAACGAGAGCACGGCCTGAAGCTCCGGCTTGGACCCGCACTCGAGCCCCACGCCGTGCGCCTTGCCGAATTGAACGATCTCCTCAACGACGTGGCGCTGCTGATTGACCTTGATCGGATACACCGACGTGTACCCGCCCTGGTACTCGAACTCCTTGATCGCCGACTCGAACCGCTCGCTCAGCGACTCGATTCGCGACTGCAGGATGTCCGAGAAGCGCAGCAGCACGGGCAGCGCGACGCCCTGCTCCTCGAGATCGCGCGCGAGATCGAAGAGGTCGAGTGCCCGATCGGGACGGTCGCGATCCGGCCGAACGACGACGTGCCCGCGCTCGTTGATGTCGAAGTACCCCGCGCCCCAGCCCTCGATGTTGTAGAGCTCGCGCGCAGCGTCGATCGTCCAGGCGGGCGACGACGACTCTTCCGTGGTGCTTGGAGGAACGTGTGTCGTTGTCATGTGGGGAATACTAAAACACCGGACCCGCTAACCGAGCGCCTTCCGCATGAACGTGCGCTTTCCCCAATACCAGAAGCCGCCAGCGAGAAGCACAAGCGCGCTCGCCGACACGGCGATCGGCATATGCGGCACGTCGGGCGTTATTGCGCCACGCATGCCCTCCGCCACGTACACGAGTGGATTGATGAGAACGAGGTACTTCATCACCGGTACGTGATCGAGACCACGCCAAGGATAGTACGCGCATCCGAACATGAGCATCGGTGCGATGGTGATGCTGAACATGAGACCGATCTGCTGCGGTGCCATCGCGTTCCCATCAGGAGCCCGAGCGCCGAGAACGTGAGCGCGCCGAGGGCGGTGACGCCGATGAACGGCAGGATGTGCTCGACCGACAGCCCCTGGATGGGGCCCATGATGAGTCGCGCGATCGGGAGAACGACCACCGCCGCCGGGCGACCCTGGGGCAGCGGCATTGGCGGCGCGAAAGACGCCAGCCCGCGACGCGGTGTGGGTGCGGGATATTCCTTCCTCAGCGCACGCGTC
>Ga0207674_10005803_pt1 | contig 14650 bp, 12 predicted proteins | sample KBSCornC72_FD_184303 | JGI IMG/M metagenome (GOLD analysis project Ga0207674, IMG submission 184303) | Corn rhizosphere microbial communities from Kellogg Biological Station, Michigan, USA - KBS Corn C7-2 (SPAdes) (version 2) | ecosystem: Host-associated > Plants > Roots > Rhizosphere > Soil ... | reverse complement strand
CGGATGCGATCAACGACAATCCGCAGCTGGGCGGCGTGCTCGGCGCGATTTCGGCCGCCGTGGGCGGTGCTGCCGCATGGCTGCACTGGAGGCGCTTCCGGGTCCCGATCACCGTCGCCGCGGGCGCCGCGTCGGTCGCCGGCATCGCCGTCGGCCTGCTGCTCGCGGCGCTCGGCCAGAATGCCGAGCAAGCCAGGAACGTGATCCTCGGCTTCGTGCTGCTGCTCGGGGTCGGCGTGTTCCTGTTCGCGATGTGGTGGGACGGATCGGACCGCGAGCGCCTGACCAAGCGGTCGGACGTGGCCTTCTGGCTGCACCTGCTGGCGGCGCCGATGATCGTCCACCCGGTGTTCACCCTGCTCGGCCTCAACGATGGCAATGCGACCATCGGCGAAGGCCTGGTCGTGATCGTGCTCTACGTCGCGCTCGGCCTGACCGCGCTGGCGATCGACCGCCGCGCGCTGCTCGTCTCGGCGCTCGCCTACGTGCTGTTCGCGCTGCAGGAGATGTTCCGCGAATTCGGCGCGGTCGAGCTCAACATCGCCCTGACGGCGCTGGTGATCGGCTCGGCGCTGCTGCTCCTGTCGGCCTTCTGGCACCAGGCACGGGCGGCGGTGGTCAAGCCGCTCCCGAACGGCTTGCGCGAGCGCCTGCCGATCCTCGATCGGCGCGCGATGGCGGTCAGCCAACCAGCCGCATGAGCCGCCGCTCGAGCGGGGCCAGCACGCCCGCGAGGTCGTGGCCCCGCTTGAGCACCTGATCATGCTCGCTGACCAGTGCGAACGCCCCTTGCTTCAAGCGAAGCGAGGGGCGTTTCTCGATCCGCACCTCGGGGTGCTCGGAATGCCGGCGGTAGGCGGCGAAAACGGCGATGTCGGGATCGATCCGAAGCGCATAGTCGCGCCAGTGACCGGCCGCCACCATCCGCCCGTAAAGGTCGAGGATCCGGGTAAGCTCGGTGCGGTCGAAACTGGCAATCGGGCGCCGGTCCCATGGGCCTGGGAACGGCGCGATGACGCTCAAGCGCTTTTGACCTTCGGCTGCGGCTGGCGCGCAGCCTTCACCGCGGCAAGCTCCTGGCGCAGCTGCTCGAGCTCCTGCTCGAGCTCGCCGATGCGGGCGCGGACGGGATCGCAATCTTCGCCGCAGGGCGTGCCGTAGGGCATGAACCCCGGGCTGTAATGGACGGCGTCGACCGGCACCGGCTTGGCCGGGATGCCGACCACGGTCTGGCCGGCGGCGACATCCTTGGTGACGACCGAATTGGCGCCGACCTTGGCGCCTTCGCCGATGTCGATCGGGCCGAGGATCTGCGCGCCCGAGCCGACCACGACGCCGTTGCGCAGCGTCGGGTGGCGTTTGCCTCCGACCCCGGTCGACGGGTTGGTGCCGCCCAAAGTCACGTTCTGGTAGATGGTGACATCGTCGCCGATCTCCGCGGTTTCGCCGATCACGCTGAAGCCGTGATCGAGGAAGAAGCGCTGGCCGATCTTCGCGCCGGGATGGATGTCGATCGCGGTCAGGAAGCGCGCGAGATGGTTGACCAGCCGGGCGAGGAAGAACAGCCGCCCTTCCCACAGCCAGTGACCGACGCGGTGCAGCGCGAGGGCGAGGACCCCGGGATAGAACAGCACGTCCCAGCGCGAGCGGGCCGCCGGATCGCGCGCTTTCACGGAGTCGAGAAAGGCGATCAGCCCGGACTGGTCGTGACCTCTTGCCGTCATCGTTCCCAATTTAAATGCTGAGTGGCGCGATTTCCAGCCACAGCGTCGCACTGTCCCAATCCGGCAACTTGCCGAGCCTTCGCTCGTTGGGGCAGACTGCGACGCTCAAGCAGGGGGACTTCGGCCATAGTTCCGGACATTTTCGCCGACCCGACGGCGCTCGTGATCTTCGCGCTGATCGGCTTTGCCGCGCAGCTGGTCGACGGCGCGCTCGGCATGGCGTTCGGCCAGATCTCCAGCACGCTGCTGATCAGCACCGGAGTGCCGCCGGCCGCGGCCTCGGCGGGAGTCCATACCGCCGAGACCTTCACCACCATGGTCTCGGCGATCAGCCATGTCGCGCACCGCAATGTCGACTGGCGGCTGTTCGTCCGGCTCGTCCTGCCCGGAGTGATCGGCGGGGTCGCCGGCGCCTATGTCCTGACGATCGGCGCGGACCGCGCCAAGCCGTTCGTGCTCGCCTATCTGACCGCGCTCGGCCTCTATCTCTTCTATCGCGGAATCATGCACCGCCACACCGAGCGGCGGCCGCGGATCGTCGCCCCACTCGGGCTCGTCGGCGGCTTCCTCGATGCCGCCGGGGGCGGCGGCTGGGGCGGCATCGTGACCTCGAACCTGCTCGTCCAGGGGAGCAACCCGCGCAAGACGATCGGCACCGTCAACACGGCCGAGTTCTTCCTGACCGTCACCATCTCGGCGACCTTCATCGCGACGCTCGGCTGGCAGGCGTTCACCACCGCCACGGTCGGGCTGCTGATCGGCGGGGTGTGCGCGGCCCCGTTCGGAGCGTGGATCGCCAAGCGGGTCAACCCCGACCTGCTGCTGACCTTCGTCGGCGCGCTGCTGACGCTGGTCAGCTGCTACGGGCTCTACCGCGCGCTCGCCTGAGGCGTCCGCAGGTTCGCGAGCCGGGTCGAATCCCGGGCAAAATTGATACGCTGCACCTCTTCGATCGCGCCGTCGCCGATCTGTCCTTCGATGATCTCACCGCCGGACAAAGCAAAGATGCGCCCGTCGGTGAAAATCGGCCGCGAATTGCCATACCAGTCGACGCACGACACTTCGCATGAATAGCCGCGAATGCCATCGTCGTCGTCTTTGTCATGGACCAGTTTGCTGGTCAGCTCGCCGAGCGGGGCGAGCGATCCGGAACTCGCCATGCGGATGAAGCTCACGTCGGACGGGACGCTGCGCCACCACCAGCGGCCGCTCTGCGAGCGCTGCGGGACCGTCGGCACGCCCATCAGCCCGCGGCCGTCACGCTCGACCAAGCCGTTGAAGGCATGACTCCGCCCCTCGCTTTCGAAGCGCCCTTCGAGCTTGACCGACGAGCCGACGCGCGGCGTTCCGGTCAGCGCGAGCCGAGTCACGATCAGGCCGCTGCGATCACGGTAACCGGCGAGCACGATATCATGATCGCCGAATTGCTCGGCCCGGATCACGGTGTGCCCGACATCGAGGCTGGTGAGGTCCTTCGGCCGGTCGATCGGCACCACAAACACCGGCGCAATGGCGAATTGCGCACGGGCCCGCTGCCGCCCATCCTTGGAGTAGCCGCTGAGGTTCGGCGGGCCGCGGCGATACTGGCTAAGGCTGCCGTAGACGAGGTAGCGATCGCTGAACCGGTTGGCGATCCACCGCGTCCCCGTGCCGGGCAGGGCGGTGAAGTCGGTGTCGCGCACCGGTTCGATGCCGTTGCGGAATCGGTCCATCCCGGCGCTGAAGTAGGACAGCCGGGCCGCGGCGGACCAATTCTCGTAGCAGGAGGTCGGGGTCAGCCGCAGCAGCGAATGAAATCCGCTATCGGTCGATTGCATCGAAAACTGGTCGATCGGCGCGCCGCGCGCCGCCACCACCGTCGGCAGGCCGCTCGCGTGCCCGATGCGGTAGATCAGGGCCGGGTTGAAATCGCCCGGTGCGAACTGGTCGTTCGCGCTGCACTCGCGATCGGGCCAGTCCCCCGACGCGGTTGAGGGCGCGCCGGTCCACACGAAGGCATCGGTCCCGGTCACGTACCATTCGGCGGCCGGCGACCCGATGAAGGCCGTGGTCCGGCACTCGAGGTTCCTGCCATCGTCGGACGAGTTCAACGGACAGACCGAAACCGTGTGAACGGTCGGGTCGTAGTCGGTCTGGAGGGGTTTGTAGATCGCCGCAGCATCGAACAGCCGCGTCCCGGCCGCCTGGTCGTCGTTCTTTTCGTGCCAGCGCCGAATAAGGGGCCAATGCTCCGGCGCCGACGTCATCGAGATCAGGTTGAACGGGGTGTAGACGACGAGGTTGTCGCCGATCAGCCGCGTCGCATAGTTCGAGGTGCTGTAATAATCGTTCGAGGAGATCATGAAGGTCCCCTGGCGAACCAGCCGGCCGTCGGGGCCCAGCTTGAGGACCGACAGCTCGGTCGCACCCTCGCGATAGGAATAGCCGGTGACGAGGATGCGGTCGCCGAGGACCAACATCTCGTCATACCACATGTCCTCCGCGGGATCGCGATAGACGTTGGCGACGTCGACCAGCTTGAGTCGCCGTCCCTTGTCGCCCCCGGTATCGATGACGAACACCCGACCGTCGGACAGGACCAGCAGGAAGCGATCGACCTGCTTGACGATGTCGCCTTCTTCGACTCCGCGCATCTGGTTGTTGGTGATCGACGCGTTGCGCGGCGTCATGCGCGAGCCGGTGACCACCAGGTCTTGCGTCTTTGTCGTGTGACAGTCCGGCTTGTCCTTCGGGCATTCTGGCTCGGCGGGCGCTGTCGAGCCCGGCGCTGTAGCCTGGGCGAAGCCGAGGAGCGTGGGTTTCGATGCGGCCCGTGCCCAGTAATTGCCGTGCGCCTTCGCCGAATCGCGGACCGCCTCGGCGTATTCGGCGAATTCCTTCTCGCCGGCGAAGCGCGTCAGGGTCGGGCGCGTGAATTGCACCACGGCGGCGTCGGCGGCGCGGACTTGAGCGTCGCTCGGCGGGCGATCAATCGCCGCACTGCTCGCCGATGCGGCCAGAAACAACCACGGAAGCGCGAACCTGAAATAGCGCATACGAACCCCCGCGCGGATGGCACGTCAAAAGCGCGGCGGAATCAACCCCGAAAAGGCGCCGTGCTTTGCTGGGGCGGACAACAGAAGGGGCGGGCTTGGGGAAGCCCGCCCCTTAATCCGAGCGGGGAGGGGAGACCGCTCGCGGCCGTTTTCTCGGGGAGGGGGAAGAGAAAACGCGGCCGTGTCTGCCACCGGACATAGGCCGCTCGCTTTGATTGCTCCAACGCATTATAGCGACCACACTGATTGGAATTATCGATCACAATGACCGTCCACCTCCCGACCATCAAGCAGCTCCAATATCTGGTCGCGCTTCGCCAGTACGGCCACTTCGGCAAAGCCGCCGACGCCTGCTTCGTCACCCAGTCGACACTGTCCGCGGGACTGCGCGAGCTCGAGACCCTGCTCGGCATCACCCTGGTCGAGCGAACCCGGCGGGTGGTCCGCTTCACCGCGCTCGGCGAGAAGGTCGCGGACAAGGCGGTCCGCGTCCTGCGCGACGCCGAGGAGCTGGCCGAGCTTGCCCGCGCCGAGGGCAAGCCGCTGCACGGCGAGCTGCGCATGGGGGTGATCCCGACGATCGCGCCGTTCCTGCTGCCGGCGATGCTGCCGCGGCTGCGCAGGGAATGGCCGAGCCTCAAGCTGTTCCTGCGCGAGGAAACCAGCCAGGCGGCGTGCGAGGCGCTGCACCGCGGCCAGCTCGACTGCGTGCTCCTGGCGCTGCCCTATCCGTGCGGCGACGTCGAGGCGGCGACGCTGTTCGACGACCGGCTGTTCGTCGCCTTCCCTAGCGGCGAGGCGCCCGGCGGGCCGTCGGTCGAGGTCGGCGCGATCGACGAGACCCGCCTGCTGCTGCTCGAGGACGGCCACTGCCTCAAGGATCATGCGCTGTCGGCCTGCAACCGGCCCGACCTGCGCGCCAATGCGGCGATGATGGGGACCTCGCTGCACACCCTGGTGCAGATGGTCGACAACGGCCTCGGGCTGACCTTCATCCCGTCGATGGCGATCGAGGCCGGAATCCTCGACGGCACCCGGGTCGACGCCAAGCCGCTGCGGTCCGATCACGGCTATCGTCGGATCGCGCTGATCTGGCGCCGCTCGAGCGCGCGCGAGAACGAGTTCCAGATGCTCGCGATCGCGCTGCGCAAGATCATCGGCGAGCTCGTTCCCGACGTCGCGGCCGCCGACGCGGCCTGACCCCTCAACCGCCGCGGCGCCCTAGGGAGTGGGGAGGGGTAGCGCCGCGGCGGGCAACTCGTGCCTATTGAGCCGGTTCGAGATGACGTTCCGACGCTGACTGCCGCGCCCTGTTGCCGGTCAGATCGAAACGGTCGGCGTTCATGACCTTGGCCCAGGCGGCGACGAAGTCGCGGACGAACTTCTCCTCGTTGCCGGCCTCCGCATAGACTTCGGCGGTCGCGCGCAGCTGGCTGTTCGAGCCGAAGATCAGGTCGGTCCGGGTCGCGCGCCATTTCTCCTCGCGGCCGCCGCGGCCGTAGCCGACGAACTCCTCGTCGCCGCTCTCGTCAACCACCTCCCAGAAGGTGTCGTTGTCGAGCAGGTTGACGAAGAAGTCGTTGGTCAGCTGGCCCTTGCGGGTGGTGAAGACGCCGTGCGGCGAGTCCTTGTGGTTGGCGCCGAGCACCCGCAGCCCGCCCAGCAGCACCGTCATCTCCGGCGCCGACAGGCCGAGCAGCGACGCCCGGTCGAGGAGCAATTCCTCGGTCCGCACCGAATGCTTGGTCTTGAGATAGTTGCGGAAACCGTCGGCCGCCGGTTCCATCACCGCGAAGCTGTCGGCGTCGGTCCACTCCTGGGTCGCGTCGCCGCGCCCGCCGGTGAAGGGCACGCTGACGTTGAAGCCGGCGTCGCGCGCCGCCTTCTCGACCGCCGCCGTGCCGGCGAGGATGATCGCGTCGGCCATCGACAGGCCGCCGCGCAACTCGTCGATCCTGGCGAGAACCTTGGCCAGTTCCTCCGGCTCGTTAACCGCCCAGTCCTTCTGCGGGGCGAGGCGCAAGCGGGCGCCGTTGGCGCCGCCGCGGAAATCGGACTTGCGGAAGGTGGAGGCCGATGCCCAGGCCGCCTTGACCAGCTGGCCGACGGTGAATCCGGCGTCGAGGATCTTGCCCTTGAAGGCCGCCACATCGGCGTCCGAGGGAGTCGTTCCGGCCGGGACCGGGTCCTGCCAGATCAGATCCTCCGCCGGCACTTCCGGCCCGAGGTAGCGGACCTTGGGGCCCATGTCGCGATGGGTGAGCTTGAACCAGGCGCGGGCGAAGGCGTCCTTGAACGCTGCGTGGTCGGCGCGGAATTTCTCCGAAATCTTGCGGAACTCGGGGTCTTCCCGCAGCGCCATATCGGCGGTGGTCATCATCGTCGGCACGCGCTTCGACGGATCGTGCGCCGCCGGGGCCATGTCCTCCGGCTTCTGGTCGATCGGCTGCCACTGCTGGGCGCCGGCGGGGGAGCGCACCAGCTCATATTCATAGTCGAGCAGCAGGCGGAAATAATTCTCCGACCATTGGGTCGGGGTGTTCACCCACGAGCCCTCGATGCCGCTGGTGATGGTGTGCTCGCCGACCCCGCTTTCGAACGAGCTCGACCAGCCGAGCCCCTGGAGCGCGATATCCGCGCCCTCGGGCGCGACGTCGACCAGGCTTGGGTCGCCGGCGCCATGGGCCTTGCCGAAGGTGTGGCCGCCGGCGGTCAGCGCCACGGTTTCCTCGTGATTCATCGCCATCCGCTCGAACGTGACCTTGATGTCGCGCGCCGACTGCAGCGGGTCGGGATTGCCGCCCGGGCCTTCGGGATTGACGTAGATGAGGCCCATCTGGATCGCTGCCAGCGGATGCTCGAGTTCGAGCTCGCGGTCGGGCTGGATGCGGGTCTCGGCGCCTTCGCTGACCCATTTCTCCTCGGCGCCCCAGTAAATGTCGCGCTCGGCCTCGTACACGTCCGCACGTCCGCCGCCGAAGCCGAAGATCGGGCCGCCCATCGATTCGATCGCGACATTGCCGGCGAGGATGAACAGGTCGGCCCAGCTGATGTTCTTCCCGTACTTGCGCTTGACCGGCCACAGCAGCCGCCGCGCCTTGTCGAGGTTGCCGTTGTCCGGCCAGCTGTTGAGCGGGGCGAAGCGCTGCTGGCCGCTGTTGGCGCCGCCGCGTCCGTCGGCGGTGCGATAGGTCCCGGCGGCGTGCCAGGCCATGCGGATGAAGAACGGGCCGTAATGCCCATAATCGGCGGGCCACCACGGCTGGCTGTCGGTCATCAGCGCGGTGAGGTCGCGCTTCAAGCCCTGGTAATCGAGCGTCTTGAACGCTTCGGCATAGTCGAAGTCGTCGCCCATCGGGTCGGGCGAAACTCCGCCCTGGTGAAGGATGTCGAGCGGGAGCGAGTCCGGCCACCAGTCGCGGTTCTGCCGCCCGAGCAGCGAGCGCACGGTGGTCGGCCGGTCCACCGGACACCCTCCGCCCATCGATTCGCCGGTCTTTGCGTCCATCTCACCCTACTCCTGGACTTTGAATGATCGCGCCCGCCCTAGGCGTGGAGGAGAACCGCCGGAAACGAGGAAAGTTCGTCAGTGAAAGTCGGAAAATCGATCAATCCCGCGGCAGTCCGGTTGAACGGCGGATAACGGGCGCGTTCAGTCTCTGCGCAGCAGCCGCGGCGTAAACCGCTCCTCAATCAGAAGAGGAGTGCTGTCATGCGTAAGTCTCTAGTTTTCCTGGCCGCCGCCGCATCGGCGGTCGCGGTCGCCGCTCCGGCGTCGGCGCAATATTACGGCGGCTACATCGGCAACGGCTACAATAACAGCTCCGGCTACAACAATGGCTACGGCTACAACAGCTACGGCAACAACCGCTCCGGCGGCTACGGCGACTATGGGTCGCGCTACCAGAGCAACCAGCTGATCGCCGCGAACCGCGAACGGATGGCGCGAATCCATAATGAGATCGACCAGGCCGTCGCGAGCGGGCGGATGAGCCGGGGCGAAGCTGCAGCGCTGCATCGCCAGGCCGCGCAGTTCGACCGCGAGCTCGCCTACCTGGCGCGCGGCGGAATGACCGGCCAGGAAGGCGCCATCTTCGACCAGCGCGCCGATCGCCTGGCGCAGGAGGTCCGCGCCCGCAGCGGCTACGGCTACGGCTACGGCTACGGCAACAACCGTTACGGCTACGATGGTTACGGCTACGACGGTTACGGTCGCCGGTAACCGGAGATTGCATCAGGGGGCGCATCGGATTGCCGATGCGCCCTCTTCTTTTGCCTGCGCTAGTCCATGTGCCTGAGGCCGGTGCGCAAATAATCGTAGCCGGTCACCAGCGTCAGCGCTGCCGCAGCCCACAGGCTGACCACGCCAACCAGATGGACCCACGACTGGCCGGGCAGCGCCCCGCCGAGGATCAGCGCGCCGAGCGACACCAGCTGGAAGGTCGTCTTCCACTTGGCGAGGCCGCTGACCGGCATCGACACCTTGAGTTCGGCGAGGAACTCGCGGAGGCCCGAGACGATGATCTCGCGCAGCAGGATGATCAGCGCCGGGATAACGTTGAAATCCTCGATGATCGGCGCGTCGCCGTCGGCCTTGCGGCTGGCCATCAGCATGATGATCACCGCCGCGACCATGATCTTGTCGGCGATCGGGTCGAGGAACTGGCCGAGCTTGGAGATCTGCCCCTGGGCGCGGGCGAGATAGCCGTCGAAATAATCGGTGATGCCGACGATGCAGTAGAGGACGAAGGTGATCGCATAATCCCACGGCGCCGGCTTCCACAGCAGGAAGACGAGGATCGGCACCGCGAGAATTCGCGACAGCGTCAGCAGATTCGGCAGCGACAGCATCCTAGACTGGGGCCGTTATAGCGTTTGGCGTCGTGCGCAAAGCTGGCTATGCCGTCGAAGCTCAGTCATGAAACCCGCCGCAGCCAGGCTTTGATCCAGAACGTCACGCACCTGCTGCGAGCCCGGCGGTTCCTGCCGCTGTTCACGACGCAGTTCCTCGGCGCCTTCAACGACAGCCTGTTCAAGCAGGCGGTAGTGCTGTTCGTCACCTATCAATTGTTCTCCGATCCGACCAAGGAGTTCCAGTTCAGCTCGATCGCGCAGGGCCTGTTCATCCTGCCGTTCTTCCTGCTGTCGGCGCTCTCGGGCCAGCTCGCGGACGACCATGACAAGGCCCGTCTGATCCGCATCATCAAGCTCGCCGAGATCGGCATCATGATCGTCGGCGGGGCCGGGATCATGCTCGCCAACATCCCGCTGATGCTCGCCGCGGTGTTCGCCATGGGCGTCCATTCGACTTTCTTCGGCCCGATCAAGTACGCGATCCTGCCGCAGCATTTGCGGAAGGACGAGGTGCTGGGCGGAACCGGGCTGGTCGAAGCGGGCACCTATCTCGCGATCCTCGGCGGGACGATCCTCGCCGGGGTGCTGGCGGCGTTGCCGTCGATCGCCGCAGCGGCGACCGTCGGAATCGCGGCGCTGGGCTTTCTCGCCGGACGCCAGGTTCCACCGGCGCCGCCCGCGGCCGAGCGGATCCCGTTCAACTGGCACATCATCCGCGCCTCGATCGAGCTGGTCAGCGGGACGATGCACATCCGTCGGCTGTTCCTGGCAATCCTCTCGATCAGCTTCTTCTGGACCATCGGCGCGGTGCTGATCATCATCTTCCCGCCGCTGGTGAAGAACGTGCTCGGCGCCAACGAGCAGGTCGCGAGCCTGTTCATCGGCATCTTCTCGATCGGCATCGCGATCGGCTCGGTGCTGATCAACCGCCTGCTGAAAAGCCAGGTGTCGGCCCGCTATGCTCCGGCGTCGGTGATCGCGATGGGCTTGTTCGTTGTCCTGTTCCACTTCGTCGCCCTGACCTGGGGCAAGCATGGTTCCGAGCTGACGACCCTCGCCAACTTCATCCTCCACCCCCTGGCCGGGCTCATGATCTTGTGCCTGCTCGGCATATCGATCACCGGCGGAATGTTCGTAGTGCCCCTCTACGCCTTTCTCACGACGACCGTGCCGAAGACCGAAACGGCGCGGACGGTCGCGGCCAACAACATCGTCAATTCCGGGGCGATGGTCATCGGCTCGCTGCTTGCGTTCGCGCTAAGCAGCCTCGGCGTCGGTCCCGCCGGCCAGCTGCTGCTGGTCGCGGCGATGTGCATCGTTTCGGCGTGGCTCGGCTGGAAGCTCCACCTCGCCTGCGACTAGGCGAGGAACACCGAGACGAAGGCGAAGCCGGCGAGGAAGGTGATCGCGAACAACTTGAGGTCGTCGGCGAACCGGCTCCTCGCTGCCGGGGCGGCAAGCGCGCGCGGGCCGTTGCGGCCGAAGGCGCGGGGGTCCGTGGCAATCGCTGGCCGAACGCACTGCATGGCAAAATCCTAACGCGGCTTTTACCATGTTCAACACTCTTGATCGGCGCGCGGCTCCGACCGTCCCGCGGTGGGACGCGGCGTGCAATCCTCGTTCGGGAGATGGTCAGCCCGCGGCGCTGAGCGGCGGGCGCTGGACCTGCTCGTTCTGGTGGGCGCGGACGGCGAGCAGCTCGGCCGCTTCCTCGCCCGGCATGGCCTTGCCGAAATACCAGCCCTGGCCGACCTGGCAGCCGAGCATCATCACCGCGTCATAGGCGGCTTCGCTCTCGATCCCCTCGACGCACACCGGCACCGACAGCGCGCCGGCGAGGGTCGTCACGGCGCGGATGATCGCCATGCTCTCGCGGTTGCGGTGGACGTCGGTGACGAAGCTGCGGTCGATCTTGATCATGTCGAACGGCAGCGAACGCAGGTGCGACAGCGACGAGAAGCCGGTGCCGAAATCGTCGAGCGCGAGGCGCACGCCCTGGTTCTTGAGGCTGGTGACGATCGAGCGGGCGAGGTCGAGGTCGGCGAACAGCGAGCTTTCGGTGACCTCGACGACCAGCCGCTCGGCCGGGAAGCCGGTTTCGGTCAGGATCCGGACCATGCGCTGGGCGAGCCAGCCGTCGGCGAACTGGGTCGGCGAGATGTTGACCGAGATCTTGAGCGCCTGGTCCCACTCCGCCGCCTGGCGCAGCGCTTCACCGATGACCTGCTCGGACAGGCGGCCGATGACCCCGATCTCTTCGGCGATCGGGATGAACACGTCGGGCGCGATCACGCCCGACAGCGGATGGTTCCAGCGGGCGAGCGCTTCGAAGCCGACGATCTCCCCGGTCACGAGATCGACCTGGGGCTCGAAGTAAGGGACGAAATGGCCGTGCTCGAGGCCGAAGCGGATGCCCTGCTCGATCTCGCTCTGAGCGATCAGCGCGCGCTCCATGCCGGCGTCGAACCACACCGGGCGGGCGATGCGCCCGCTCTTGGCGCGCTCCATGGCGATGTCGGCACGGCGCAACAGGTCCGGGATGCGCACCTCGCCCGCCGGGGTCGCGGCGATCCCGGCGAAAGCGCCGACCTGGATCATCCGCTCGTCGAGCAGGAACGGCCGGGTGATCGCGCGCAGCACCGCTTCGGCGGTGAGGTCGGCCCGCGCCAGGTCGTTGGGGTCGAGGGTGAAGGCGACCGCGAACTCGTCGCCGCTCAGGCGGGCGATCACCGCGTCGGCGCCGAGGGCTTCGTTGAGCGAGGCGGCGATCTCGCGCAGCAGCCGATCGCCCATGTCGTAGCCGTGCTGGTCGTTGACCGCCTTGAAGCGGTGGATCTGGATCGAGACGATGACCAGATGGTCGCCGCGCTCGCGGGCGGCGTTGGCCAGCGCGTCGCCGTGATCGGCGAAGCCCTTGCGATTGTAGAGCCCGGTCGCGCTATCGGAGCTGGCGAGCACCGCCGCGCGCCGCTCGCCGTCGGCGCGGAGCTCGGCTTCGTGCTGCAGGTCGACGTAGCGGCGCCAGCCGAACAGGATCAAAGCGACGTTCAGGAACAGCGCGGTGCTGGCGAGCTGGATGCTGCGGTCGAACTCGGGACCGGCGATGCGCAAATGCTGGAAGAAGGCGCTGCCGTTCCAGATCAGCAGCATGACCGCGGCGATCAGGATGGCGAGGACCAGCGCCTCGCGGCGCGCATTGAGGAGGCGCGAGCGCTGGGGCGTTTCGCTGTGCGGTTCAGACGCCGACGACACAGCGGGGGGTTAACCCACGAACACTTAATAAATTCTCCCTCCACAATGGAGAGAATCCAGGGGTTTCAGGCGGCTCCGCTGTGTGCCCTGCGTGGGCCCTTCGCTGCGCTCCGGATCATCATGCTCGGCAGTCCCCCGGACTGCCGGTGCGTGATGATGGTGCGGACGGCGGGATTTGAACCCGCACTCCCAACGGGAAGAGGATTTTAAGTCCCCAGCGTCTACCGTTCCGCCACGTCCGCTTGTCGAGCCCGGCGACGGTAGCGACGCCCGGGTTATTCGGCGGTCACCTCGCCTAAGTTGAGCCGCTCCCGCATCTCCTTGCCCGGCTTGAAATAGGGCACGCGCTTGGCGTTGACGGAGACCGACTCGCCGGTGCGCGGGTTGCGCCCGACCCGCGCGTCGCGCTGGCGGGTCGAGAAAGCGCCGAAGCCGCGGAGTTCGACCCGGCCGCCCTTGGCCAGCTGGTCGGTGATGGAATCGAAGATCGCTCCGACGACGCCTTCGACCTCGCGTTGGGTGAGGTCGGGAAAGTCGCCGCAAAGCTTCTGCACCAATTCGGAACGGATCATGTGCATCCCCGCTAAAGGCTTGGTCCGGCCCGCCAATTCCCCCACCGGGCGCGCCGCTCGGGACTCACGCTGTCAGGAAACGGACACTCGCGCAAGCCGGATTCGAGCGGCGCTAACGCACGTTAGCGCCGCCCGTTGTTTCACTTTTTCTTGGACGCCTTGGGCTTGGACGCCTTCTTGGCATCCTCGTCGCCTTCCGCAGCCGGCTCCTTCGGGGCCTTGGCGGCGGCTTCCTTCAACGCCTGGCCGAGAATGTCCCCGAGGCTCGCGCCGGAGTCCGAGCTGCCGTACTGGGCAACCGCCTGCTTCTCCTCGGCGATCTGCAGCGCCTTGACCGAGAAATTGGGCTTCTTCGAGCGGTCGAAGCCCGAGACCATCGCGTCGAACTTCTGTCCGACCTGGAAGCGCTCGGGCCGCTGCTCGTCGCGGTCGCGGCCGAGGTCGCCGCGCTTGACGAAGCCGGTCGCGCCGTCGTCGCCGACCTGGACGTCGAGGCCCGCGTCCTGGACCGCGCGGACGATGACGGTGACCGTCTCGCCCTTCTTGAGGCCGCCGATCGCCGCCGCGCCGCCGCCACCGCCGGCGCCCGAACCGCCGCCCTCGAGTTGTTTCATGCCGAGCGAAATGCGCTCTTTCTCGACATCGACGTCGAGCACCTGCGCCTTGACCATCTCACCCTTGCGGTGGAGCTGAAGCGCCTCCTCGCCCGACACGCCCCAGGCGATGTCCGACATGTGGACCATGCCGTCGACGTCGCCCTCAAGCCCGACGAACAGCCCGAACTCGGTCGCATTCTTGACCTCGCCCTCGACGGTCGAGCCGACCGGGTGGGCGGAAGCGAAGGCCGCCCACGGATTCTCCTGGGCCTGCTTGAGGCCGAGCGAGATCCGGCGCTTCTCCTCGTCGACCTCGAGCACCTTGACGTCGACTTCCTGCGACGTCGAGACGATCTTGCCCGGGTGGACGTTCTTCTTGGTCCAGCTCATCTCCGAGACGTGGACCAGGCCCTCGATGCCGGGCTCGAGCTCGACGAACGCGCCATATTCGGTGATGTTGGTGACCCGGCCGCGGAATACGCCCTCGACCGGATATTTGGCCGACGCGCCCTCCCACGGGTCAGATTCGAGCTGCTTCATGCCAAGGCTGATGCGCTGCGTCTCGCGGTTGATGCGGATGATCTGCACCTTCACCGTGTCGCCGATGTTGAGCACTT
>Ga0207674_10005802_pt1 | contig 14650 bp, 10 predicted proteins | sample KBSCornC72_FD_184303 | JGI IMG/M metagenome (GOLD analysis project Ga0207674, IMG submission 184303) | Corn rhizosphere microbial communities from Kellogg Biological Station, Michigan, USA - KBS Corn C7-2 (SPAdes) (version 2) | ecosystem: Host-associated > Plants > Roots > Rhizosphere > Soil ... | reverse complement strand
CCGCACGCGCTCGGCGATTGGCTCGCTGCGGCCGAACCAGATCGCGTCGCGCACGCTGCCGGCAACGCGCACCGCGAGCTTCAGGTGCTTTTCGCCAACCAGCCGCTGCGACAGCACCTGGGCATCGTCGATGAACAGCGGCGGCTCGAAGGCCTGGCCCCAGACCTGCGCATCGAGCGAACGAACCGTGTCGGCATTGAAGTACTGCGCGTCGAGCGGGCCGTCGCCGAGCACAGTGCGCGCGAGCAGCGCCGGCGCGAGCCATTCGCGGGCGACCGTGTCGAAGGCGCGCGCGAAGGTCGCGAACCCGTCTTCGCCGAGCGTGCAGCCGGCCGCCATCGCATGGCCGCCGAAGCGCACCAGCAGCCCGGGCTCGCGCTTGGCCACCAGGTCGAGCGCGTCGCGCAGATGAAAGCCGGCGATCGATCGGCCCGAGCCTTTCAGCAAGCCGTCCTGGCCGCGCGCGAACACGAAGCTCGGGCGGTTCAGCGAATCCTTCAGGCGCGAGGCGACGATGCCGACCACGCCTTCGTGAAAGTCGGGGTCGAAGATCGCGAGTGCGGCGAGCTTGTCGTCGTCGGCCGCGGCGCGCTGCGCGAGCAGCTCGGCCAGCAGGATCTCGGCCTGCTCGCGCATGCCGGCCTCGACCTCGCGCCGTTCGCGATTGATCGTGTCGAGCGTCTTCGCGAGCTCGGCGGCGCGCGCCGGGTCGTCGCTCAGCAGGCATTCGATGCCCAGCGTCATGTCCGACAGCCGACCGGCCGCATTGATGCGCGGCCCGAGCGCAAAGCCGAAGTCGAACGCGCTGGCGCGCTTGGGGTCGCGTCCTGCGGCGGCGAACAGCGCGGCGACGCCGGCATGCATCTGGCCGGCACGGATCCGTCGCAGGCCTTGCGCGACCAGGCGCCGGTTGTTCGCATCGAGCTTCACGACGTCGGCGACCGTGCCGAGCGCCACCAGGTCGAGCAGCGCATCGAGGCGCGGCTGGTTCGCCGCTTCGAAAGCACCGCGTGCGCGCAGCTCGGCGCGCAGCGCGAGCAGCACATAGAACATCACGCCGACGCCGGCGAGGTTCTTGCTCGCGAAGCTGCAGTCGGGCTGGTTCGGGTTCACGATCACGTCGGCATCGGGCAGCACGGCGCGGCCGTCGAGTTGCGCCGGCAAGTGGTGGTCGGTGACGAGCACCTGCAGCCCGCGCTGCCGCGCGTGGGCGATGCCGGGCAGGCTCGCGATGCCGTTGTCGACGGTGAGCAGGAGGTCGGGCGGCTGGCTGGCGTTCTGTGCCAGTGCGAGATCGACGATCGGCGGCGTCAGGCCATAACCATGCAGCGCGCGGTCGGGCACCACGTAGCTCAAGGTCTCGGGCGCCGCGCCGAGCAGGCGCAGGCCGCGCAGCGCGACCGCGCAGGCGGTGGCACCGTCGCAGTCGTAGTCGGCGATCACGCAGATGCGCTTGTGTGCGCCGATCGCGTCGGCGAGGGCGCGCGCGGCAGCGTCGCTGCCGAGCAGGCCGGATGGAGGAAGCAGCCTGGCCAGCGCATCGTCGAGCTCGTCGACGGCGCGCACGCCGCGCGCCGCGTACAGACGCGCGAGCAAGGGATGAACGCCCGCCTGTTCGAGGGCCCACACGATGCGCGGCGGGGCGTCGCGCAGGCGGATCTGCGGCGCCTCCATCACAAGGCCTCCAGCACGCTGTGCGGCTCGTTGGTTCGCCACCGATCGGCCAGGCGCCGCCACGCCGAGCGCGGCGCGCTGTCGAAGCGCTGCGCGCTTCGCTCGCCGCACAAGGTCAGCGAGACCGCTTCGCCGGATCGAGCGGCGGCGAACAGGCCGGCCAGTTCGTCGGCGTCGAGCGCGCGCCAGGCCTGCGCCCACGCGACCCAGTCGTCGCCAAGCAAGGGCGCACGCAGGTCGTCGGCGACTTGCGGATCGTTCGGCGCCGAAGCCTGGAAGCGGCCGCAGCCGCTGAGCCAGAAGGAGTTCATCGGCAGCTCGCCACTCTGTTCACGGGTTTCGTTGATCGGGTGCGGGTACAGCAGCATCTGCAGCTCGCTTTGCAAGCGGCGCACCAGGCGCGACTGGGCCTGGGCGCCGGGGTGCGGGCGCAGCCACGGTTCGACCGGGCGCGCGATCACGCGGTCGAGCGATGCGCAGGCTAGGTCGGCGAGGCTGTCGTGCGCCACGTACCAGCGCGATGCCGCGCCCCATTCGAGGCGCAGGCCCTCGCTGACGAACAGGTCGCGCACCGCGTCGAACAGAGCGCGCGATTCGTCGTCGTCGAGATTGAGCGCCGCCGGATCGGACAGCACGACGTGATCGCGCCCGACATGCCAGTGGGCCGGCGTGACCAGGCCCCATGCCGCCGCGCCGACGTCGATGCCGTCGGCGACCGCCGCGCGTGCGGCGAACGGCCAGGCGCCGTCATGGCCGCTCCAGCCCCACGCCGCCGCGAGCGCGCGTTCGTGCGGTGGCGAGAGCGAGCTTTCGTCGCCGCTGTCGGGTGTGCGCGGCGTCAGCATGGTCAGCAGTCGGGTGAGGTTCGGTAGTGGCAGATCGCGCAACACGTGCCGGCTCGATTCCGAGAGGGCCGAGGCGAACGGAATCAGCAAGTGCATGGTTGCGATTATCCCGGTGCGCGCGCGGCATGAAGGCCGGCACTCCTCCTGTAGCATGCCGACCCCATGAACTGGCCGTACGAAATGCAGATCGGGTGGCGCTACACGCGGGCCGGCCGCGCGGGGCGCCGCAACGGCTTCATCTCCTTCATCTCCGGCGTGTCGATGCTTGGCATCGCGCTCGGCGTTGCTGCGCTGATCATCGTGCTGTCGGTGATGAACGGCTTTCGCAAGGAAGTGCAGGACCGCATGCTGTCGGTGATCCCGCACATCGAGCTGATCGCGGCCGACGGCAATGCGCTGCCCGATTGGCGTGCGACCGCCGAGCAGGCGAAGGCGACCAGCGGATTGCCGGCGCCGGTGATCGGCGCCGCGCCGTTCATCGCGTCGCAGGCGCTCGTCGCACGCGGCAGCGACGATCTGCGCGGTGCGATCGTGCGCGGCATCTCGCCGAACGAGGAAGCGACCGTCACCGACTTCCTCGCGCAGATCAGGAACACCACGCTCGCGCGGCTCACGCCGGGCGGCTGGGGCGTCGTGCTCGGCGTCGAGCTGGCGCGCCAGCTCGGCGTTCGCGAAGGCGACAAGGTCACGCTGATGCTGCCGGGCGGGCAGGTCACGCCGGCCGGCGCCGTGCCGCGGCTGAAGCAGCTGACGGTGGTCGGCACCTTCGACGCCGGCCACTACGAATACGACAGCACGCTCGCGCTCGTTCACATCGACGACGCGGCCAAGCTGTTCCAGGTGACCGGCCCGACCGGCGTGCAGCTGCGCCTGGCCGACGTGAACCAGGCGCGCGCCGACGCCTATGTGCTCGCGCAGACGCTCGGCCCGCAGGTCACGGTGCGCGACTGGACCAGCACCAACCGCAACTGGTTCTCGGCGGTCGAGCTCGAGAAGCGCCTGATGTTCATCATCCTGACGCTGATCGTCGCCGTCGCAGCGTTCAATCTCGTCTCGACGCTCGTGATGACGGTGACCGACAAGCGCGCCGACATCGCGATCCTGCGCACGCTGGGCGCGAGCCCGCGCTCGGTGATGGGCATCTTCATGGTGCAGGGCGCGCTCTCGGGCGTGATCGGCACGCTGGCCGGCGTCGTGTTCGGGCTCTTGATCGCGTTCAACGTCGGCACGCTCGTCGCGGCGATCGAGGCGGTGCTGCGCGTGAGCTTCCTGCCGTCCAGCGTGTACCTGATCAGCCGCATGCCGAGCGATCCGCAGAGCGCCGACATCGTGCCGATCGTGATCATCTCGTTGCTGCTGTCGTTCGTTGCGACGCTGTATCCGAGCTGGCGCGCGAGCCGCGTGCAACCCGCCGACGCGCTGCGCTATGAATGAAGCCGTGCGTCAGGAAGTGAAGGCCGACGTGATCGAGGTGCGCGGCCTGCACAAGACCTTCGCCGAAGGGGCCGGCACGTCGCGCGTGGAGGTGCACGTGCTGCAAGGCATCGACCTGCACGTGAAGCGCGGCGAAACGCTCGCGATCGTCGGCGCGTCGGGGTCCGGCAAGAGCACCTTGCTGCACCTGATGGGCGGGCTCGAGGCGCCGAGCGAGGGCACCGTTTCGCTGATGGGCAGCGATTTTGCGCAGATGGCTGCGGCCGCGCAGGGCGACTGGCGCAACCGGCATCTGGGCTTCGTCTACCAGTTCCACCACCTGCTGCCCGAGTTCAGCGCGCTCGACAACGTGGCGATGCCGCTGCGCATCCGGCGCGTCGCGAAGGCCGAGGCGCGCGAGCGTGCCGCCGCGGTGCTGGCGCAGGTCGGCCTGGCCGATCGGGTGCGGCACCGGCCATCGCAGCTCTCGGGCGGCGAGCGCCAGCGGGTCGCGATCGCGCGCTCGATCGCCGGCTCGCCGGCCTGCGTGCTCGCCGACGAGCCGACCGGCAACCTCGACCGCGAAACGGCCGACGGCGTGTTCGCGTTGATGCTCGACCTGGCGCGCCGCCAGGGCATGGCGTTCGTGATGGTCACGCACGACCCGGGGCTCGCAGGGCGCTGCGACCGCGTGCTGAAGCTCAAGCGCGGGCGGCTCGTCGACTGAGCCAGGCGCCTCAGGGCTCGCCGGTGCAGGCGACCTTGCGGTACGGGTACTCGATGCGGCGCAGCTGGCCGGGCGCATTCTTCGCCGGCCCTTCGATCCATGCGAGCAGTTCGGCGCCCTTGCGCCGATAGGCGACTCGCTGCGGGAAGTCGTGCTGCAGGTTCTCGAACACGACGCCGGCGTCGTCGAGCGAGATCGATGTGAAGACGGTGGGCGGCCGACCCGACGGGCTGACCTCGTAGGCGAGCCGGCCGTCGGGCGCCTCGCGCACGATCACGAACTCGTGCTCGACGGTTTTGCTGTCGCGCACCGTGCGCGAGCTGCCGAGCAGCGTGCCGCCGCGCGGCGCCGACCATTGCTCCTCGACAATGCGGTTGCCGGCATCGATGCGCCAGCAGCCCTGCAGCCAGGCCAGACGCTGCGCGCCTTCGGCCTGCGCAAACGCCGTCGAGTGCAGCAGCGCCAACGCTGCAGCGACTGTCGGTCCGACCAGCGGATGAGTCCAATTCATGAGCCATTCTGCGCCGGGGCGCATCGACCCGAACAGAGGAGCAGGCGGCAGCGGACGCTCGCCGCCGTTCGCCCTGAGCCTGTCGAAGGGCCCTGTGCACGTGGCATCGGGGCTTCGACAAGCTCAGCCCGAACGGGGATTGGGACTGGACTCCGTTCGCCCTGAGCCTGTCGAAGGGTCCTGTGCATGTGGCATTGCGGCTTCGACAGGCTCAGCCCGAACGGGGATTGGGACTGGACTCCGCTCGCTCTGAGCCTGTCGAAGGGCCCTGCACGTGGCATCGGAGGCTTCGACAAGCTCAGCCCGAACGGGGTTGCTGGACTCCGCTCGCCCTGAGCCTGCCGAAGGGCCCTGTGCACGTGGCATCGGGGCTTCGACAAGCTCAGCCCGAACGGGCGAGCGAATCTCCGTTCGCCCTGAGGTATCGAAGGGCTCGCGTGCGTTACCCAGGCTGAGGCGAGCTCAACCCCAGCGGGGCTCACTTCGGCTTGCGCTTCTCCAGCACCGGCTCGACCACGTCCTTCACGCCGACCAGTCCGAGCACCGTGACCAGCGAAATCTGCGCGCCTTCCCACGCGTCCTTCGGGTCGTACCACTCGTCGCGCGTGTGCCAGCCGCTCGAGCTGCCGCCGCTGCCGAGAATCACGGCCGGGATGCCGAGCGACATCGGCACGTTCGCGTCGGTGCTCGAGCCGGTCAACGCCACCGGGCCCTTGCCGGCGCCGGTGATGGCGCGTACCGCGGCCTGCACCATGCGGGTCGACGGCTGCGTCTCGCCGCCCGGCCGATCGCCGATCACCTTGGTGGTGTACGTGACCTTCTTCGCCGGGTCGCTCGCGCCCCAGCGCTTGTTTTCCTCGGCGACCGCATCGTCGAGCGTTGCGAGAATCTTCTTCTCGGCGGCGAGCAGTTCGGCCATGCCGTTGGAGCGGATGTCGATCGCCATGCGCGCATCACCGGCGACCGTGTTGACCGAGGTGCCGCCGCTGACCGTGCCGACCGTGAACGTCGTCTTCGGCTCGGACGGCGTGGTGATCTCGCCGATCTTCGCGATCGCACGGCCCATCGCGTGGATCGCGCTGGTCGTGCCGAAGGCCTCGAAGCTGTGGCCGCCGGGGCCGATGAAACGCACTTCGTAGCGGTGGCTCGCGGTGCCGATGGTCGTGATGCCCGCTCCCGGGCCTGGCTCGAGGCCGACCATGCCGTCGATGCCCGGCATGTTCTTGAACACGACCTTCATGCCGCGCAGGTCGCCGAGGCCCTCTTCGCCGACGTTGGCGACGAACACGAGGTCGCCGATCGTCTGCACCTTGTTGTCGTTGAGCACCTTCAGCCACGACAGCAGCACCGCGAGGCCGCGCGTGTCGTCGGCGATGCCGGGTGCGTACCATTTGCCGTCCTTCTCCTTGACCTTGACGTCGGTGCCGGGCGGGAACACGGTGTCCAGGTGCGCGGAGATCAGCAGCGTCGGGCCGTTGCCGCTGCCCTTGCGGACGCCGACCACGTTGCCTTCGCTGTCTATTGATGCATCGAGTCCGAGCACCTTCGCACGCGACAGGAAGTACTCGGCGCGATCCTTCTCCTTGAACGGCGGCGCTTCGATCTCGGTCATCAGGCGCAGCTCGCGCTGGGCGCGCGCATCGTCGGCCTTGATGTCGTCGAGCACCTTCCTGATCAGCGGCGACGCGCTCAGCTTCGTGAAGGCGGCGTCGATGTCGGGTGCGATCGGCGCGGGCGTGCGCGTCTGCGCCAGCGCGCCCGGCCAGGCGAACAGCGAGAGGGCGAGGACGGAGCCGGCGGCGGCAAGGGCGGGGCGATACGAGAAGGTCATCGAGTGAGCTCCGAGGGCATGAAGAAGAGAACGTGACCGGGTGGTGCTAGAAGCGCGACCCCGGCTCCTGCAGGAACGCGATCTCGGCGGGTGTGCTGTGGCGGCCGAGGACCGCGTTGCGATGCGGGAAGCGACCGAAGCGCCGGATCACGTCGCGGTGCCTTTGGGCGTAGTCGAGCATGTTTCGCAGGTCCGCCTCCAGTGCGGCCGGCGCAGAGTCGACGAGGCGCGTGAACAGACGCACTGCCTCGTCCTGCGCAGCCGCGTCCTCGGCGTGTTCGAACGGCATGTAGACGAAGCTGCGCTGCAGTGCGGGCAGCGCCTCGTCCTGGCGCTGCCCGACCATCATCGTGGCCGCCGCGAGCGCCCGTGCGTCGCCGGCGAACGCGCGCGGCGTATCGCGAAAGACGTTGCGGGTGAACTGGTCGAGCAGCAGGATCTGTGCGAGCGCGCTTTGCGGCTCGCGCGACCAGTCGGCCAGTTCGCCTCGCAGCGCGCGCTCGATCAGCGGACCGAACTGCGCGGCGATCGCGCGATCGGTGATCTCGCTCTTGCGGAACCACAGGTCGCGATACGCCTCGCGCTCGCTCGACCCCGGTTCGCCGAACCAGAACGCGAGAACGGCGGCGGCCTGCGGATCGGCTGGGTCGGTGTCGTTGTCGGTGTCGTTCATCGCGCGAGTTGCTGCCACAGGTAGCTCAGTTCGAGCGCCTGGATGTGCGCCTTCTGCTCGTTGTCGGCCGCGCCGCCGTGGCCGCCCTCGATGTTCTCGTAGTACAGCACGTCGTGGCCCTGCGCGAGCATGCGTGCGGCCATCTTGCGTGCATGGCCTGGGTGCACGCGATCGTCGCGCGTGGAGGTGGTGAACAGCACGCGCGGATAGGCCGTTGCGGCGCGCAGGTTCTGGTACGGGCTGTACTTGGAGATGAAGGCCCAGTCTTCAGGCTTGTCGGGGTCGCCGTACTCGGCCATCCACGAGGCACCGGCCAGCAGCCGGTGATAGCGCTGCATGTCGAGCAGCGGCACCTGGCAGACGACGGCGCCGAACAGGTCGGGCCGCTGCGTGAACATCGCGCCCATCAGCAGCCCGCCGTTGCTGCCGCCTTCGATGCCGAGATGGCGCGGGCTGGTGATCTTGCGCGCGACCAGGTCTTCGGCGACGGCGATGAAGTCGTCGTAGCTGCGCTGCTTGTTCTCGCGGATCGCGGCCTTGTGCCAGTCAGGGCCGAACTCACCGCCGCCGCGGATGTTCGCGACGACGAAGACGCCGCCGCGCTCGAGCCACCCGCTTCCGTAGACCGCCGAGTACCAGGGCTGCATCGAGACCTCGAAGCCGCCGTAGCCGTACAGCAAGGTCGGTGTGCCGCCGTCCGCCGGCGTCGTGCTGTCGATGCCCTTCGGCCAGACGACGAAGTACGGCACGCGGGTGCCGTCGCGGCTGACGGCGAAGAACTGGTCCGTGTGTGCGCCGCTCGCGTCGAACATCGCCGGCAGGGACTTGAGCGGCTCGCGCGCATCGGTGCCCGCGTGCGCCAGCGACAACGAGCTCGGCGTCAGGAATCCGGTGTAGCTGAGCAGGTAGCTCTCGGCGAGCGCATCGTCGCCGCGCCGCGGGTCGGCAAGGCTCGTCACCTCGAGCGTGCCGGGGAACGGTGCCGCGATCGAACGCTTCTCGAAGCGGCCGCCGGGTCCGCGCTTCCACTCTTCGAGGCGGCTCGCGACGTTGTCGAGCACGTTCAGCACCACATGCTCGTGCGTCTCGGTCCAGCTGGCCAGCGAGCGCGTCGGGCTCGGCTCGAACAGCGGCGTCAGCGTGCGTTCGCCCTTCAGGTAGGCCGCGGCATCGGCCGCCAGCAGCGCGCCGGCGCGGTAGCGCCGCTCGCCGACGACGAGGTCGCTGCGCAGCGCGATCAGCAAGGTGTCTTCGCCACTGCCGGCGTGGTTCCAGAACGAGATCTGCGCGTCCGACGGCACGTCGATGCGCACCAGCACGCCGCGTTCCTCGAGCAGGTACTCCTGGTGGTAGAAGTCGATCCAGCGCGAGAAGAGCGTGCGCTGGTGGCCGGGTGTGTGGTCGACAGAGACCCAGGCGCCGACGTCCTCTGGCCTGGCTTCGAACACCGTCGTTGCCTCGGCAAGCGGCGTGCCCCGCTTCCAGCGCTTGAAGATGCGCGGGTAGCCCGCCGCGCTGAGCGAGCCCGGGCCGAAATCGGTGGCGACGAGGAGGGTGTCGCGATCGGCCCAGTCGACGCGGTTCTTCGCTTCTGGCAGCGTGAAGCCGTCCTTCACGAACGCTTTCGCGCGGGTGTCGAACTCGCGCACCACTTGCGCATCGGCACCGCCGCGCGACAGGAACACCAGGCAGCGCGACGGGTCGGTCGCGAAGGCGTGAGCGCCGCCCCAGACCCAGTTCTCGCGTTCGGCCGCGGCGAGCGCGTCGAGGTCGAGCACGGTTTCCCAGGCCGGTTGCGGCTTGCGATATTCGGCCAGTGTCGTGCGCCGCCACAGGCCGCGCTTGTGGGTTTCGTCCTGCCACAGGTTGTAGACATGGTCGCCGCGGCGCGTGATCTGCGGGATGCGGTCCTTCGCGTTCAGGATCTTCAGCAGCCGCTCGCGCGTGGGCGCGTACTCGGGGCGCGCCTGCAGCAGCTCCTGCGAACGTGCGTTCTGCGCGCGCACCCAGCCGAGCGCACGCTCGCCTTGCACGTCTTCGAGCCACAGGAAGGGATCGGCGGCGACGGAAGTGTCGGTGGCAGGTGGAGGAGTCTGGGACATGGCGAATGGGCTGGCGAGAACAAGCGCGACGGCGAATGGCAGGCCGCGCCGGAACAAGGTGGAGACAAGCATCTGCCGGCTGCGTTCTTGTTGCTTCACGTCGGAACGTCGATTGTGCGGGGTCCGTGGCAACACGTGGCCAGGCGTCAGGGCAAGGGGTTCAGGCGCAGCGGCGTGATCTCGATCGACTGTTGGCCGTCCGACAGCCAGCAGGTTCCGTCCTGCACGCTCAGCTGCAGTTGCATGCCGCGCTGCGCAAGCGCCGCGAGCGCCTGGCTCTGCGCGCTGTCGATCTGCCAGACCGCGATGTTGGCGGCGCGCGTGAGCTTGGTCGCGATGCCGCTCCACCAGATCGGCGTGCTCGCCGCGAAGCTGTAGACCGAGACCTGCTCGGCGCGGCCGCTCGCCCGGATCAGGCGCTTGTCGTCGGGCTGGCCGACGTCGATCCACTGCACGATCTGGCCGGTCAGGTCTTTCTGCCACAGCGCCGGCTCGTCGACATCCCACAGGTCCTTCGCCAGCTCGAGCGCGCCGTGGTCGGTGTTCGCCGGCAGGTTCAGCGCCAGCGCGAGCAGCCGGATCATCATGCGTTCGTCGGTTTCCGACGGATGCCGCGCGATCGTGACCGCGTGGTCGACGTAGACCTGGCGGTCCATGTCGGCAATCTGCAGGTTGGCTTTGTAGATCGTGGCCTTCAGTGCCATGGGGTATGCGGGTCGCAAAGCCGCGATTAGAACAAAACCGCACATCGGCAAACGGATGTCAGGCCGCGTAAAGTTCCGCGACGAATGCGATCGCCTGTCCGCAACCGCCGCGGCATCGCCACCAGGAGCGCGTCTCATGTCTGCCGAATCGTTCGACCTGTTTGTCATCGGTGCCGGCAGCGGCGGGGTGCGCGCGGCGCGCATGGCGGCAGCGCTCGGGGCGCGGGTTGCGGTGGCCGATCCGGCGCCGCTCGGCGGCACCTGCGTCAACCTGGGCTGCATTCCGAAGAAGCTCTACAGCTTCGCGGCGCACTACGCCGACGCGTTCGAGGAGTCGCATGGCTATGGCTGGACGATGACCGAGCCGGCATTCGACTGGGCCACCTTGAAGGCGAACCGCGCCCGCGAAGTATCGCGGCTCAACGGCATCTATGCGCAGCTGCTGGCCGGCTCCGGCGTGACGACGCTGCGCAGCCGCGCGGTGCTGCGCGGGCCGAACGAGGTCGAGGTCGACGGCCGGATCCACCGTGCGAAGCATGTGCTGGTCGCCACCGGCGGGCGGCCGGTCGTTCCGGTGCTGCCGGGGCATGAGCTTGCTGTCACGTCGAACGAGATGTTCGATCTGCCGGAGTTTCCGCGCCGCCTGGTCGTGATCGGCGGCGGCTACATCGCGAGCGAGTTCGCGTCGATCTTCGCCGGACTCGGCTCGCAGGTCACGCAGCTGTATCGCGGCGAGCAGATCCTGCGCGGGTTCGACGACGACATCCGGCACTTCGTGGCCGCCGAGATGCGCAAGAAGGGTGTCGCGCTGCGCACGCAGGCCCAGGTGACGCAGATCGAACGCGAGCGCGGCGAGGGCGCGCTGCAGGTGACGCTCGCCGACGGCACGGTGCTGCGGGCCGACACGGTTCTGTACGCGACCGGACGGCGCCCGAACACCGAAGGCCTCGGCCTCGACGAGCTCGAGGTGCGACTGACGCCGAACGGTGCCGTCGTCGTCGACGAGCACTATCGCAGCAGCATGCCGACGATCCATGCGCTGGGCGACGTGATCGACCGCGTGCAGCTGACGCCGGTCGCGCTGGCCGAGGCGATGGCGCTGGTGGACCGCCTCTTCGGCGCCGGCACGCGCCAGGTCGACTACGAGCTGATCCCGACGGCGGTGTTCACCGACCCGAACATCGGCACGGTCGGGCTCACCGAGGCCGTCGCGCGCGAGCGTTTCGGCGACGTGCGGATCTTTCGCAGCGAGTTCAAGGCGCTCAAGCACACGCTGTCGGGCAGCAGCGAGCGCACGTTGATGAAGCTGGTGGTCGACGCGAAGAGCGACCGCGTGGTCGGGCTGCACATGGTCGGCGCGGATGCGGGCGAGATCGTGCAGGGCTTCGGCGTTGCGCTGAAAGCCGGCGCCACCAAGGCGCAGTTCGATGCAACGATCGGTATCCATCCGACCGCGGCCGAGGAGTTCGTGACCATGCGCGAGCCGGTGGTGGCATGATGCGCGGCTCGGATCGATTCGCTGCCACGCCCCATGCACACCCAGACTTTCTCGCGCGCCCTGATGGCCGCCGCGCTGTTCATCACGATCGCGGGCCATGCGGCCGACAAGCCCAAAGAGGGCTCGTTCGGCGGCGGCAAGGCGACCGGTGCCTTCCTGACCCGCAACCAGCTGCGTGACTGCATGGCGCAGCAGGCCAAGGTCAAGCAGACGAGCGCCGAGATGCTCTCGATGCAGGAGAAGCTCAACGCCGACAAGGCCGAGATCGGCAAGACCGGCGAGACGCTGAAGGCCGATCTCGAGGCGCTCGACCGCACCAATGCCGAGGCCGTGAACGCCTACAACGAGCGCGCCGTGGCGCGCGACAAGAAGATCGACGAATACCAGCAACAGGTCGACCAGTTCAACAGCCGTGTCGACGCGGTGCGCAACGAGCGCGAGGCGTTCTCGAAGGCCTGCGAGAACCGCCGCTACTTCGAAGACGACGAGATCGCGATCCGCAAAGGCAAGTGATCGCCGCCCGGGCACGCCCCGGGCAGCGCCTCTAGAATCGCGGCTCTCTTACCGGAGATACCGCCGATGAGCCTTGCCACGAGCAACCCGCTGCTGCAGCCCTGGACCACGCCCTACGGACTGCCGCCTTTCGAACAGATCCGCGCCGAGCACTTCGAGCCCGCGTTCGACGAGGCGCTGAAGCGGCACCGTGCCGAGATCGATGCGATCGGGGCGAACCCCGAACCTGCTACCTTCGACAACACGCTCGCCGCGATGGACCGCAGCGGCCGGTTGCTCGACCGGGTCGACGGGCTGTTCCACAACCTGGCCTCCAGCGAGACCTCGCCGGCGCTGCAGTCTGTGCAGTTGCGGATGGCGCCGCTGCTGGCGGCGCACCACAGCGCGATCTACATGCACCAGGCGCTGTTCGAGCGGATCGACGCGCTCCACGAACGGCGCGAACAGCTCGGCCTGACGCCCGAACAGAAGCGCGTGCTCGAACGTTTCCACTTCGACTTCGTGCGCGCCGGCGCGAAGCTCGGCGCGGCCGAGCAGACACGCTATGCGCAGATCATGAATCGCCTGGCCGAGCTGACGACGCGCTTCGGCCAGAACGTGCTGGCCGACGAGTCGGCATTCCGCCTCGTGCTGCGCGACGAAGCCGACGCCGCCGGGCTGCCGGACTTCGTGCGCGCCGCGGCGCGCCAGGCGGCAAGCGATCGCGGCGTTCCGGATGCGATGGTGATCACGCTCTCACGCTCGCACATCGTGCCGTTCCTGACCTTCTCGGATCGGCGCGATCTGCGCGAGCAGGCCTACCGTGCCTGGGTCAGCCGCGGCGAGCACCCGGGCGAGCACGACAACCGGCCGATCGCGCGCGAGATCCTCGGGCTGCGCAACGAGCAGGCCCGCCTGCACGGCTATGCGAGCTACGCCGACTACGCGCTGGCCGACACGATGGCCGGCCGGCAGTCGGCCGTCACCGGGCTGCTCGCCCAGGTCTGGGAGCCGGCGAAGACGCGTGCCGCCGAGGAGCGCGAGGCGCTGCAGGCGCTTGCCCTCTCGCGCGGCGACAGCGCGAAGCTCGAAGCCTGGGACTGGCGCTACTACGCGGAGAAGGTGCGCCAGGTGCGCTACGACCTCGACGAAGCGACCGTCAAGCCGTACTTCGCGCTGGATCGAATGGTCGAGGCCGCGTTCGATTGCGCGCAGCGCCTGTTCGGGCTGCGCTTCGTCGAGCAGCCGCAGATCAAGGCGTATCACCCCGACGTCAAGGTCTATGCGGTCCACGACACGGCGCGCGGCGAGGGCGACGATTCGCCGATCGGGATCTTCCTGCACGACAACTTCGCCCGCACGACCAAGCGCAGCGGCGCGTGGATGAGCGGCCTGCGCAGCCAGTCGCGCAATGCGGCGATCGACGGCACGGCGGTCACGCCGGTGATCCTGAACAACAACAACTTCGCGAAGGGCGCGCCCGGACAACCGACGCTGTTGAGCTTCGACGACGCGACGACCTTGTTCCATGAGTTCGGCCACGGGCTGCACGGCCTGCTGTCGAACGTGACCTACGAACGGGTCTCGGGAACGAGCGTGCTGCGCGACTTCGTCGAGCTGCCCTCGCAGCTGTTCGAGCACTGGCTTGCAGAAGCCGAAGTGCTCAAGCGCCACGCGCGCCACTACCTGACCGGCGAGCCGATCCCCGACGCCCTGGTCGAGAAGCTGCAGGCCGCACGGTTGTTCAACCAGGGCTTCGAGACGGTGCGCTACACCGCGTCGGCGCTGGTCGACATGGCGGCACACGCACTGACCGATGCGCACGCGCCGGATGTCGTCGAGTTCGAACGCGCCGAGCTGGCGCGCATCGGTGCGCCGGCCGACATCGGCATGAACCACCGGCTCACGCACTTCCAGCACCTGTTCTCGGGCTCGAGTTACGCGGCCGGCTACTACGTGTACCTGTGGGCCGAGGTGCTCGATGCGGATGGCTACGAGGCCTTCGTCGAAGCGGGCAATCCGTTCGATCCGGCGGTCGCGGCGCGGCTGCGCCGCTTCATCTATTCGTCGGGCAACTCGATCGAGCCGTCGGAGGCGTACCGCGCTTTCCGCGGCCGTGCGCCGACAGTGGGGCCGATGCTCAAAGGGCGGGGCTTGGTGGCGGAGCCCCTCGGCCGATG
>Ga0207674_10005800_pt1 | contig 14652 bp, 14 predicted proteins | sample KBSCornC72_FD_184303 | JGI IMG/M metagenome (GOLD analysis project Ga0207674, IMG submission 184303) | Corn rhizosphere microbial communities from Kellogg Biological Station, Michigan, USA - KBS Corn C7-2 (SPAdes) (version 2) | ecosystem: Host-associated > Plants > Roots > Rhizosphere > Soil ... | reverse complement strand
ATGCGCCATGAGATCCCGTACTTGCGGTCGCGAAAAATATTGAAGCCGGCCCATAGCAGGATCAGCGAAGAGCTCATCAGCAGGTCCAGCGCATACGCGCGCGCGGGCCGGTATACCAGATCGGCGATGGGCGTGGCGCGGACATAGAAATTGGGGCGAGCGAGATGTGCGTCCACCAAGAGCTGGCGCAGCTCTTTTTCGGCGGCGTCCTGCGATACCCCTGGACGAAGACGTGCGACCGCGCCGCGCAAGGCAAGCTGCCAGCGGCGCCGGTCAACCAAAGGCTCGGCGCCGGCGGACGTCCACACCGCGATGGGTGCGGAAAGGAACGAGAAGCTCCGCGGCATCACTCCTGTGAGACGCAGACTGCGCCCGCCGATTTCGAACCGTTGGCCCACGGCGGCGCGGCTGGCGCCCAGATGCGACTTCCAGAAATCGTAGCTGGCAAGAAAGGTATCGGGACCCTCCAGGCCGCTCCCCAGCGAAGGACCGACGCCCAGGACATTAAAGAACTGCGGACCCGTCTCGGCGGCGACGATTTCGTGGTAACCACGCTCGGACTGGAACACCGTGCTGCTCCACATATAAGTGGCGACGCCTTCGAGAGTCTGCGCGCGGGTGCGGAAAACTTCGGCGTCGCGGTCGCGAAAGCCCAGACGGATTCCAAAGAAGGGAGGGCCTTGGGCCAGCACCACCACTTGCTGCGAGTCGCGGTAGGAAAGCGGCCGGGTGACATGACGCAACTCCCGGAAGCCGCCGCTGAGCACGGCCAGAAGCAGAATCAGGAAGACGCCGGCGCCCAGGCAGAAAGCCGGAGTTCCGAATTGCTCGGCGCAAAAACGGGCGCGCAGCGCGGACCGGACCGCGCGCCGGGTGTGAGCCTTGAGCGCGAAGCGGCTGTCGCCCGTACCGGCAGTCGCTGCGTCGAGGGTCCAGTGCCACAGCTGGCCGGAGTATTCGTTGCGCCACTCGTCGCGGGCCGATGCCGGTACCAGCTTCTCAGCGGTCCAGACCAGCCCTCGGCATACGAGTGGCAACAACGGAATTTACCCCCTGGTGATGGATTCTTGCGAAACGGGCGTGCAAAATTCGTCGAACGCTTTGGTCAGCAGTTGCGCAATCTGATCGGCGTCGCGTCGCTCAATATCGCCGCGATGCAGCATATATACCGGTTTGCCATCGCGAAACAGAGCCACCGAGGGCGACGACGGCGGGTAATCCTTGAGCAGAGCGCGCACATGAGCGACAGCTTCATCGTCACCGCCGGCGAAAACAGTCGCGGCTTTGTCGGGCCGCACGGGGTGCTGCAGCGCGAGTCCGATACCTGGGCGAGCCTTTCCGGCGGCACAGCCGCAGACGGAATTAATCACCATCATCACGGTGCCGCTGCCGGGCGCGAGGACGCGGTCCACTTCTTCGGGAGTGCGCGTTTCCTCGACACCGAAACGGGTCAAGTCCTGGCGCATGGGAATTAGAAATCGTTCGGGGTATGCCACACTTTGAATGTAGCAGAAGCGGAGCCGGGAGAGTCGCGACCCGATTCCCGTTGCCACACACTGGTCGCGTGCGTGCCGTTCCAAGCGAGCCTGAGCCGATGGTGCTAGGCGCGTGCCGCCATCGATTGGGCCGACTCCGCGCTCTCTTTGTATACGGCTGCCCCGGCCAGTGCCGCGGCCACACATTCGACGATTCCGCCGAGCGTGGTCATGATCGTGAGATTGGTGGGGAACAAACCGTTTACGCTCATGAATCCGACGTTAGGCAGCAGGACTCCACCAACCCACAGGGCCAGCCCCGCGGTGACGGCAGTTTTCGGACCGGCGCCATAGCGCGGCCGAATGGCTGCGTACAACCACACCACGGCGATTCCGTAACAGAAACCCAGAATGTTGAAACCCACAATCTGGTTAACGGAAATCTCGCCGCTTCTGCCGAGCGCACTCATGGCGGCATTCCATTGGGGGGCCAGCAGAACGCCGTCCACGAGAAATCCCAAAATATTCAGAACGAGACCTGCGAGGATACCGCCAAGGACTACACGGGCCATGTTGGTTTTGGTCATATGACCTCCTGGGCTGAGAATCATATCCATCTTGAGGGGCGCAAGCAAGGGGGGTAGCGACGTGGGTTAGCGAGTGCGACCGCATGGATGTGCATGTCATATGGATATCCACCGCCGCCGTGTAAAATAGGAACAGGCGCGGGAGTAACTCAATGGTAGAGTCACAGCCTTCCAAGCTGTTGGTTGCGAGTTCGATTCTCGTCTCCCGCTCCAGTATTTACGTATTGCAGCCGTGAACGCCCCATGCGCCCATTGACCGTCGCTCTCATAGCAGGGACCCTATGGGGGTCGGCCGCCTTCGGCCAGTCCGCGGCAGTGGAACAGTCAACTCCGCCTTCGCAGCAAATTGTCACCATCGAAAAGCTGAACGTCAAGGGGACGCGTTTCCCGGCGCGCTCCATCCAGATACTCACTGGCCTGCGTGAGGGCGATCAAATCGACGAGGCTGCGGTCCGCAAGGCGATCGAACGCATGCTCGAATCCGGTTTGATTCGCAGCGTGAATTACAACTACGAATCGCTCGAAGATCCGCACCAAGTCGCGCTTGAACTGGATGTTATTGACGAGACTCCGTTGTATCCTGCCTCGATTGAGATCCCCGGTGTGGATCCGGAGCCGGTGTGGCAATATCTGGAATCGGTAGATCCTCTATTTACGCGCGAACTGCCGCGCACGCAAAAAGCTCTGCGCTTCTACGCCCACGCGATTTCCGACTATCTCCGGACGAATAAACGGCGCGACGCGCTGGCTCCGATCGTGAAGGGCGACGCGGAGGGCCGTCCTACGGGCATCGTATTCGCGCCACCCCGGCGCCGTGTCACTCCCCAACCCGACTCGCGCCGCAGCGGATGACAAGTTCCGGCGATTCCATAGGACGGCTGCAGTGCTAAAATCTGACTGGTTGCCATCGGCCATGCGTCCATTTCTGATCCTGCTGCTCTGTGGGGCGCTCGCCGCGAGCCTGTTCGCCCAGAAGCACAAGAAGAAAAAACCGGATGAGGAACCCCGCCCGCAGACGCTGGAAGTTCTCCCGGAGCCTCCCGAGGCCGTCATCGCCGAGCCCGGCCGGCTTTCGTTTCAAGTCTCGCCGCTATCGGATAAGGGCCTATTGTCGCAACAAATGCATGACGCGCTGAAAGCTTTGACGCGTCAAAACCGCGGCGTTCCCATCTTAAAGCTGCGCGCGTTCGTAGCGGGATCGGGCGACCTGCGTCGCGTCAAGGATATCGTGGCCGAAGACCTCAGCGACAAGAAGCAGCCGCTTCCCGCCGTGAGCACCATCCAGGTGGGCGCCCTGCCCCTGCCCGGGGCGCAAGTGGTGATTGAAGCAGTGTCGTCTGAAAAGAAGGTTGTGAATCCAAGCGGAGTCGCGTTTGTTCCGGCTGTCGCAAGCGCCAACACCGCAGCTGCCGTGGCGCGGCTGGATAGTGCGCTGAGTAGCGCAGGCGTGAAGGCAGCCGATGTCCTGCGCGTCACCTGTTTTATGAGTTCGCTCGAGGACGTAGGGACGGCGCGTTCGGCGGTGGCCATGGCATTTCCATCGGCTGCCGCGAATTTCGTGCAGATGCAAAGGCTGGGCCTGGAGCGGCAAGTGCTTTGCGAAGCCGCGGCGCGGCTGTCCGCGGCTCCGGCATCGCCGTCCGCCGGAGACGGTGTGGCGTTGGTCAACTCCCCGAAAATAGTGCTGACGTCGACGCAGCTTGTGTTCCGCGATCAGGACTCCGATTATCGCCTGGCCTATCAGCGCCTCGCCAAGACCATGGCGCCGCTGGGAGCCGCCTTCAAAGATGTTTTCTGGACCGGCAACTATTCCCTGACTCTACCCAACGCCGCTAAGATCGACAGCCTCCAGTGGGAGTTTCTCGACCGCGCGCATCCGCCGGCAAGCACCGCGCTGCAGATCGAAGGCCTGCCGTCGACCGACGCCGCGGCCGCCATCGAGTTCATGGCTGTCGCCCATTGAGGCAACCTTAAATCGACTCGCCGCGGATCAGGTCTTCGTAGGATTCCCGCTTGCGCACCACTCGCCACTGATCGCCTTCGACCATCACTTCGGCAGGCCGCCGGCGTGCGTTATATGTGGAGGCCTGCGCAAACCCGTAGGCGCCTGCGGTCGAAATCGCCAGCACGTCGCCAGGCATCGCATCGGGCATATCGCGGTCACGCGCCAGGAAGTCACCAGTCTCGCACACTGGCCCCACTACGTCCGCGCAGATTCGGCGATTGTTATTCTGGCGCAGCGGCAGGATATCGTGATAGGCACCGTAGAGCGCGGGCCGGATCAGATCGTTCATCGCTGCGTCCACGATAATGAATTCCTTGTCGCCCGTCTTCTTGCGGTACAAAGTCTTGGTTAGCAGAACACCGGCAGCCGCCACGATCGATCTTCCCGGCTCCAGGACCGCGTGCAGGTTGCGGCCCTCCAGTTGCTCCTTCAAGCCGGTGACGAAAGTCTCGATGGATGGCGTGACCTCATCCGGTTTGTAGGCGACACCCAGCCCGCCTCCCAGATCCGCATGACGGATGTCAAAGCCTTTGGTACGCAGCCGTTCGATCAGAGCCAGCACGCGAGCCACCGCTTCCATCAGCGGTCCCGGGTCCAGCAGCAGCGATCCGATGTGGCAGCTCACTCCTTCCAACAGCAGGTTCTCGTGCTTCCGAGCGCGCTGGTAAATCCCCTCGGCTTCCGCGATATCAACGCCGAATTTGTGCGCGAGCTTGCCGGTGGAAATATAGTGGTGCGTGTCGGTCTCGACGTCCGGATTGACGCGCAAAGCCACGCGGGCCTTCACGCCGCGCCGGTGTGCCAAAGCGTCTATGAGCGCGAGCTCGGGCTCGGACTCGCAGTTGAAATTGAAAATGGCCGCCGCCAGTGCCTCGTCGATCTCGGCCGCAGTCTTGCCGACTCCGGAAAAGACTACTTTGGACGGATCTCCGCCGGCCTGCAGCACGCGAAACAGCTCACCGCCGGATACAATGTCGAACCCCGCCCCGGCCTCAGCCAGCAGCCGCAGCACCGCAAGGTTTCCATTCGCCTTCACCGCATAACAAATCGTGTGAGGCATCGCGCCGAAGGTCTGGTCATAAGCGCGGAAGTTCGCGAGGATAGCCGCGGCCGAATACACATAGCACGGGGTGCCCACGCGCGCAGCGATCTCCGCCAGCGCGACTGCCTCGCAATACAGCGCATGCTCGCCGTAATGAAACTGATTCATTCCTTATCCGATCACCTGCATCGCAACTACGGTCTGGTCGTCGGTCAGCGCCACACCGTCGCGAAAATCGTCCAACTGCTTGAATATCTGGTCCACGATCGCGCCCGGCGTCTTTTTGTCGTACTTGGTCAATAGCCGCTGGACCCGCAGCCGCCCGAAGTGTTCTTCGGCGGCGTTCAACTGGTCTTCGACGCCATCGGAAAACAGCAGCAGCGTATCGCCCGATTCCGCCTGAAACACCACTTCTTCATAAGTCTGATGTTCCAGCAGTCCGATCGGCACGCCCTCGGCCTTGGCCGTAATAATCTGTCCGCCGCGCGAAATCAGCAGGGGCTCGGCGCCGGCGTTGGAAATCGTCATGCGATGCGTCCGCGGCTCCCATAGCAGGACCATAAGTGTCGCGTATACCGCATCCACTTTGCGTTCCAGCAGCGCTTCGTTTAGCGACTGCATCAGCATCGCTGGACTTCTGCGGCGCGGCGTGAGAATCCGCAGCAGTCCGCTGATCAGCGCTCCGTAGAGTGCGGCGGCCGCGCCCTTCCCGCTGACGTCTCCGAAAGCGATCACCGCATAGTCGTCGCTTTGCTCAAAGAATTCGTAGACGTCTCCCGAAATTTCACGCGCGGCGCGCGAGCGAATGGCGATATCCAGGCCGCGAATGTCGGCCTCGCGCGGCAGCAGGACTTTTTGCAGCTTGCGCGCAGCCTTCAGGTCCTGGTCCATGCGCTGCTCGCGGCCGGCAAGCTCTTCGTAGAGCCGTGCGTTTTCGACCGAACTGGCAATCTGCGGCGCCAGCAGCGCCAGCGTGCGCTGATGCTCCTCCGTGAAGTTGCCGATGCGCTCGCTCTCCAGGTTCAGGACGCCGACCACGCGGTCCTGCACGATCAACGGGACGGCCATTTCGGAATAAATATCGGGCTGTGACGCGATATAGCGCGGATCTTGCGTGGTATTCATCACGCGCACGGTTTGCCGCGATTCGGCCGCCGCTCCGGTGATTCCGGTGCCCAGCGCAATATTGTCGAGATCCACGCGCTGATCGTAACGAACGCTGAAACGGTGGCGCAGCAGTTTCTTCTCGGCGTCCACCAGCAGGATGCTGAAGGCGTCGTAGTTGATCAAGCTTCGCACCGAAGCCGCGATCTTGCCCAGCAGCTCATCCAGATCCAGAATCGAGCTGAACTCCTGCGAGAGCTGTGCCAGCGCGCGGAAGGTGCGGTTCTGCTGATGCACGCGCCGGTAGAGATTGGCGTTTTCAATCGATCCCGCGACGCGCGAAGCGATCAGACGCAAAATCCGCCGGTCCTGATCGCTGAACGCCCGTAAACGCGTCGACTGCACATCGATCACGCCCACCAGTTTGCCGCGCACCATCATCGGCACCGCAAGTTCGCTCTGCACGGCATCCAGCGCCACTAAATAGCGCGGATCGTTACGCACATCTTCGACCAGCACCGGTTCGCGGCTGAGAGCCGCGGCTCCCACCACACCTTCGCCCAGCGCGATGATCATGCTGCGCACAATCTCTTCGCGGTGGCCGATGGCGTAGCGGATGCGCAGGCCCTGATTCCGTTCGCTGTAGAGCAGGATTGCGAACAAATCGTAGTGAACGACTTCCTGGATTATCCTCGCCACGTTCGCCAGGAGCTGTTCGAGGTCCAGCGTCTCGGCCGTGATGCGCGACACCTCCAGCAGGAAGTCGAGCAGCTCGGCGCGTTCCCGGAACGCTTCGCCAGTCTTGCGTGGAGTCGCCATGCGTAGAAAGGTTTAGGCCGTGGCCTCGACGATCTTCACGCTGGCGCTCGCGCCCACGCGGCTGGCGCCGGCCGCCGCCATGGTTTGTAAATCTTCTAGGGTGCGCACACCTCCCGAAGCCTTCACGCCCATCGCCGGACCCACGGTTCGCCGCAGCAGGGCCACGTCCGCTGCAGTGGCGCCGCCGGGACCAAAGCCCGTGGAAGTTTTCACGAAATCAGCGCCCGCTTCTTTCGCTAGCATGGCCGCCGCTACCTTTTGTTCCTCGTTGAGAAGCGCGGTTTCGAGAATCGCCTTAACGATGGCGCCTCCGGCATGCGCGGTTTCGACCACGGCTTTGATATCGGCGCGCACGGCGTCGTGATTGCCACCGCGCAGTTCCCCGATATTCAGCACCATGTCGATCTCCTGCGCTCCGTCACCAATGGCCGCGGCGGCTTCGGCGACTTTGATCCCAGTGGCGCTGGCGCCCAGCGGAAATCCGACAACAGAGCATACTTTCACCGGCGAACCCGCCAACTCGCCTGCAACCAAACGAACCCAGTAAGGATTCACGCAGACGCTCGCGAAGCGGTAGTGGCGCGCCTCCGCGCATACCTTGCGAATGTCGGCGGCGGTGGCTTCCGGCTTCAACAAAGTGTGGTCGATCAGAGCCGCGATCGAGGAATCGAATTCCAGCACAGAACTGATCGTAGCATAGGGGTTTTTCGCGCACTTTCGCTATACTAGGTGGATGGAAGCCGTAATATCGCCCTCGATTGTCGATCTAGAAACCGAGTATCTGCTCCAAAATTACGCCCGTTACCCGGTGGTGCTGCAGCGCGGTAAAGGCTGCTACCTTTACGATACTTCCGGCAAGCGCTATCTCGATTTGCTGGCAGGCATTGGCGTCAACGCACTGGGACACGCGCATCCGCGCCTGACCAAAGTAATTCGCGAACAGGCCGGGCGCCTGCTGCACACTTCCAATCTGTATTACCACGAGTATGCGGGACCGCTCGCCGAGCGTCTCTCTCGCGCCAGCGGCTTGGCGCGTATTTTCTTCTGCAACTCGGGCGCGGAGGCCAATGAGGCCGCGCTCAAGATGGCGAAAGCCCACGGCCATGCCATCTCCCCCGACAAATTCGAGATCGTGTCGCTGGACAACTCTTTCCACGGGCGCACCATCGGCGCGCTGGCTGTCACCGGCCAGGAAAGTTACCGCCGCGATTTTGAGCCGCTGATGCCGGGCGTGCATTTTGTCCCACGCAACGACGTAACTGCATTGGAACAGGTGGTGAACGAACGCACCGCCGGGATCATTCTGGAACTGGTTCAGGGTGAGGGCGGCATCTATCCCTTGACCGAAGCGTATATCCGCAAAGCGCGTGAGTTGGCGGACCGCTATAACGCGGTCCTGATCTTCGACGAGATCCAGTGCGGCGTGGGTCGCACCGGCACTTACTTCGCTTATCAATTGTTAGATCCGCCGGTGATGCCCGACGTGATGACGGCGGCGAAGCCGGTGGCCTGCGGACTGGCGCTGGGCGTGGTGGCCGCGAATGAGCGGGCCGCCGCGGGACTCGGCAAAGGCAAGCACGGAACCACCTTCGGCGGGGGTCCGCTGGTGTGCCGCGTGGGTCTGGAGTTCTTCGATATTCTTGACGGACTGCTGCCGCACATCTCGGAAGTCGGCAGCTATTTCCGGATGCGGCTCACGGAACTTTCACGGCGCTTTTCCTTCATCAAGGAAGTGCGCGGCGTGGGGCTGATGATCGGCGTGGAGCTGGAGTTCCCATGCAAGCAGATGGTGCTCGACTGCATCGGCCAGGGCGTGCTGCTGAATTGCACGCATGACTACACACTGCGGATGCTGCCACCCTATATCATCACGGAGCAGGAAGTGGACCGCGCGATTTCGGTGCTGAAGCGCGTGTTCAAGAACGCGAAGCCTCCGGCGGCCTAATTGGCTCAGGGCCGTTCAGAGTAAATCGTCGCGGCCGGATTTTTCCAAGCGGCGAACCAGCTCCCCGACTTCCTGTGCCCGCCTGCGATCGGAGATCAGTAGAGCGTCGGGAGTATCGACCACAATCAGGTCCTTCACGCCCAGCAGCGCCACCAGCTTGCCTGGGGCCTCGACGTAGTTACCGCTGCTCGCCTCCAGGATGGAATCTGAAAGCAGCGCGTTGCCTTGAGCGTCGCGCTTTTGCAGTTCATAGACGGCGTTCCAACTGCCGACGTCGTTCCAGCCAAAATCTCCCGCCGGAATACCGGTCACGTTGGGAGCCCGTTCCATCACAGCGTAGTCGATCGAGATGTTGTCGCACTGCGGGAAGGCGGTGGCGAGAGCGGCGGAAAATTTGGGGCTGCCGAAAGGCGGCAAGCCAGCCAGCAGGTGTTCCGTCTTGGGGAGGAAGCGCCGCAGAGCGTCCAGCAAAACCGAAGTCTTCCAAAAAAACATGCCTGCGTTCCAATAGAAATTCCCAGCCGCCAGAAATTGTTCCGCGGTCGCGGCGTTAGGTTTCTCGCGGAAGCTCACGACGCGAACGGCACGGCGCCCGCCGGCCGCGACCCCTTCCGGAAATTCGATATACCCGTAACCCGACTCAGGCCAGCGCGGCTGAATACCTAGCACCACGATATTGCCTTCGGCGGCGGACTGAAATGCGGGACGCAACAGGCGGACGTATTCGCGGGGCTTGGCGATGACATGATCTGCTGGGAAAACTCCCATCAGAGCGTCAGGATCGATCGACTGCAGAATATGCGCCGCGAGACCGATGGCAGGAGCCGTATTGCGCTGCGCCGGCTCGGCCAGAATCTGGCGCTTGGGAACCTCGGGCAACTGACGCACGATCTCGGCGCGTAGCTGAGGGCTGGTGAGAATCCAGATGCGCTCGGCAGGAAGCACCGGGCGCAAGCGGTCGACTGTCTGCTGGATCAGGCTGCGGTCCCCGAAGAACTTCAGGACTTGCTTGGAGCGACTGCGCCGGCTGCGCGGCCAAAACCGGGTGCCGCGGCCGCCCGCCAGAATCAGTCCATAGTAATGCGACATGCTACTCGATCGGAATTCCGCGCACCAGCTTTAGCGTGCGGTTCCATCGCGTCTTGGTAAAAAAGTTCCGCACCACATCCATATAGTGGTTGCCGCTATCGCCGGCCCATTCTTCGGTGGGCGCGTCAAAGGACCAGAAGATCACCAGCGGCTTGCCGATGATGTTCTCGCGCGGCACGAATCCCCAATAGCGGCTGTCGAGCGAATTTTCGCGATTGTCGCCCATGGCGAAGTAGCTCTCGGGCGGCACCACCAGCTCCCCGTTCTGAACGTGGTTCGCGAGCATCTCCTGGGCTCGGTCGGCCACCGGGCCGTAGGGCTGAGACGGAAAATTGTCGCGATAGGGCTCGAAGCGAGGATCGATGTGCTGGGTGTACGGCTCCGTGAGCGCCTTGCCGTTTACATACACGACCTTGTCGACGATGTGTATGTGGTCACCGGGCACGCCAATCACCCGCTTGACGAAGTTTTGGCGGATGTCCATGGGATAGCGGAACACAATCACGTCGCCGCGTTTGGGCTCAGTATAAGGCAGCAGATGCCTGGTAATGGGGTCCGCCGGGGCGTAGGATAGCTTATCCACTAATAGATGATCGCCAATCAAGACGGTGGACTCCATCGAGCCCGTGGGCACGATAAACGCCTGTACCAGCGTAGTGGTGCCAAACAGCAGAATCAGGATGTTCAGAGACCACTCGTGGATGAAATCGCGCGCCGAATCTGCAAACTTTTTCATGCGCTCTTAGTTCTTGTAATACCCGTGAACCAGCATGAAGGTACGACGCCAGCGGGTCTTGCTGAAGAAATTCAGACTCAGGTCCTTGAGGTGCTCGAGACCGATGGCAGGATCCTGCAATTGGTCAGTGGGCGCATCGTAGGACCAATAGATGATCAGCGGCTTGCCGATGATGTTCTCGCGCGGCACGAAGCCCCAGTAGCGGCTGTCGAGCGAGGAATCGCGATTGTCTCCCATGGCGAAAACGGTGCCGGGGGGTACCACTACTTCGCCGTTCACCACGTGGTTCTGCAGCATATCCATAGCGCCGGGATAGACCATGGAATTGGGCTCGCTAGGAAAATTATCGCGGTAGGGATCGATTTGGTCGGACTTGTGAACCTTATATGGCTCGTCGAGCTTAACGCCGTTGCGGTACACCTGCTTGTTGACGATGCGGATGCGGTCGCCTGGAATGCCCATGGCGCGCTTCACGAAGGTCATGGTGATGTCGACCGGATAGCGAAAGACGATAATATCGCCGCGCTTGACATCGCTATAGGGCAGCAGATGCTTACTGATCGCGCCAGAGGGCGCGAAAGCCATCTTGTCGACCAACAAATGGTCGCCGATCAGCAGCGTATCTTCCATGGAGCCGGTAGGAATCACATACGCCTGCACCAGAGTGGTGGTCAGAAACAGCAGCAGCAGGATGGTGATGGCCCACTCTCCTATGGCGCCGCGAGGCGGCTCTATCGGCGGTCCGGCGGGGAGTTCGTTTTGCGCGCCGTGCTCGTGGTCGACTTCCGCGTCAGCTGCAGACACCGGAGCTGCGGGTCCAGCTGCTTCCAGTTCATCCTGAGGTAGGGGGGTGACGGAATCCGTCGTCTTTTCGAGGCTCACTACCCTTTATTCTACTCGCATCCCCGCTTTGGGAGGGGCGACTGCGCCCTAGTAAGTGCGCTCGAACGATTCGTCCGGCATGCGGGCGCGGGTGCGCCGGCTACCGGGCCACTCCAGGCGCAAGTCATGCGAGATCTCGTCGAGCATCTTCTTGGTGCAGACCTTTTGCTCCTCGGCAAACGCTGTGAGCAGCAGGTTGTCGCAGATCGCATTAATGAGGCGCGGCGTGCCCTGTGCGCGCAGATGTATCTCCGCCATTAGCTCCTCGGAGAACACCGTCTGGTTGGGCATTCCGGCTTTTTCCAAACGCGATTGAATATATTCCACCGCATCCCGCAGCGTAAACGCGCGCAGATTGCAGCGCAGCACGATGCGCTGTTTCAACTGGCGAAGATTCGGCGCGTCCAGTTTGCGGTCCAGCTCCGGCTGCCCGGCCAGAATGATCTGCAGCAGTTTCCCGTTGCGATTTTCGAGATTCCCCAGCAGGCGGATTTCCTCCAGCACGTCCCATTCGAGATTATGCGCTTCATCGACGATCAGGACCACGGTCCGCCCCTGCTGCGCCTGCTCCACCAGAAGCTGGTTCAAGGCGAACAGCACTTCGGTCTTGGAGGTGCGCGCGCACGGCAGGTTCAGATCGTAGGCGATCATCTCAAAAAACTGCTCGCAGTTGACGCGCGAATTAAACAGGAAGGCGAACTCGATATATTGGGATTCCAGATAATCGCGCAGGCATTCGAGCATGGTGGTCTTGCCGGTGCCCACCTCGCCGGCGAGCACAATGAAACCCTTGCGGGCTTGCACGCCGTAAACCAGGTTGGCGAGCGCCTCTTCATGCTGCTCACTGCGAAAAAAGAACGCAGGATCGGGACTTAAATTAAAAGGGCTCTCGGTAAAACCAAAGAACGCATTGTACATATCTGCCTGGCGGTCCACTCGGAGGGTGGTTCCCTCTCTTCGTCTCTTACACCTCGATGTTAACACGCAATCCCATGATCTTAAAGGTTGTTAGATGGGCAGCTGCTCCGGTACTTTAGTACTATTTTAAACGGTATACTTTCTAGCTATGGCCGTTTACGTGATTGTCGACATCCACATCAAGGATGAGGCTGCCTTTGAAGGCTACAAGCGCGGCGTCCCGCCCATGGTGAGCAAGCATGGTGGTGAATATCTGGCGCGGGGCGGGGTTACCCAGATGTTGGAGGGCGACTGGAAGCCGGGGCGCATCGTCTTGCTCAAGTTCCCCGATCAGGCGGCAGTGAAGTCGTTCCTGAATGACCCGGAATACCAGCCGCTGAAGGTCTTGCGGGAGAGCGCCGCCGATAGCCAGATGGTGTCAGTGGAAGGAATTTAGGCCTATGAGAAGCGTGCTGCTGATGCTGCTTTCGGCCGGGATGTCGTTCGCCCAATTGCAGGGCATCGTCGACACCCACACGCACGGCGACCCGGATAGTTCCGCGCGCAGCATCGACGTGCTGGAGCTCGCGCGCATCGCCAAGGCCGCGGGCATGCGCGCCATTGTGCTTAAGAATCACTACGCGCCGACGGTGCAGGCGGCCTATCTGGTGAGCCAGATCGTGCCGGGTATCCAGATCTTCGGTGCGATTTCGCTCGACCGCGCGGTGGGCGGCGTAGATCCAGAGGCGGTGCGGCAGGCGGCTGCGTTCAAGAGTAAGAAGCTGCGAGTGGTGTGGATGCCGACTTTCGATTCTGAAAACGAAGCGCACTTTGCCAAGCAGAATCGTCCGTTCGTGTCGATCCAGCGCGACGGCAATCTGCTGCCGGAGACGATGGAAGTGCTCAAGATCATCGCCCGGGAGAACATCGTTCTGGCCACCGGTCATTCGTCGGCCGCCGAAGATCTGCTGCTGGTGCGCGAGGCGAAAAAGCTGGGGATCAACCACATTATCGTGACGCATCCGCTGGCCAAGGCTCAGCACATGACGATTCCCGAAATGCAGGAGGCCGCGAAGATGGGCGCCTACATCGAATTGTGCGGCGCTTCATTGCTGCCGACGCAGGAGCCGAATGGCAAAATCCCGGTGGAGGTTTACGTCAATGTCATCCGCAGCGTAGGGGCGGATCATGTGATTTTATCCAGCGACCTGGGGCAGGCGATCAATCCGGTCCATACCGACGGCTGGAAGATGTTCCTGGATATCCTGCGCAGAGCGGGAATAACCGACACGGAGCTGGATGCGATGGACAAAACGAATCCGGCGGCGCTGCTGGGACTGCAATAGCGGCGGCAGACACACTTGTGGTGTCGCATCGCCTTGCCCCTTGCAGAAAGCGCTACTAGAGGGCCCTCGATCCGTTTCTTAACCCGCAACGGCGTGGGTCACTGTAACGCGCGTGATTCGGCCATCGCACATGACGTTTACGAGGAGTGGACTCGAGTACTCTTCCCCGTCCCGTGACCTGGCTTCCAATGGCAGAACCCAGGACTCTTATCCACAAAATACCGGCAGGGTCGCGCAAGCCTCGCGACTTGCGACGGTAAAGTGCGAGCACGATGCGAGATACCGGCGGCCCCGGGCTGGTGACCGCAATTTCAGGGTCGCGGCAAACGGAACGACATCAGAGTAATGTTTCCGTTGATGGTGCTGAACCAGTGCGGCGTGTTCTCGGGAACGATGACGAAATCGCCCTTCGCGACCTGCCGCGGCGAGCCGCCTTCAATGGCGGTGCCGGAGAGATTGTCTCCATTGCTCTTCTCGTTGACGAGCTTGCCTCCGGTCACCAGCGTGGCGGAGCCGTCGACCACGTAGAAGAACTCCGCGTATTTTTTGTGAACGGCGGAGGGTCCCACGGCGGCGCGATATTCGAGATTGGCGCCGTAAGGCGCGAGCGCCAGCAAGGGTTGGGCGAAGGTAGGCTGGTCGGGTTTGCGTTCCTTCTTGGCTTTGGCAACCATGGCCGTGATTTCGGAGGAGGTGGCAACAATTTTTTCGGCGGGCTGCTGGGC
>Ga0207674_10005798_pt1 | contig 14654 bp, 9 predicted proteins | sample KBSCornC72_FD_184303 | JGI IMG/M metagenome (GOLD analysis project Ga0207674, IMG submission 184303) | Corn rhizosphere microbial communities from Kellogg Biological Station, Michigan, USA - KBS Corn C7-2 (SPAdes) (version 2) | ecosystem: Host-associated > Plants > Roots > Rhizosphere > Soil ... | reverse complement strand
GTCGAACTCGCGGATGAGATAGGACTGGACCGCATTCTCCGACTTGATCCCTTTTTCCTTCATCAGCGCCTGCACCCGCGGGCTGCGCTGCCACTGGTCCTTGATCGCTTCGTCGCCGCCCATGTGGATGTAGGGCCCGGGGAAGATCGCCATGATCTCGTCGAGCACGTTCTTGACGAAGGCGATTCCCTTGGGGCCGGGATCGATCAGATAGGGATTGACGCCCCAGTCGCCCGAAACCAGCGGCCGGTCGCCAAACACGCCATACTCGGGATAGCTTGCCACCACCGCCTGCGCGTGGCCGGGCAGGTCGATTTCCGGGACGATGGTGATGCCGCGCTCGGCGGCATAGGCGACGAGGTCCTTGAGCTGGGCCTGCGTGTAGAAGCCGCCGTAGCGTTTTGGGGGTGAACCGCCGGCGTTCGGCTCAGTCCGCCAGGCACCGATCCGCGTCAGCTCCGGATAGCGCTTGATCTCGACCCGCCAGCCCTGATCGTCGGTCAGGTGAAGGTGAAGCATGTTGAGCTTCAGCGCCGCCATCTGGTCGAGACTCTTCTTAAGCGACTCGATCGGCTGGAAGTGCCGCGCGACGTCGGCCATGTAGCCGCGCCAGCGGAAGCGCGGAGCATCGTCGATGCGCAGCCCCGGCACCGCGACTGGTTGACCAAATTGGCTATCGGGGCTCAGCAGCTGGGCGAGCGTCATCGCGCCGTGGATTAGTCCCACGTCAGTCGCCGCGGCGACGCGGATGCCGTGGCTGTCGACCGTAAGACGATAGGCTTCGTCGCCCTCGACCGACCGGTCGCGTTCGATGCGGATTGCGCCGCTGGGCGAGCGCTGCAGCATCAGACCGCGATCCGTTTGCACGCGCTCCGACAACAGCCGTCCGGCGATTGCGGCGCCCTTGCCCTGCGCGGAAATGGCGGTGCCGTTGGCCACCGTGAATCCCTGCGGCAGTGGCTGAACACTCGCGGGAAGCGGAATAAGGGGCAGCGGCGCCTGAGCGCCGGCTGGCGCGGCAATGAGAAACGCCGCTGCAACAACTATGCGCCAGACCCTCATACCTGCCCTTGGTCCCCTATTGGTATGTCTCTGGTACGTTGGCGCATCATGGGCTGTCCGTCCACTCGAAAAAAGCCCGCCGCAGGGGGCGCTGCGACGGGCTTTAGGTTGGGACGGAGGCAAACCGCCCCGGGGAAGCTCAAGATTACATTTTGAAAGTCGCAGTCAGCGAGAACACGCGCCCGTTCTTGTAGACCGAAGTCGGATACTTGGGATCGCTGCTGTACTGGTAGTAGGTCGAGTCCAGCAGGTTGGCCGCGTTCGCCGTGACCTGAACGTTCTTGTTCAGCTGGTAAGAGATTTGCGCGTCCAGTTCTGCGTAGGAATCGGTATAATCCTGCGACTGCACCCGGCCGTAGCGGTAGAAATATTTCGACCGCCGGTTGTAGCTTACCCGTGCCTGGAACGGACCCTTTTCAAAATAAGGGGTGATCGTCACCGTGTTGCGCGACAGGAATGGCAGGCCTGTCGCCGCGAGGGTGGCGCTTTTAACATCAGCATCGGCGAACGTGTAATTGCCCTGAATGCCGAAGCCCCAGATCAAGTTCACGTTACCTGAAAGCGAGAAGCCGGTGACTTTCGCCTTGCCGCCATTCACCGGCCGCGAGATTGAATATTCGAGCGTCTGACCAGTCACCGGGTTGGTGAGCTGGACCCCGTCAACGACCTGATTACCGATGTAATTCGAAATGTCGCGATAGAAGATCTCGCCCGCAAGATAACTGCCAGGTTTGAAGTACCATTCCGCCGAGAGGCCATAATTTGTCGCGGCGTAGGGCGTCAGGTCAGGATTGCCCCCGCCTCCGCTGCGGGTTGTGTCGTCGAGCGTCGTGTAGCCGGCGAGGTCACTATAACGTGGCCGAGCGATAACCTTGGCCGCCGACGCGCGAAGCACAACGTCCTCGCCGGCATCATAGGCGAGGTTGAATGCCGGGAGAAAGCGGCGATCGGTGTGACTCACCTCGACGGGCAGCTCTTCATAATTTCCGGTCGAGTCATTCCCCGCCGAGTAGAAGTTCGACGTATCCTTAGTCTGCACGAAGCGGCCGCCGATGTTGCCGTGGAAGCGGTCGAATTTGAAGTTCGCCTGGACGTAGCCGTTGAGGATCTTCTCGTTGACGTCGAAGAAACTGCCCTTCGAAAAACCGCGCGAGATGTTGATCGTGCCATACTGCTCAAGCGTCGAGATGATCTGATCCGCGTTCAGCGCGGCGAACGGGATGCTGTTCCCGCTGGTGCCGAGCCCGTCATAGAGCGACGCGCTGCGGGTCACCGGATCCACATCCGCCAACGTGTAGTTCTGGTTGGTGAACGTCGCTCCCCCAACGGTCGTGTTGCTGTTGTCATGGTCGGAATAACGCGCACCGAAGAAGATCTCGGTGATCGGCCCCAGGTCAACCTTTCGCGAGACGTCGAATTGGCCGAACTTCTCCTTGTCGAGGGTGAAGTCGGACTTGGTGATGCCGCCGATCTGCCGACCGAAGAACGGCTGGCCATTGTTAGCGGCCAGCACCGCCGGCTCATTCTGGTTTTCACCGCCGAGCGCGGTGTAGTTGCTGATCCATTTCGTCGCGTCGGTCGCAGGATTGTCCCAGTTCACGAAGCTGGTTCGGCCGTTGGTGCCGGACGTGAAGCCCTGCTGGGTGCGCCAGTCGAGCAGATATTCGGGGTCCTTGCCGCCGCTGGCTTTGGTGTAGCCGGCGTTGCCGGTCACGACCCAGTCGCCAGGCTTCCAATCATACATGAGCGAATAGGTGTCGTTCTTGACCTTGGTGCGACGGTACAGCGTGTCGAGCTGACCCGTGGCGCCGGTGCTGCCGGCGGCAACTGGCTTGAAGGTTGCCGAGCTAACAACGCCATTGCCGAATTCGGCTGCTGTCATCTGCGAACCGTCGTACCCGTAAGTATATTCGGAATTGGAGACGTTGCTGTAATTGCCGCGGATCACCAGCGCGGTTGCGGTCAGCGTCAGATTATCAACGGGCCGGAACTGAAGCGCTCCGTTTAAGCCGAGCCGCTTGCGGTCCTGCTGGAAATATTCATGCGCGAGGAACGCGGCGTGGCGGGCCTTGCTGAAGTCGGCAAGCTCTGCGGCAGTCGGCAAATGGCCGTTGAGTGTCGCTCCGCTGATCGCATTGCCGTTGGCGTCCAGCGTCCAGGCATTCATCATCTCGGCACCTGTTCGGTACCAATAGACGGCGACGCCGGCGCGGCTCAGCCGCTCATTGTCATAGTTGCCGGCAAGAAGAATGCCGAGCGTGTCGTTGTCGTTGTGCCAGCTGTAGAGGCCGGAACCGCGGAAGCTGCCCTTCTTGACCCGGTCGTTATATTCGTACCCGCCGGTTGCTGTGAACGTGTTCGGCTTAAGGTCGAGTGGCTTGCGCGTGACGATGTCGACGCTGCCGCCGATGGCACCTTCCTGCAGGCGAGCTTCCGGAGTCTTGTAGACGATCGCCTGACTGATGATCGCTGGCGAGAGCAGCGAGTAATTGAAGGTGCGGCTGGAGCGGTCGGAGGGATTACCGCCCCAGTCCGCGGAGGCAACTGAATGGCCGTCGATGGTCAGACGGTTGAGCGCGGGCTCGACACCGGCGATCGAGAGCTGCTCGCCCTCGCCGAACTGATGGTCGACAGTGACGCCCGGAAGACGCGACAGCGATTCCGCAACATTGTTGTCGGGGAACTTGCCCACATCCTCGGCCGTGACGACGTCGACGATCGAGTTCGCCTGGCGCTTGGTAGCGATCGAATCCCGAATGCTCTTGCGGATCCCGGTGACGACGATGGTGTTATCGTCGGCCTTTGGAGCAGCCGTTGTGCTGTCTGCCGGCGCCTGATTGGCGGCGTCCTGAGCGAACGCGGCGCCGCTACCACTCAGCATCGTCGCAGCCAGAAAAATCGTCCGAAGATTCATCGAAACACCCCCACCAAATTTGACCACAGCATGTCACATCTGTGACAGGACCAATATATGTCCACTGTATTTCATTAGTCCACACTATTTTTCCATATGAAAAACAGCTGGTTCCAATATTTCACCAAAATGCTCGGTTGTAGAGCGCTGCGAGTCGCGTACGGATTGGCTATGCGGTCCGATTGATCCAGTATAACAACACGGACCAATGTGGAGCCACGCCGTCGATGAGTCGCATTCTTCTGGAAATTTGCGCGGAAGACCTCGCCGGTGTGCGAGCCGCGGCCGAGGGTGGCGCGGACCGTGTCGAGCTGTGCAGCGCGCTGGCCCTCGGTGGTCTTAGTCCCTCTCCAGCATTTGCGGCCGCAGCGATTGAAAGCGGCCTTGCCGTGCACGCGATGGTGCGCCCACGCGCTGGTGACTTCATCTACTTGCCGGACGAGTTGGACCTGATGGTTGCAGAGATTCGAGGGCTGGCTTCGGTGGGCGTGGCCGGCGTGGTCACCGGCGCGACTCTCGACGATGGGACTCCTGATCGCGATGCACTCGCGCGCCTGCGCGACGCTGCCGCCGATATCGACATCGTGTTGCACCGCGCCATCGATCTTGCGCCCGACCTATGCGCTGCGGTGGACCTCGCTGCGTCGATTGGTTTCGATCATGTGCTAAGTTCGGGGGGCGCGCGCACGGCAATGGACGGCGCCGCCACCTTGTCGAAAATGGTCGATGATGCCGCTGGCCGGATCAACATCATGGCGGGTAGCGGCGTCACGGCCAACAATGTCGCGGACCTGATTCGGACGACCGGAGTCCAGGCGGTGCATGCGTCTGCCAGCGATCAAGGTACCTGGCCCGACCCGCGCGTTGCGTTGTTCGGCTTTGGTCCTCCATTGAAGCGCTTTACGGACTCGTCGCGAGTCGCCGCCCTTCGCGCTCGTGTGAATATTTAGATACCAAAATAAGACGAATAGGACCTATTGCGGTCTGCTTCGTCCCGCTATATCACCTCGCACAAGAGCGCTCGGATGGTCCGAGGGGGTACGAATCCGAATATGAGCTTTTCTGCGCAGGTTGGAACATTGCGGCCCGATAATCCGGCGCCCCTTTATCTCCAGCTTCAAACTCTGCTGCGTGATGCGATCCAGCGAAATGTCCTCACGCAGGACGACGCCATTCCCGCCGAGCGCGATCTCGCGGTCGAATATGACATTTCGCGTATCACCGTTCGCAAGGCGATCGGCGGCCTGGTTGAAGAAGGGCTGCTGACCCGGCGCCGCGGCGCTGGCACCTTTGTCGCCGGCCGCGTTGAAAAGAGCTTCTCCAAGCTCTCGTCCTTCACCGAGGACATGATCGCTCGGGGGCGCGTTCCGAGCAGCAGCTGGGTGAGTCGGCTCGAAGGTACAGTGACCCCGGAAGAGTCGCTGTCGCTCGGGCTGTCGCCTGGAGCGCCGGTCTACCGATTCCAGCGCATCCGCTATGCCGACGAGGTGCCGATGGCCGTCGAACTGTCGACGATTGCCGGCTACTGCCTGCCCTCAGTCGAGGCGGTGCACGATTCGCTCTACGCCGCACTGGAAAAGGCGGGAAATCGCCCCGCGAGAGCGCTGCAGCGGCTGCGTGCAGTGCCGTTCGGAACCGACCATGCGAAGATGCTCGGCGTCGATCCCGGACACGCCGGCCTCCTCATCGAACGTCGTGGCTTCCTCCGCGATGGCCGTGCCGCGGAATGCACCCAATCCTTTTACCGCGGCGACGCTTATGATTTTGTTGCCGAGCTCACCGACATCTGAGGTGGGTGTTCAAGAGAATTTAGGTCGCCGCACGTCCATGGCGCGCGAGATCGAGGAGACGCCCGGAGTCGTCGAGCGCCAGCTCCACGCCAACGCACGCGCATTGGCCAAGCTTGCCGAGCGGCTGCGTCGGGCCCCTCCATCCGTTGTTGTGACCTGCGCGCGCGGATCTTCCGATCATGCGGCGAGCTATGGCAAATATGTGATCGAAACCTTGCTCGGCGTTCCCGTCGCTTCGGCCGCGCCTTCGGTCGCCTCGCTCTATGATTCCCCGCTGCAGGCGCGCGGCGCGCTTCTGCTCGCAATTTCCCAGTCCGGCCGGAGCCCCGATCTGCTAGCAACCGCCGAGGCGTATCGCGCAGCCGGCGCGCACATCGTCGCATTGGTCAATGAGCCGGATTCGCCCCTCGCGGACTTGGCTGACACGCTGCTGCCGCTGCATGCCGGACCCGAACTGGCGGTTGCCGCAACGAAATCATGCATCGCCGCGATGACCGGTGTGGCCGCCATCGCCGCGGCATGGAGCGACAATGAGGCGGTCAACAAGGCGCTGCCGACTTTGCCGCGGATGATTGAACAGGCTGTGACGCTCGACTGGTCGGCGGCAGTGGACGCTCTTCGCCCCGCAAAGCAGATGTTCGTCCTTGGCCGCGGCTACAGTTTCGGCGTCGCGCAGGAAGCTGCGTTGAAGCTCAAGGAAACCTGCGCGATCCAGGCCGAGCCGTTCAGCTCGGCCGAAGTGCGGCACGGACCGATGCGGGTCATCGACAAGGGCTTTCCAGTCCTTGCATTCGCAACGTCCGACAGCGCCGGCGCCGACGTCGCTTCAACCGCACGCGAGTTCGGGCAATGGGGCGCGGTCCCGCTCATCGCCGGACAAGGCGGCGCGCTCCCCATCGTCACCGGACATCCCGCGCTCGAGCCGATCGCAATGCTCGCATCCTTCTATCGGCTGGCCGAGCAGCTCTCGCTTGAGCTCGGCATGAACCCCGATGCGCCGCGCGGCCTCGCGAAAGTGACGAAAACGCGATGAAGGTCTTTCGCTTCAGCGGCGGCCGGGTCGCGGCTGCGTCCGGCGTTCTCGACGGCGCCGAAATTCGTGTTGAGCAGGGCCGTATCGCCTCGATCGGCCCGCTCAGTGATGCTTCGGGCGCGGTCGATCTTGCCGGCGGCTGGGTGCTTCCGGGCTTCATCGATACGCAGGTGAATGGCGGCGGTGGAGTGCTGTTCAACGATGTGCCCAGCGTCGAGGGCATCGCGGCCATCGGCGCCGCCCATGCGCGCTTCGGCACGACTGGGTTCCTCCCGACGCTCATCAGCGAGGATGTGGATGGCATCGCCGCGGCGCTCGACGCGACCGACGCGGCGATCGACGCCGGAGTCCCTGGCGTTCTCGGCGTGCACATTGAGGGCCCGGTGCTCAACCCGGCTCGAAACGGCATCCACGACGCAACGAAGTTCCGCCGATTGGACCGCACTCTGATTTCGCTTCTGACTAAGCCCCGCAGCGGCCGCGTTTTGCTGACGGTCGCTCCCGAACGCGTCGATCTCGCAGACATTCGAACGCTCGCGAAAGCGGGCGTGATCGTCAGTGCCGGCCACACTGAGGCGACCTTCGAACAAGCAGAGGCCGCGTTCGATGCCGGCGTGAGCGGAGTGACGCACCTCTTCAACGCGATGCCGCCCATCTATCAGCGGGCACCTGGAATCGTCGGCGCGACGCTGGACGATCCACGGCCTTGGAGCGGGCTCATCGTGGACCGCGTGCATGTCGCTGCTCCGGTCCTGCGCATGGCGCTGAAGTTACGGCCGTTCGACAAGCTGATGCTGGTGACCGACGCGATGCCTTCGGTCGGATCGAACCATAAGAGCTTCAACCTGCACGGGCGCAAGATCGACGTCGCCGACGGCCGCTGCGTCTACACCGACGGAACGCTCGCGGGATCCGACCTCGACATGGCGACCGCCGTGTCGAACTGTGTCGCAGACCTAGGGCTGACTCCGGACCGCGTCGCCTTGCTCGCCTCGACCAATCCCGCCGCGTTCCTTGGCCTCTCGAACGAACGGGGAGCGCTCGCCCCCGGGCTCAGAGCCGACTGGGTCGTGATCGACGCCGAACTTCGACCCGTTCAGACCCAACTGGCCGAAAGGGCGGCGGAGCTGACCACAGTTTAGCGGAGCCGCCGATGGACGCGTTCACCATTGCAGCGCCGCTTGCGGGTTGGGTCACTCCTTTGAGCGACGTTCCAGACCCGGTCTTCTCCGAGTGCATGCTCGGCGACGGAGTGGCGATCGACCCCACCGGCGATACGCTCTTCGCGCCCTGCGATGCCGAGGTGCTGACGGTCAACGAGGCGCGCCATGCGCTCAGCCTCCGCTGTGGCAACGGCGCCGAAATCATCCTGCATCTCGGCATCGACACGGTGGCGCTTGGCGGCGAGGGGATCGAAGCGCTCGTACGGCCGGGCGACCGCGTCGGCCTTGGCGATCCGCTCCTCAAGTTCGATCTCGACCTCCTTGTCCGGCGCGCGCCTGCAGTCGTCACTCCGATCATCGTCTGTGATGGAGGCGGCTTTGCCGTGGAGGTGCTCGCACAAGGGCTGGTTTCGCCGGGCGAGCCGTTGCTCCGAGTCGAACGCACCCTCGAAGCGTCGGCGATTACGACAACCCTCGGCCCGGTGCTCATTGCCAATGTGCAAGTCGCCCTGCCACACGGGATCCACGCGCGCCCGGCCGCCAGAATTGTCCAGGCTGGCCGCGGTCTCGATGCAAGCGTCTTCCTGATCTGCGGCGACAAGAAAGCGAGTGCTGCGAGCCCAGTGGCCATGCTCGGCCTTGGCGCAGGCCACGGGGCAAGAATCGAAATCGAAGCGTCCGGCCCGGCAGCTGGAGCTGCCGTAGAAGCAATCGCCGCGGTTCTGCGCGATCAGACAGCTGAGGAACAGGAACCTCCCAAGCCCGCCGCAACTGCAGCACGAGACGGCCCGGGTCTTGCCGGCGTACCCGCCGCACCGGGTCTCGCGATAGGTCCAGCCTTCTGGCTGCGCAGCCGGCCTGTTCAAATCGACGAAACCGCCGGAGAACCGAAGATCGAACGCGAGAGGCTCGACTCTGCGCTGAGGCAGGTAGGCGCGGAGATGCGCCTCTCCGCTGCACAGGCGGGTCCGGCCGGTGCGGTCATCGGTGCGCAACTGGCTTTGCTCGATGACCCGGCGCTCGCCGACGCGGCCCACAAGGAAATCGCACAGGGCAGCAGCGCTGCGGCGGCATGGCGCAAGGCGACGGAGGCGCATGCGGCAATCCTCACCGCGAGCGGCGACCGGCGCATCGCCGAGCGCGGAGAAGATTTGCGCGACATTGAAGGCCGCGTGCTCTCGACCCTGATCGGCAGCAGTGCCCCGCAGAGCCAGGTTCCCGACGGAGCAATCCTGCTCGCGGACGAGCTTCTGCCCTCGCAGATCGTCATGCTCGATCCGATGAAAGTTGGCGGCATCGCGCTAGTGCGCGGCGGACCGACGTCGCACGCGGCGATCCTCGCCGCGGGCATGGGTTTGCCGATGGCTGTGGCATTCGGCGCGCCGCTAGAAGCCATTGAGGCGAAAAGCACGGTAATCCTCGACGCCGACAGCGGCAGGCTCGAGCCCGATCCGCCGGCCGAGCGGCTGGCAGACGCAAAAGAGAAGCTGGAACGCCAAGCGTCCGCCGAGGCTGCGGCGCGCGCAAGCGGCCATGCGCTCTGCCACACCGGCGACGGAACACGGATCGAAGTGTTCTCGAACCTAGGCTCGGTCGCCGACGCTGAAGCCGCCGTTACCGAGGGTGCCGAAGGGTGCGGTCTGCTGCGCACCGAGTTCCTGTTCCTCGATCGCTCGACGCCGCCGAGCGAAGCGGAGCAGACCGCCCAATATCAGGCGATCGCCGACGCACTTGGCGACAGGCCGTTGATCGTCCGCCTCCTTGACGTCGGCGGCGACAAACCCGCCCCCTATCTCGACCTCCCGGCGGAGGAGAACCCTGCGCTCGGGCAGCGCGGTATCCGCGTGGGCCTTGCGCGAACTGAGCTTCTCGAAGCGCAAATACGGGCGATTCTCGCGGTCAAGCCGACGGGCCGCTGCCGGATTATGGCGCCGATGGTCGCGAGCCTCGCCGAGCTCGAGACGGTCGCAGCTATGATCGAACGCCTCGGCGGCAACGCCGAGCTCGGCGTGATGGTCGAAACTCCGGCGGCGGCGATGACTGCCGACCTACTCGCGCGCCGGGCGAGCTTTCTGTCGATCGGAAGCAACGATCTCACTCAATATGCGCTGGCGATGGACCGCGGGAACGCAGCCGTCGCAGCAGGAGTCGATGGACTCCATCCGGCGGTGCTTCGACTTATTGCGCGGACATGCGACGACGCACGCAAGCACGGCACGCTTGTCGCCGTTTGTGGCGGCCTCGCCGCCGATCCGCTCGCAGTACCGATCCTCATTGGACTTGGAGTGCGCGAATTGTCGGTCCCGCCGGCCCGCATCGCAGCGACAAAAGCGCTTGTCGGCCAACTGACTCTCGACGCCTGCAGTGCGCTTGCCGCCGAAGCGCTGGCGCTCGACTCCGCCGCCGCCGTCCGCGCCTTCGTCGCCGCATTCGAAAGGGCTCGCCCATGAAATCGCCGATGCTCATCCTGCAGCCGCTCGGCCGCGCGCTGATGCTGCCAATCGCGGTGCTTCCCGTTGCCGCACTGATGTTGCGGCTCGGCCAGCCGGACTTGCTCAACATCGGCTTCGTCAGCGCCGCCGGCGCGGCGATTTTCGACAATCTCGGGCTGCTTTTCGCCGTCGGCGTGGCGACCGGTTTCGCACGTGACGGAAACGGTGCCGCCTGCCTGGCGGGGATTGTCTGCTATCTGGTCACCAGCCGCGGAGCGGAAGTTTTCCTGACGATTCCCGCGGATATCGGCGCCGGGCTCGCCGAGGAAACTCGAAAGACCGTCGAGGCAGCGTGGCGAACCGCCGCCATTCACAAGTTCGATGTGCCGATCGGTATCGTCGCGGGATTGCTGGGGGGTGTCTTTTACAACCGCTTTGCGACCTTCAGGCTGCCCGATTATCTTGCCTTCTTCGCCGGCCGCCGTTTTGTGCCGATCGTCAGCGGCGTGACTGGACTGCTGCTCGCGGCAGGTCTGGGGTTGGCCTATGCTCCCCTGGCCACAGGGGTCGACGGCCTCAGCCGCGGAGTCGTTGGTGCCGGTGGCTGGGGCCTCTTTGCTTACGGCGTGCTCAACCGGCTGCTCATCGTCACAGGTCTCCACCACATTCTCAACAATGTGGCCTATTTCATTGTGGGGGATTGGCACGGCACGACCGGCGACCTGCGCCGCTTCTTCGCCGGTGACCCGAGCGCGGGCGCCTTCATGAGCGGCTTCTTCCCGGTGATGATGTTCGGCCTGCCCGCAGCCTGCCTGGCCATGTACCACGAGGCGCTGCCGGAGCGCCGCAAGGCCGTCGCCGGTCTTCTGCTCAGCCTCGCGCTGACTTCGTTCCTCACCGGCGTGACCGAGCCGATCGAGTTCAGCTTCATGTTCGTCGCGCCACTTCTCTACGGCATTCACGCGGTCCTGACCGGGCTTGCCGAATTCATCATGAATGCGCTCGGGGTTCGGCTGGGCTTCGGCTTCTCGGCGGGCCTGTTCGACTATGTGCTGAACTTCGGCCTGGCGACCCGGCCGCTGCTGCTACTGCCTGTCGGCGGCGCCTACGCGCTCGCTTATTACACCATCTTCCGTTTCGCCATCAGGCGCTGGAACTTACCGACGCCAGGGCGTGAAACGACAGAGGCCGCGGCGGCAGAGGCCACGACCCCACAGGGCGAGCGAGGTTCAGCCTTCGTGAGGGCCTTCGGCGGAGCAGCCAACCTGTGCGAAGTCGGTGCCTGCACAACGCGGCTGCGGCTGATCGTCGAAGATCAAAGTAAAGTCGACGAAGCCGGGCTCAAGGCTCTGGGAGCAAGAGGTGTCTTGAGGCCATCAGCAGACGCTCTGCAGGTGGTGCTGGGGCCGATCGCCGACGCAGTCGCCATGGAGATTCGCGCAGCACTCGACCGCCCGCTTGATGCTTCGTCGAGGTCAACCGCGGGTATCAACAGCAGCGATTCCTTGCCCGAGTTCATCGCCCGGCTCCTCGGCGGCACCGAAAACATTCGTTCGGCTACCCATCACTACGGCCGCTGGCGAGTTGAGCTGGTGAATGCGGATTTGGCGTCGAAGCCCGGACCGAAAGAGCCAATCCGTTCGATCGCCAGAGTCGCGCCTAACCTCGTCCACGTCCTCGTGAACTAGACCCTCTCGTGCCATTCGCAAGGCGTCGCCCCGCGTTAGTGGTTCGCACTGACGCGCTCCGCCACATGAGCCTGCAAGCAATCCAGCAGCTGCTATCGAAGCGAGATAGACGGCTCTCACCCTGAGATCGGAGCGCCGATGGCTAATGTCCGGAATGGGTCGAAAGATACGGTAATGGGCCGCCCCTCCAGTTAGACTGGAGGAGTGGCTGTCCCCGGTCATGATGGATCGGGGTTTCAGGTATGGTGCCGAGGCCCCGCAGCCTCATGGAGGACAGTCGTGGAGCATTATGCCGGATTAGACGTGTCGCTGGAACTGACCAATGTGTGCGTGGTGGACGCGCAAGGCCAGGTGGTGGGCGAAGCGAAGGTGGCGAGCGAGCCGGAAGTGCTCATCCGCTTCTTGCAGACCCAGGACCTGGAGATCGTTCGTGGATCCGATTTCGCATCCTAGGGTCCCACCGTCACCACATTCGGTGCTTTTTCGTAGCTCCACACGGCGCCATCGCTGAGCTTTCCGTCCGAGCTCCTCAGCTCGATCCGGTTCTCCCCCTCGCTGATGCGCACCTGCCAGCGCAGAATGTGGTCCTGAGGCTCGACCGTGCCGGCCGCCTTGCCGTTAAGGAGCAGCGTGGCTGCGCCACGGTTGGTGTACGCCTTCACTTCAACGTCCGGATCAAAGCGCTGGGTGAACCTCCGGCTGGTCAGGTAAAGCACCGGCTCGTCGGACCAGTTCGCCTTGTACCAGTAAAAGGCGTCCTTCCGGGTCTTGCGGTCGTAAGTGACCAGCCCTTTGTCGTTGATCCCCGGCCGGTCGCCCTCGCGCCGCCCGGCGGAGGCAAGGTCGAACGCAACCCAGGCGAACGTGCCCCAGAGATAGGGTTTGTCCCTCAGCTCGCGCCAGTTCCTCTCATGGTAGAGCGCCTGATATTGCTCGGGGTGCCAGCCACTCGCCGGGACCGGCTGCCGCGGCGGGTCCTCATGGTGGAGGATGCTTGCACCAGCGCCATATTCGGTGACGCCAAACGGCCGCTCAGGATGCGCGGCATGGAAACGTGCAGCCCATTCCCCGATGGTCCCCTTCTGATCGGGGTACCAGCCGAAATAACGGTTGAAGCCAATCACGCCGGTGACCATCGCTTTTGGGTGATCATCGGCCTGGCAGCAGTGGGCGTAGACTGTCGGGCGAGTGGGGTCCGCACGAGCGGCAAGACGGTTGAGCTCCTCCAGCAGGGTCAGGACATGCGGCTCGGTCGAATAGATTTCGTTGCCGAGGCCCCACATCACGACGGACGGATGGTTATAGTTCTGTGACATGAGCTCGCGCAGCTGGTCGGCCGCATTCTCCCGGAACTCCGGTGTGTCGGCGGCTTCCCCGTTCAGCCCGATCTCCGTCATGGCGACGAGACCCAGCCGATCGGCTTCGTCATAGGCCGCCTGCGGGTGCTGAAAATGAACCAGGCGCACACCCGTCGAGCCCATTTCGCGCAAAATAGCGAAATCCTCCGCCGTCTCCGCGTCGGTAACGGCGGTACCCTTCCCGGGACGCGCTGAGTGCATCAGGTTAGCGCCGTGCAACGGATAGGGCCTGCCGTTGAGAATAAACCCGCGCTCCGGATCGAAGCGGAAGCTGCGCACTCCGATCGGCACTGCGACCTCGTCCCCGCCGCCCCCAAGGCGCGCGACCAGCCGGTAGAGAAATGGATCTCTCACTCCGTCCCATAGCCGCGGCGAGGGGAGGTGAAGCCGCACGTGCGTGGTGCCGACGGTGTTCGGCGCAAGCTCGATGCTGCGCCGCCCGCTCGCGACGGCTTGGCCCTGCCCGTCCAGAAGGCTCAGTACGACGGGTACGCGCCGGCGGTGGGGCCCGTCGTTCGCTACCCGCATCTCGACCAGGATCGCCGCTGCTTCTCGATTGAGCTCGCCGACGCACGCATAGACACCGGGACCGCCATGATCCTTCAGATCGAAATGCGTGGCGTCCACCTCAATCAGCGAAACGGGTCGATACAGTCCGCCAAAGACTGTAAAGTCGCCTCCGAGCGGCGTGATGCCCGGAATCTTGCTGTTATCGACGCGGACCGCGACCTGATTGCGGCCCGCCCGCAGCGTCTGTGTGATGTCGAAGCGGAAGCCCGCATGACCGCCGTCGTGGCGGCCGATATAATGCCCGTTCACCCAGATATCGCTGCGGAGCGCTGCGCCATCGAACTGCACGAAAACGCGGCGATCCGGCGGAACCGCTTTCACTTCGAAGCTCCGCCGGTACCAGGCCGGTCCCCGGTAATAATTAGCTGACTCGCCGTCGGTGGCATTGAACGTGTGCGGCAGGGTGACCGGCAACCACTGCTTGTCGTCGAACGCAAGGGCCTCGGCCTCCTTCACATCGCCCTTCATGAACTTCCACTCGGCGATGAGCGGCACCACCCTGCGTGAATCCGCCTGAGCTACGACCGGACACAGGAGCAAGAACACAGCGACAAGCAGCTTGGGCATGGCAGTGTGCCTGTGCCTGCCTCGGCTAATGTCGGCAATGGGTTGAAAGCAGACGTTAGCGCTCCGGCAGGAAACAG
>Ga0207674_10005797_pt1 | contig 14654 bp, 9 predicted proteins | sample KBSCornC72_FD_184303 | JGI IMG/M metagenome (GOLD analysis project Ga0207674, IMG submission 184303) | Corn rhizosphere microbial communities from Kellogg Biological Station, Michigan, USA - KBS Corn C7-2 (SPAdes) (version 2) | ecosystem: Host-associated > Plants > Roots > Rhizosphere > Soil ... | reverse complement strand
TGTGCCCGTTGCGAATAAATCTCTTCCTCCAGCTGAGACGACATCACCGGCGCATCGCCCACGACCGCGATCACCCGGTCAACCGCGTTAGTGGTATCGCAGCGGGCGATCGGCTGATTGTCCCCGGCGTTCACGCTGTCCTGCGGGTTCAGACCGTTCGGCGCCCGGACGCTGTCCTGACTGATCAAGCTGTCCTGCGTGCTCACGCTGTCCTGAGCGGACATCGGTCCGGCGCCCGCGGAGACCGCGAGCGCAAACAGACAGAGACCCTTCAACCACCGACGAGTACTCAAGGCGCTTTCTTAGCCGCGCTATCTGAAGGAACCGGAGCTGCGGCAGGAGGAGTTGGAGGATTCTTCTTCGCGCTAGAGTCCGAAGCAGCTTTCGCCGCCTTGAGATCCCGGGTCTGCTCGAGCGCCTGCTGAAGGGCTGCGTCATTGATCCTGAACGAAGCATGCTCCCGCAGGGAGGCGCTCAGAGCCGGTGGCAACGGCCGCGGGCGAGTGGCTCCGCTGGCGATCTTGTTCCACACCGCGTCGAGCCTCAGCTGCGCCATCTTCTGGCGTTCGGACAACGGGATGGTGGAGTCGGTGATGTCGGGCCCGGCCAGATCGAGCCCCGCCTTGAGGCTATCAATCTGGGCCTGATACTTCTGCATGACACCGCTCCATTCCTCGGCGCTGAGGTGAATGCCGGCGGAATCGGCCTGCCGGAGCAGAAGCGTGTTCTGTCCGATCACCTTGGCGAACTGGGTCAGCGCCGAGTCGTTCGCTTGTTGCAGCTGTGCCGCGAACTGCGGACCCAGAGCCGTCGCCCACCGCATGTAATCCGCAACCGTCAACTCGCCCCCTTGATAGCTGGCCACCCGCTCCGTGGACCGGAAGGACTTGTTGCGGTCGAGGAATGCGGCGCGCATCAGGTTCGGCGCCTCTCCGGACACATCCAGCTTCCGCGCCGTGGACAGGCTGTCGAGGTACATCGAGTCGAGACGCACTCCCGCGCGCTCCTGCAGGTAGGCCAGGAGCTGGGGCCGGACTTCGTTGAGAGGCGGACGCCGGATGATGTGATAACCGAACGGCGTCTCGATCAGGCCGGCGACGGCTCCGGGTGCCAGCGACCACCCCGCGCTATCGAAGGCGGTCACGAACCGGCCTCGAGGGCTGGGGGGCAGATAGCCGTTGTGGTTCTTGCTGGAGTAGTCGTCGCTCAGCTGGGTAGCGAGAGTGCCGAAATTTGCTCCCCCGCGGATCTTGGCCAGGGTGGAAACCCCCTTCTTCCGCTGCGCCTCGCGCACCGGCGGCTCGGCATGCTGGTCGACCTTGAAGAGGATGTGCTGCAGTACGCGGATCTCATCTGCCTGATAGACGCTGTCCGCCTTGGTCGAGTCCATAGGGGCACGGTGCGCCATCAGCGTATCGTGCCACCGCTGCCCGATCATCTCGGTGATCTCCGGCCACAGCACTTCCGACGCCCGCGCGGAATCCGCGAGGTTTTCCCCCGCGGCTACGGCGTGGGCGAAAAGAGTGTGGTCAACCCAGAGATTGGCGAGGAATTGTTCGGCCTCGAGGGTTACGGGGAAACCCTTGATCGTGCTCGCCATGTTGGCCAGCCGCTCGACCGTCAGCTCCTGACCCGCGGCCTCGGCCGCAACAGTCGGCCGGATGCTGAACGCGTCTTTCATGTTCGAGCAACTGGCCGCTCCGGCCAGGAGGACAACCAACCAGAATCCGGTACGCTTCACTCAACACTCCATGGTGAGATTGGTCTACCAACCGCGTCGATTCGCTGTTCTCATCCAGTCTTCACGCCAGTGCGCCCATTGCCAGAAGCTTGACGCGCGCTCACCGCCCGGAGCGCACGCACGAGCGCGGGAATCAGCGCCTCTCCACCCAGCCGGGTCAAGCGGAGCGACAGCGGCACGGTTCGCCGGACGTCCACCGCGAGCTGCACGTCGTCCAGCGCCGTGGTGAGGCCGCCGAGCCGGGGTGTCGCCCCTTCCCGGAAACTGAGCCGTGCCTCATCGCCCCGCGCCAGGATGTGCTGCACTTCCAGCTCGGCGCCGAGGACCCGAAGTCTGGCCATGTTGAGCAGGGTGTCAGCGGGCTCAGGAAGGGGGCCAAACCGCTCGCGCATTTCCTCGCGAAGCTCTTCAATTTCGCCACTCGTCCCGGCCCGCGCCAGTCGGCGGTACAGGTCGAGTTTCACGTCGTCATCCGGCACATAACCGTCGGGGAGGTGAGCCGGCCGGTCCAAAACAACCTCGGGCGGAAGCGGTCTTTCCAGTTTCCCCTGTCCCCGGAGGCTGCGCACGGTCTCCTCCAGCCACCGAAGGTAGAGATCGAAGCCCACCGCGTGGGCGTGTCCCGACTGTTCAGCGCCGAGCAGATTCCCCGCACCGCGCAGCTCGAGGTCCTTGAGCGCAATGCGGTATCCGGCCCCGAGGTCGGAGTGGTGCTCCAGCACCTTGAGCCGATCCTCCGCTGCCGGATCGATCAGATCCGGCACCAGCAGGTAGCAGTACGCGCGGCGATGGCTGCGGCCCACCCGCCCCCGCAGCTGATAGAGCTGGGCGAGACCGAACCGGTGGGCATCGTGCACCACCATCGTGTTGGCATTGGGCACATCCAGCCCCGATTCGACGATCATGGTTGAGACCAGGATGTCCACTTCACCGGAGACGAACTTCCGCATGATCGTCTCTAATGGCTCGGCGGCCATCTGGCCGTGCGCCACGCCGACCCGCGCCCGCGGGGCCAATGCGCGCACCCGGGCAGCGATGGTATCGATCGTCTCGATCCGGTTGTGAACCACGAAGGTCTGTCCCCCACGGTCCAGCTCCCGCGCGAAGGCTTCCTCCAGCAGCGCGTCATCCCACGGCTCCACGAACGTCAGGATCGGCGAACGGTCCCGTGGCGGAGTCTCGATCAGCACCAGGTCGCGCAGCCCCGCCAGCGAGAGATGCAACGTGCGAGGAATCGGAGTGGCGGTCAGAGTCAGCACATCCACGCTCAGACGCAGAGCCTTGAGTCGCTCCTTGTGCTTCACCCCGAAGCGATGCTCCTCGTCTACCACGAGGAGGCCCAGATCTTTGAAGGTCACATCGGGCGACAGGAGCCGGTGTGTACCAACCACGATGTCGATTTCGCCGGCAGCCACTCGGGCCAGCACCGCCTTCTGCTCCTTGGCGGTCCGAAAGCGCGACAGTACCTCGGTCTTGATCGGAAAATCGGCCAGCCGCTCGAGGAAGGTCCGTCCATGTTGGTCGGCAAGAATCGTGGTCGGCACGAGGACCGCCACTTGCTTCCCGCCCTGCACCGCTTTGAAGGCGGCCCTGACGGCGACCTCGGTCTTGCCGTAGCCGACGTCACCAACCAGGAGGAGATCCATCGGTAGCGCCTGCTCCATCGCTCGCTTCACCGCGTCCGTTGCCTTGCGCTGGTCCGGCGTGTCCTCATAAAGGAAGGACGACTCCAGCTCCCGCTGCCATCCACCATCGGGTGGGAACGCGTACCCTGCGCTCACCTTTCGTCTGGCGTACAGCTCGAGCAGCTCGGAGGCCATCTGACGGATGGCCTGTCGCGTCTTGTCGCGGACGCGTTGCCAGGAATTGCCGCCGAGTTTGTGGAGGCGAGGCGGCGGGTGGTCGCCATCTTCATCGGCAGCCCGATACCGTTCCAGCTGGTCGAGACGGTAGAGCGGGACGTTGAGCCGGTCGCCGCCTTCGTACTCGACGATCGCGACCTCGAGCGTGGCCTCGCCAACCTGGATCGTGGCGATCCCGCGATAGATCCCGATGCCGTGATCCAGGTGAACGACGTAGTCCCCGCCTTGGAGCTGTCCCGTTGCAGCAGACGGGGCGGCCTGCCGGTAGCGGCGCGGCCGGCGCAAGCGACGAGCGCGGCGGAAAATCTCGTGGTCGGTCAGCACTCGGAGGGTGCGCATCACGAATCCGCCGTCCAAAGCGCCGATGGCCAGCGTCACATTGAGCCGTGACCGCCCATCCTCGTGGAGCAACTCCTCGAGTCGCTCCAGCTGGCCTTCGTTGTCGCAGAGAATGAGGGTGGGAAGATCGCCCGCGAGGAGACCACGGAGTCGCTTGAGGTCGCGATCCACTCGATCCGGCGGCAGAAATCCAGCCTGCAGCTCCGCCGGCTCATCCCGGAGCGAAAGCCTCGCGAACTGATGGAGGCGAGCCTGCCATCGTTCCGGCGCCTCGAAAATTTCTTCCCGCGCCGGGACTTCCTCTCCCAAGCGCCGCGCAACCACCAGATGGTGTTCCGCCTCTCGCCAGGCGCGGGTTACTTCTTCCCCATTGGCGCCTGACGATTCTTCGATGATGAGCGTTCCCGCCGGCAACAACTCCAGCAATGACTGACGCTGCTCGGCGAGCGGCCCGGTATTCGTCTCACTCAACCGGGACTCGCCCGTAGCACCGGCCATTGGAAGAATCGTGATCTCTTCCACCGCCTCGCCCGAGCGTTGCGAAGTGAGGTCGAAACTCCGGATCGAGTCGAGCTGGTCACCCCACCATTCGAGACGTGCCGGCGCCGCCATGCCGAAGCCGTATACGTCGATGATGCCCCCCCGGACACTGAACTCGGCTACCTCGGTCACCGTTGGGACTCGGCGATAACCCATCGCTTCGAGAGCAGTCGCGGTTTCGGTGAGGGTACTGCTGCTTGCCCGACCTCCATCGGTCGCGCCGGTCCGGAGACGAAGCGTCTTCTCGCCGAGGGAGGTTGGAACTCGGGTGCGCTCCAGAGTCGCCCGGGCGGTGGTGACCAGGATTCGGAGGCGGCCCTCGAGCAGGGCGGCAATCGTTTCCACCCGCTCACCCGCGATCTCATAGTGGGGCTCTTCCTCACCAAGCGCCTCACGCTGGGGATAGAGCGCGATCGCCACATCGGTGAGGTGCTGCAGATCGCTGAGCCAACGCTCGGCGTCGGCCGGCGTCGTGCTGATGATGGTCAGCAGCCGCTGGGGCGATTCCTCGGCGAGCCAGGCGGCCAGCACAGCTCCGCTCGAGCCGGGGAGGCCGCCGATCCGGACCTGCTGCCCTCGACCGGGGAGTCGCTCGCGGAGATCGAAAGCGACTGAGGTTCTGCCCAATGCATCGAGCAGGGGCCGCAGGGTCACGTGCGTCGCCTCCAGCCGCTGGCCAGCAGCACTTCGGTCACCGCCAGCGCGAAGGCGAGCCACAACAAGGGAGCCTGCAGGTCGGCTCGCCCGACCTGGGCGAATGCCTCGGCGGCTGCGTGTCCCGGTTCAACGATCCGCGCGCCGGACCAGAGAGAGCGCACCTCGCCATCGCTGGCCGGCGCAAGCTCCGATTCGCGGGGATCGAGATTGGCGGTGAGTACTCCGATGGTGTCCCGCCCGCCAAGCAGATAGTAGAGTCCCACCTTCGGCGGCCGAAACGACGCTCCACCTTCGATCGTCCACTTCCGGCTATTGGCGATGAGCCCGGTGGTTTGATCCGGTAACGCGACCGGATCCCCCGGTGCCGCCGCGAGCGAAGCGATCTGGCCCCGTGCGACACGGTTGATCATGGCATCGAGGAACGGCATGAACGCCGCGGAGAGGGGCAAGCTGGTCCACTCGGGATCCATCCGGCTGCCGATCACCACTACATCAGCACCCCGAACAATCCACGGCTCGCCGCCCACCGTCGCCAAGACTCCCGCGCTGGAGGAATTCTTCGTGGCTCGCAGGCGGTATCGCTTGAGAATTCGTTCGTTGCCCAGCAAAGGTCCGCTGTCCACCACACCCGGCGCTGGCACGATCACGTCGTAGACCCACCCGGTGCCACGCCGCTCCAATGCTCGATTGACCGCCCCCAGTTGTGCAGGATCTGCCGGCGGTAACACGATCGACGCAGCGGGTCCGAGGGAACCGATCGTCACCTCCGGTCCCTTGCGGGCTCGCCCGTTTGCCTCGAGAACCGCCTCGGCTGCTTGCAGGTACTGGTCGCCTGTCGGCCAGGAAACGCCGGCGATTGGTGCCACCCGAACGGCGGCAAGACGCTCGTCATCGGCCCGAAATTCGTCAGGGTCAACGAACGCGCGAAGCGTCCACCACCCGCTCGCGCCTCCTGGAACCGCAATGCTGCTCGGAGTGCCAACGAGGGCGAGTGCCGCACGTCCCGTCCGTCCTCCGAGAGTGACCGTAACAGGTGCCGAGCGTCCGGAGTCTCCCGCGAGGGTCAGCACAACCGAGGCGCCCTCAAGGGTCCAGGGCTGTGACCCCGCGTTCAGCGAAGCCACGCCGATGTTGGGCGGACTTTGCCCCTCCATCCTTACAACCAAGAGCGGGGTGTTCACCTTCGCCGGAGAGAGTGCCGTCGCCTGAAGGTCAGAGAGGACCGCGATGCCTCCGGGACGCGCATCGGCGCCGAGCACCTGGGTTGCTGAGACGACGGCCTCGCCAAGGTCCATCCGGCGATCTGAGGCAGCGAGGCTGTCAACCACGCGACTCAGTTCGGCCGCGGTCCCCCGCTGCGGAATCCCATCTGCCGTGAGCAGCCAGAGACCATCAGCCGGGGTAGCTCCGTCCAGAATTCTTCGAGCGGCAGCGCGCAAGTCCGTGAGCCGTGAGGTGCCGTTCACCACTTGGCCCGCGCTCGGACTGTTGTCGAGAACCAGCACCAAGGCGCTCGGCCCGTGCCCTCCGGCTTGGCGCAGCGCGGCGGAGGGACCAGCCGCAGCAATGATCAGAGCAAGGATGAGCAGGGTGCGAAGCAGCAGAAGCAGCCAGTGACGAAGCTTGAGACGCCGCTCATGCTCTCGGGTGACAGCCTGGAGATAGCGGACGGCAGGAAAGACAACCGTCGGCGGTTCCCGCCGAGCGATCAAGTGCAGGAGGAGCGGCACGCCGGCCAGCGGCAATGCCGCCAGCACCCACGGCTGAAGGAAGGAGATCACACCAGACCGCTCGGACTTGCCACCATGCGACGAAGGGCCAGCCCGAATGGCATGTCCGTGGTGATTCGATGGTACTGGATCCCCTGAGACCGGCACTGACGCCGCCAGTCCGAGACCACGTCGTGGACTGTCGCGCGGTACGCATCCGCCCAGTCCTTCGGGCGGAGAATCACGGCCTGATGCGTCTCCGGGTCCTCAAACCGCGCTTCCGCCGGGCCGTGGAGCTCCAATTCGAAGGGATCCATCACGTGGAGCACGATCACCTGATGCCCTCTGTGGCGGAGGAACTTGAGCGCCCGAAGAGAGGTAGTCTGATCCAGCAGGAGATCGGAGATGAACACCACCAGCCCGCGGCGCCGTAACAGGTCAACTACCCTACGGAGTGCCGGCCCGGCGGCGGTTCCCTGCCCCGCTTCCAGGGCGCTCAGCGCTCGAACCAGCGTGTGCCAGTGCGTAGTCCGCGCTTTCGAGGGAATGACCTGGCGGACCACTTCATCGAATGCGATGAGCCCAGTCGCATCGCGCTGCCGGAGCAGCACCAGTGCCAGGGCCGCAGCGATGCGTTGCACGTAAGCCAGCTTCGGCAGGAGGGTCTCCGGATCACCGGTCCAGGCCATGGACTGGCTGGCATCAACCACTATCATGGCCCGGAGATTGGTTTCCTCCTCAAACTGCTTGACGTAGAGGCGATCCTTACGACCGAGCAGCTTCCAATCGATATAGCGCAGCTCATCGCCCGGCTGGTACGTGCGATGCTCGGCGAACTCTACCGAGAACCCGCGCCGGGGCGAGCGATGCAGGCCGGCCAGAAAGCCTTCAACAACTCCCTCAGTCAGCAATTCGAGGCCGGCAAGCCGGGAGGCCTCCAGGGGGTCGAGCAGGTCGAACCGTGGGCGGGCTTGAAACGGGGTCGTCGTGCTCATGCGGGCCGCAACGTATTGGAGGTTGCCATGGTAAGTCAACGCGCCGTTTTCATGTCCGGCTGGCAGGACAGTTGAGCCCTGCGCGCCCCCGGCATTACACGACCTAAGTGAATGACAAGACGGAAGATACGCTATTCGGGGCGAGTGGCATACCCCCTGCCTTTCGGCTCAGTCCCTGCTCTATCCTCCGGAGGACTCATGTACGGCCAGCTGGCGCTCGCGGTTGCGGCGATGATCGCCTCGACCACCAGCACGCCTAACCCGGCTCTGTCCCTTCTGGGGCGCCATCTCGCGACCTTCGATCGCCCCAGGGTCAGCGTCTGGCTCAACCAGCAAGATCCTTATCGAACGGGCGAGCCGGCCCGCGTCTTCTTCAAGACCAACATCGACGCGTACATCACCGTTCTTCGAGTCGACACCGATGGCAAGATCCGCGTGCTGTTCCCGGTCGAGCCGTGGGAAGACAACTACGCGCGCGGGGGCCGGACCTTCGAAGTCCTGGGCCGATCGCAGGACGAAGCCTTTCGGGTAGACGATCCGGCTGGCGTCGGTTACGTGTTTGCCGTCACTGGTCCTGATCCCTTCGACTACGATGAAATCACCCGAGGTGATCACTGGGACTACCGCGCCATCTCCGATGGCCAGGTTCGGGGAGACCCGTACGTCGCCCTGACCGACCTCGCCGCGCGCATTGCAGGGCCCTACGAATACGACTACGACATCGCAGAGTACTACGTCGAGCAGCACTACGACTATCCCCGCTTCGTCTGCTACGACTGCCACGGCTACGTCAGCTACAACTACTGGGATCCGTACGATTCGTTCTGCTCCCGATTCCGCATCGTGGTTTACGATGATCCCTATTATTACCCGTACCGGTACTACGGCGGACGCGTGACTGTCGTGCATCCTTACCGTCCGGAACCGAGGTACGTCTTCAAGGATTACACCTCGAGCGACGACTACATCACTCGCGTCGCGACCCGTCCTCGAGGCGAGCCGAGCCGGCCCGGCGATGCCGACCGCTCGAGTGCCGATGTCGGGGGCCGCGGCCGGGTTCCTGCCCCGATCGCTCCCCGCCCGCGTGATGGCGACAGGCCCGATGCCGGTGATCGGGACGGACGTCCAACTCGCGACAGATCCGGCGTTGAATCACCACGCCGCGGGAGCCCCGATGATCAACCCTCCCGGGATGATGCTCCCGATCAGCCGCGACACCGGGCACCGACCCCCACTCCGGACCAGCCCCGGCGAACGGGTCCGGAGCCGCAGCCATCCCGAGAGGCAGAACCGCGCCGCGCCGCGCCCGCCCCATCCCCAGCCACTGAGAAGCCTCGCGCGGAGAATGCAACTCCTTATCGAGACGCCGAACCGCGTCGCGAAGCTCCAACCCCCTCTACAGCCATTGAGAAGCCTCGCACCAAGGAAGCAAAACCGCGGCAGGAAGCGCCGCGGAGGGACAAGGACGCGGCCCGCACCAAACCCACACCGCCCAAGAGCACCGGGGAGCCGGAGTTGCGTCGCCGAAAGCCTTCCTGATCGTTTCGAAACCCGAAATCACACTCGTCCGTACCGCACTCGCAGAGCCCTGGCCATATTTCCTGCTGCAAAATCGATCTCTTCAACCTGCGAGAAAACCTGGATGCGTCGTAATCTGGTTCTTCCTTTCGCGCTCAGTGTGAGTCTCACCGTTGTTCCAGCCCGTTACTTGTTAGCCCAAACTTCCAGTCCGCTCGCGGCGGCCGCGAACACCATCACTCCTGCGGACGTAGCGCACCGGATCGGGATCATCGCCGATGATTCCATGATGGGACGTGATACGCCGAGTCCCGGCCTGGAGAACACTGCCGCCTACGTGGCGGACCAGTTCAAGAAGTTCGGGCTCAAGCCCGGGGGGGAAAATGGAACCTGGTTTCAGCGCTATCGCATCTCCCGTCGGCGGGTTGACACCGCGGTATCCAGCGTCGGCTTCACGATTCAGGGAAAGCGAACGGATGTAAAGCTCGACCGTGATGCACGGCTGGCGTTCGGCGGCAGCGTCGACAAGGATGTCGAGGCTCCAGCGGTCTTGATGGGTGGGACGCTGAATAGCACTGAGGCCAAGAGCACCGACATCAAGGGTAAAGCGGTGGTTGTGGTGCTGGACTACGGCAAGCCGCTCCAGCCTGAGGTACAGCAGACCATTGTCTCGCTCTACGAGGCAGGTGCCGTCGGCGTCGTGATCCTGTCCAACAGAGACTCGGCCACATTCGCCCAGCGGGTAGCGGCGCAGACCCGGCAGGTGAGCCTTGGAGTCGAAGGACTCAGGAGTCAGGTCCCGGTCGTCGAGGTACACCAGAGGGCGTTGGGTACCGTCATGCCTGCCTTGGGGATCAACCTGGACGAGATCCGCGGAGCCCAGAGCATGAAGGTGCAGCCTCTGCCCAATCTCCGGCTGGCGTTCCACATCAAGAACGAGATTCTCGATTCCAGCAGCGCGCCCAACACGATCGGCATTCTCGAGGGGAGCGACCCAGGGCTGCGCAACGAATACGTCGTCTTTTCCGCCCACATGGACCATATCGGCATCTCCCACGGCCAGGCCGACAGCATAAACAATGGGGCAGACGACGACGGCTCGGGCACCGTAGGCGTCATCGAATTGGCCGAAGCGTTCAGCCAGAAGGGGATCACGCCCAAGCGGTCGATGATTTTTCTCACGGTGAGTGGCGAAGAGAAGGGCCTCTATGGCAGCGCCTACTTCACCGAGCATCCGACGGTGCCCCTCACCGACATCGTGGCCGATCTCAACATCGACATGATCGGACGCAACTGGAAAGACACTATCGTCGCGATCGGCAAGGAGCATTCCGACCTGGGCACTACACTGCAGAAGGTCAACGCGGCCCATCCCGAGCTGCGGATGGCCGCGATCGACGACCGGTGGCCGGAGGAGAACTTCTACTCGAGGTCCGACCACTTCAACTTCGCCCGGAAGGGTGTGCCGATTCTGTTCTTCTTCAACGGGGTCCATAAGGACTACCACCAGCCGTCCGATTCGCCCGACAAGATCGACGCCGAAAAGGAATCCCGGATTCTCAAGTTGCTGTTCTACCTCGGCCAGGAAGTCGGAAATGATCCCCAGCGGCCGAGGTGGAATCCCGACAGTTACAAGAAGATCGTCGAGATGGCCGGGCACTGACGCAGAGAGGTTGGCTATACTTCCCCGCATGTCAGAGCCAACGGGCAGCCTAGAGGACTTCAACGCCTTCCGGACCAGGATGAACGAAACCATCCTGGCCGGAGGCAACCTCACCATCAACCGGTTCTTCGCGCTCGATCATCGTGCTTACGAGCCCGGTGCCCTCGGCACAAAAACGAAGGAAATGCTGGGCCTCGTGTCCTCGCTGGTTCTCCGCTGCGACGACTGTATCACCTATCACATCATTCGCTGCGCCGAGGAAGGTATCACTGACGAGGAGTTTCATGACATCTTCGCCGTCGGACTGGTGGTGGGCGGCAGCATCGTCATTCCGCACCTGAGGCGGGCAGTGGCGAGGCTTGCTGAGGTCAGGGACGAGAGCTCAAAAGGTCAGTAGAAGGTAGGGAGTAGGGTTGAGAGTTGGGTAAGCGCTTGGTACACCTCGCCCTACTCCCTACCACCCACTCCCTACTCCCTTTCCTGCTCCGATTTCTCCGCGCCACTCGCAGGCCGGACTATATTCCCCGCCATGTCTCAGGCCCGCATCCGCAATTTCTGCATCGTCGCGCACATCGATCATGGCAAGAGCACCCTGGCCGATCGGCTGATCGAAGCCACCGGTGCGGTCGAGAAGCGCCTCATGCGCGAGCAGCTGCTCGACACGATGGACCTCGAGCGCGAGCGGGGCATCACCATCAAGCTCAACGCGGTCCGAATGGTCTACCGTGCCCGGGACGGCAAGGACTATGAGCTCAACCTGATCGACACCCCGGGGCACGTGGACTTCACCTACGAAGTGTCCCGGTCGCTCGCCGCCTGCGAAGGCGCGATCCTCGTCGTGGATGCGTCGCAGGGGATCCAGGCTCAGACGCTCTCCAACCTCTTCCTGGCGCTCGACGCCGGCCTCGAAATCATACCGGTCCTCAACAAGATCGACCTGCCTGGGGCCGAACCTGAGCGGCGGGCCCAGGAGATCATCGACCTGATCGGAGCCAAACCAGAGGAGATTCTCTCGGTCTCGGCGAAAGAAGGCACCGGTATTCCGGACCTGCTCGAGGCGATCGTCAAGCGGGTGCCCTCTCCGAGGGGTCGCGAGGACGCGCCGCTTCGGGCACTCATCTTCGATTCCTACTTCGACCGCTATCGTGGAGCGGTGCCCAGCGTCCGAGTAGTGGACGGGACTATCCGTACCGGAATGGAGATCGCCTTCGGGGCCCATCCCGAAGACGTCTACGTCGTGGACGAAGTGGGTTATCTCCAGCTCGGTCAGCGGCGGGCGGATGTGCTGGAGGCAGGTGAGGTCGGTTACGTCATCGCCAACCTGCGGAGCGTCTCCGACACCCGTCCCGGCGACACCATTCTCGACGCCAACGAACGCGCCTCCGAACTCCTGCCCGGCTATCGCGAAGTCAAGTCGATGGTGTTTGCCGGCATCTATCCCACCGACTCGGAACAGTACGAGGGGCTCAGGGACGCTTTGGAAAAGCTTAAGCTCAATGACGCGAGTCTGCAGTACGAACCTGAGTCCTCTACCGCGCTTGGCTTCGGATTCCGTTGCGGCTTCCTCGGCCTGCTCCACATGGAGATCGTAGGAGAACGGTTGGAACGGGAGTTCGGCCTCGACCTGATCACCACCGTGCCGACGGTGGAGTACCACGTCTACATGGCAGATGGGACAATGGCGCTGCTGGAAAGCCCCAGTAAGCTGCCCGATCCTACCTCCATCGACCGGATCGAAGAGCCGTTCGTGAAGGCTCGGATCATGGCGCCGGCCGACTACGTCGGCGGGATCATGAAGCTGGGACAGGAACGACGCGGGGTCTACCTGGGTCTGAAGTATCTCGACACGACGCGCGTCGAGTTCGACTGGGAATTCCCGCTCGGAGAGATCGTCCTCGACTTCTACGACAAGCTCAAGGGCCTGAGTCGCGGGTATGCCTCGCTCGACTACGAGATGGCGGGCTATCGCGCCTCGGAACTGGTGCGGCTCGACATGCTCATCAATGGCGACCCCGTGGACGCCTTCAGCGTGATCATCCATCGCGACAAGGCCTACGAGTGGGGGCGCAAGGTCGCCGAGAAGCTGAAGGAACTGATCCCCCGCCAGCTGTTCCAGGTCATCATTCAAGCGGCGATCGGCAACAAGATCATCGCCCGAGAGACGATCTCGGCACTCCGCAAGGACGTCCTGGCCAAGTGCTACGGCGGCGACATCACCCGTAAGCGCAAGCTGTTGGAAAAGCAAAAAGAAGGGAAAAAGCGGATGAAGCAGTTGGGCTCGGTGGAAATCCCCCAGGAAGCCTTTCTGGCCGTACTCCAGGTCGACTAGTTCCGAGTTGCCAGTTCCGAGTTCTTGCTAGGGTGACGGCATACGACACCTGGGAGAGGGCACTCGGCACTCGGCACTCGACACTCCGATAATGACCGACTTGATCCGGGCCCCCAATCACCTGGGCGACTTTGTGTTGTCGCTGCCCGCACTGGAAGCGGCGCCCCGCGCCGATATCCTGGTGGCCCAGCGCCTGGAGCCGCTGGCACAACTGGCTCTCCCAGGCCGGGTGATTCTTCCTCTTCCGCGCGGAGCCGGAGGGTTCGCGCGAAGCGTCGTTCGGTTGCGAAGCCGGTCGAGGGCCTCGGCCACTCTGCTGACTCCGTCGTTCTCCTCCGCGCTCCTGGTGGCCCTGGCCGGCATCCCCGCCCGGCGCGGCTCCAGGACCGATCACCGCGGTTCGCTGCTTACTGATCCAGTGGATCCTGTGCAGGTCGACACGGTGCACCGAAGCGCAGCCTACATGTTGCTGGTAACCGGAGCAGCACCAGTTCAGCCTCCGATTCCATTACTCACTCTCGACGACTCGGCGCGGAAAGCCTGGTCCGCACTGCGGCCCTTCGACGCTCCCTTTGTCGGCGTGTTCCCCGGCAGTCGCGCCTCCGCCCGACGGTGGCAGCCGGAACGTTTTCGCCAGATCGTCAATCGCCTGGCCGAGGCGGGACATCGGGTGATTGTCTTCGGAGGGATGGAGGAGAGCGGACTCACCGCACAGGTCGCCGGCAGCGATGCGGCCGATCTCGGAGGACGCTGCAATCTGCCGGCCCTGGCGGCTGGACTGGCGGAATGCCGCTGGCTCCTGACCAATGACAGCGGACCGATGCACCTGGCCGCGGCGGTGAGGACGCCCACGGTGTCGCTGTGGGGTGCCGGCGATCCCGATCGCACGGGACCGCTGGGACCCGGTCATCGACTGCTCCGGCGGACCGACCTGCCATGTGTCCCCTGCGTCCGCAACCAGTGTCCCCGCCGAGGCAGGGGAACCATTCTGCCGGAGGCCGAGCGCGAGTGCATGGCTCTGCTCGAGGTTGACCAGGTCTGGCGGGAGATCACGGGGGCGTCGAGGTAGAGAGATTCACCTTGTCGCCCTATCATTCTTTCTTCTCGGTCGTTCGTCCCTCGTTCCAGGTCAACGCATGCGGCACATCATTGGAATCGATCTGGGCGGAACCAATATCGTCGCCGGTTGCGTCGCCGAGGATGGCAGCGCCATCCATGGGGTGCGGTTGGTGCCGACCGGGGCGGAGGAAGGCCCGGACGCCGTGGTGGACCGGATCATCTCCACCGCGCAGGAGAGCCTG
>Ga0207674_10005796_pt1 | contig 14656 bp, 16 predicted proteins | sample KBSCornC72_FD_184303 | JGI IMG/M metagenome (GOLD analysis project Ga0207674, IMG submission 184303) | Corn rhizosphere microbial communities from Kellogg Biological Station, Michigan, USA - KBS Corn C7-2 (SPAdes) (version 2) | ecosystem: Host-associated > Plants > Roots > Rhizosphere > Soil ... | reverse complement strand
GTTTTCGACGCCGCACGGCGGAGGCGGGCCCGGCTCAGGACCCGTGGCAGTCAAGAAACAGTTTGAGCCGTTCCTTCCTCTCCCTCGGCTTCGACGCGCGACTTCGGGATGGTCTTGGGATTATGATCGGCCAAAGTCCATTGGCCGCGTGCGGGCGTTCTACGGAAATTTCGGCGTCTTAGTTCGTGCACTGGCCTACATCATGGCGCACGGCGGCGATGGCTTAAAGCGCGCAACCCAGGATGCGCTGCTCAACGCCAACTACCTGCGCCAATTGCTGGAGCCGCATTACAAGATCGCTTACCACGCACCCAGCATGCACGAATGCGTGTTCAGTAACCCATCCACCGGTGCGATCGCCAAGCGTCTGATCGATTATGGATTTCATCCTTACACCGTCAGCTTCCCTTTGATCGTCCACGGCGCCATGATGATCGAGCCTACTGAGACGGAAAGCAAGCAGGAGCTGGATCTGTTCGCGGACGCGCTGATTTCGATCGCCAAGGAGTGCGAGGAGAATCCGGACTTGGTGCTCAAAGCGCCGTATTCGACGCGAACGGCAAAAGTGGATGAAGTAGCGGCGGCGCGAAAACCGATTTTGAAGTGGCGGAGCTAAAGCTTGTGCGCTACTGGCCGCTGGCCTTCTGATATGCGTCGATTACTTTCTTCACATACCAGCGAGTCTCGTTATAGGGCGGCACACCCTGATATCGATCGACAGCGCCTTCGCCGGCATTGTACGCCGCCAGAGCTTTCACTACGTCGCCGTTATATTTGACCAGCAGCTCGCGCAGTAAACGAGTTCCCGCGTCGATGTTCTGGGCGGTATCGTGAGGGTCCGCACCCAGGATTTTGGCGGTTCCAGGCATGAGCTGCATCACACCAATGGCGCCCTTGGGTGAGATTGCGTCGGGCCGCATTCCCGATTCCACTTGGGCCACGCTCTGGACGAATTCCGGCGGCAGACCGGAGCGGAGTGCGGCCTCACGTAGCATTTCCTTAGGGCTCTGCGACAGGGAAACCTTGACCTCAGGGACCTCGGCGATCAGCGGCGCCGGCGCGACTTCTTCCTGCTCAAACCCGGTAACGAGAGTTGCGGGCACCTCGATGACGCCGCCGTTGTGGAACAAGCGGATCTGCGTGCCTTCCTGCTCATGCCGGTCCGCTCTCAGCTTCATGCCACTGGAGAGGACCACCAGTTCCCCACCGAAAGCTGGCAAAGCGGCAAGGATTAAGGCGAGAACAGGAACACACTTCATGCTATTAGGACCGACGCGATCCGCCCGCCCCGCGTGCAGGTCATTTTGTCCCGGAAACGGCGAAAGCCATAAGGCCCAGCCCACTCAGGAACAACACCAGCGAACCCGTAACCATCATCCGGACGCGCTCGTTAGCCCCCCGGAACTCGTGCCAGGCGAGCAGGCCCCAGGCCGCCGCCACCAATAGCGCTGCGTGGCTTAGGACGTACTGGATCAATGGGTTGGGCTGCGCAGCCGAGGGCGCACCCGCTGCCAGAAGTGCGGTTAGCATGCCTGCGGTCCACAGAAGCCCCCCGGCGATGCCCAGCAGGTGCTGCTTGATGTTTCCGCTCAAATAATTGCCACCGGTGGCGGCGTCCGCGGTGATTGGGAAGGTGATGAAGAAGAGTACGAAAAAGGGCGATGTCAGCAGCGCCGTGATGGAGAGCAACAATACCGCCGAGTAGGGAGCCAGGCCGTTTTCACCGGAGGTCGCCTCAGACAGGACCCTGGGGAAAATGCTCAAGGCGATTCCACTGACGAACGCAAGGGCAATGGCAAGCGCTGCTCCAGGCTGTTTGGCACGCGCCGATTTCACTCGTGGATCGGGCCGAAGCGGCGTTTGCGCTGCCTGCCGCTGACTATCCAAGCGCCAGGAGTGCGCCAAAGCGATGCTCACCACGGCAGCCAGAAATAACACGATTCCCCCGGCCACCAGAACCCAGCTCGTTGCCGTGGCGGATACGGCGTCCCAGGTTGTTCCAATCACCAGTCCGACACCTAGGGCCAGAGGGAAGGCCACGCTCATTCCCGAGATGGCCATCGCCGCCAGCAGCAGAAGTAAACCTAGATTCAAGACCAGTCCACTGGCTAAAGCCCAAGCCATCTTTCGATAGCCAGCCAGCACCAGATTGTCCTGGAACGTGAGATCTTGTGGATTCGCCGAGCCTAATACGAAGGCTGCCGCTCCAGCGCTCAATAGAATCCCGAGGACGAAATCGAAGTAGAAAAACTCGAAGCGCCATTTGCCGGCCAGCCTCAGCGTATTCGCCCAGCTTCCCAGGCACAGCAGGGAAACGATTGCGAGGATCCAAACCGTGGATGCTGTTGTCGGCAGAAGCATGGGGCCTAGTGGCCGCCGTCAGAGTGGGAAGGCTCCACTTTAAGCGGGAAGTGCGCGCCTTCGGGTATCGGAACCAGCATTTGTTCCTTACGATAGATCAGCGTCGAGGTGTTGTAGCTGGCGATCTCAAATCCATGGCCATGGGTAATCGCATCCGTGGGGCAGGCTTCGACACAGTAGCCGCAGAAGATGCAGCGGTTGTAATCGATGTTGTAGACCTTGGCGTAGCGCTCGCCGCCGCTGATCCGGAGTTCGTTAGTATTCTCCGCAGCCTCAATGTAGATGCAATCGGCGGGACATGCCGCCGCGCACAGGAAGCAGGCGACGCATTTCTCCAGGCCGTTTGCGTCGCGTTGCAATTCGTGCACGCCCCGATAGCGTTCTTGGAATTTTGCTGGAGCTTCAGGGTAGTCCTCGGTGAGCGTCGGATTCAGCATCTCCTTGAACGTCACCGACATGCCCTTCGCAATCGCCGCCGCACCACCCAGCACTTCAGAGATTTTCGCCATGTATTTCCTTCTTAACTTAATAGTAAAGTATCGCACGATGGAGCCCGATCCTTGTGCTCCAATAGAAACTCCGGCATGCAGCGTTCCGTCACATGGTTTTGGGTGTTACTCGCTGGGATTCTTCTGTTTTCGCGGCTGTCCCAGGTGAACATCCTATGGGCCGACGAAGATTACCATCTGGCGGCCGGCATCCAGATGTTGCACGGCAAGATGCTGTATCGCGACCTGTGGTACGACAAGCCTCCTTTGAGCGCGATCGTGAGCCTGTTGTTCGGAGCTTGGCCAGGCTGGCCCCTGCGGGTGGCCGGGGGGATCATAGCTTTCGCGTCGTGCGCCGCGGCGTTTCATTTCGCGTCGCGATTGTGGAGCCGCCGCGAAGGATTCTGCGCCGCTGGATTGCTGGCGTTTTCTCTGGTCTTCTATCTGCCTTCGGCGACCATTCCGCTCGAGCCTGACACGTTGATGATCCTGCCGCACGTGTTCGCGGTGTTTCTGGCGTGGCGCAAAAAGCCGCTGGCGGCGGGCGTCGCGGCGGGCCTGGCGTTCGCCTTGAATATCAAAGGTCTGTTGGTATTGGCGGCATGCCTGGTCTTTGTCCCCGCAGGATGGCCTTTGCTGCTGGTTGGATTCCTGCTGCCCAACGCTATTGTTCTCGTCTGGCTGTTATCGCAGCATGCTTTTCCGGCTTACTTGGAAAGTGTCTGGCGTTGGGGATTGCTTTACGCCGACGCACCCCCCGGTGACTCGCCAGTAGACAGCGCTATGCTTCGTGTTCGCAACTGGATCGGATTTCATGCAGCGCTGGCGATGGCCGCATCGTGGTATTGGATTCGCGCCAAGGATTCCGCGCTACGCTGGCGAATGCTTGCCTGGGCGGGCGTCTCGTTCGCAGCCGCAGGCGTCGGCTGGCGATTCTCTCCACACTATCTCAACCAGATGCTGCCGCCCCTGGCGATCGCAGGCGCACGCGGCATCACCCTGCTGGCGGCAGAAACGCGCGTCCCCCTGCGGCGATTCGCGATGATCGTACTGCTCGCGGCATCGTTGATCCCGATGATCAGGTTCGGACCGCGCTATTTCCAGCTCGCCGCCGACGATCTGGCCGGTCGCGCGCACGACTGGCGCGATGTGGCGATGGACCAGGAGAGCCGTGAAGCTGCGGCGTTGGTGAAGACGGTCGCGAAAGATGGCGATACGGTCTTCATCTGGGGATATCGCCCGAACATCGTCGTGTACACCCGGCTTCCGGTCGCCTCGCGGATGTGGGAATCGCAACCGTTGACGGGCGTCCCTGCCGACCGGCACCTGCGCGATGCCCGCAGTGTGGATGCCGAGTGGGCGCGTCTGAATCGGCAGGAGCTGGTCCGCAGCTCGCCTTCAATCATCGTCGATGGTCTGAGTGCTTACAATTCCGGACTGGACATCGCGAAATTTCCCGATCTTCAGGAATGGTTTAAGCGATACTGCCCGGCTGGGCGCGTGGGCGGAACGACAGTGTATCGGCTCTGCTTCCGCGATTAGCTGTCTTCCTGGCCTTTTACGAAGCTCAGGATGTCGAAATGCTTGATCTGGCGATCGGGGAAGAAACTGTTTACCGCATCTTGGACTTCATTGAACACCTCGAATACCGTGTGCAGCTTGGTGAGCAGCAACAGCTCGACATTCCGCTTGTTGGGATTCACCAGCTTGAGCGCGCCCCCCTGTTTTTTGAGCGTCGTGAAGCAGATGACCAGAATTCCCAGGCCAGTCGAATCGATGTACTCCACATTAGAGAGATCGATCACGATCTTGTACTTTCCGGCCGCCGACAGCTGGTTAACCTTCTCACGTACCAGGTTTGACTCGCCGAGCGTCAGCCGGCCTTTCATCGTAAGGACGGTGATATCCTCGCGTACGCTTTCAACGATATCCAGAGGCATGGGAATCCCAGTTTAGCGAGAAATCTAGGATCGCCGCTGTTCAACAGGGTCGGCCTGCTCTTCGCTGAGGTGCATCGCCGCATCCGCTTGGGCCGGCAGCCGGACCGTAAACTTGGTTCCGGAACCCACTTTGCTGGTCACATCGATCTGGCCGCCGTGCGCCTTTACAATCCATGCCACGAAACTCAAACCCAGTCCGAGACCCTGAATCAGGTTGGTTTCCGCGTTTCGGACCCGATAGAAGCGATCGAAAATATGCGGCAGATTTTCTTCCGGAATACCAACACCGGCATCTTCGATTTCGAAGCGTCCCCAGTCTTTACGTTCATCCCGGCGCACGCGTACTTGCACTGTTCCGCCGCTGGGCGTGTACTTGATAGCGTTTGAAAGCAGATTTGAAAAAAGCCGTTCCACCTGGGTGCGGTCGGCCAATATCACCACGCCCGGTTCGATCCGCGCGGTCAGCCGTACGCGTTTTTCCTCGGCGGGAATCTGAAACTGATCCACGATGTCTTCGGCCACTTCTCCCAGATCCAGAGCTTTCTTTTGAAGGACCAACTGTCCGGATTCGGCCTGCGAAAGCAGCATGAGCGCACGCACGATGCTGGAGAGCTGTTCGACGTCCTCCAACGCGTTCACCATCGCCTCGCGATATTGCTCCGGTGTTTGGGCCGTGAACAAGGCGACTTCGAGTTGCCCACGGATCGCCGTCAGGGGTGTGCGCAGTTCATGCGAAACATCGGTTGAAAACCGGCGGATCTGCTCGAAGGAGTCATGCAGCCTGGACGTCATGCGGTTGAAGCTCTCGATCAAGTGATCGAGTTCGTCGCCTGCGCCGCGCCCGGGAATTTGCAGAGACAAATTCGAGCCCGTGATCTTCTGCGCGGTGTGCGCGACTTCATTCACGGGCTGAATCGCCCGGCCCGCCAGCAGCCAGCCGAGCAGGCCCGTCAGCGGAATAATCGCCAGCAGCGACAGGAAATAGTCGCGCGTGAAGACTCGTACGGTTTTCTCACTATCGGCGAGCGAACGCCCGATGGCAAAGAAATATTTGTTGCCATGGTCGTCCGGTATCACTCCGGCCTTGATCATGTACGGAGTGCCCGATGCGTCCGAACGAAGATGGACTTCGGGCTCTTTGAGCGCCAGGATTCGCCGGATCTCCTCCGGGGTGTCGATCCCGATGGATTCATATGCCGGCGAATCCAGCAGGATATTGCCGTTCGCGTCGGTAAGCAGGATCACATAGCGGAGACGCTCCACGATGTGCGCGTCTTCCGGATCAGTCTGGTCCGCTATCCAGTGCGGCCGGTAGTTTTCAATTTTCAGGTAACCCTTGGCTTCGCCCCAGACCTCTTCCAGGACCGCTTGTACGTCCCCTTCGGTCTGGACTTTTAGACGCTGCCGAAAACCCAGGCCGATGAAGATCAATAGCGCGCTGAACAGCAGCAGATAACTGAGCGTGAGCCTGAACCGCAGCCCGCGCAGCAGACTCACCGGGGTTCGCACACTAGCCGCCTTTTTCTGTCGCGCGGTCCGGCGTGTCCAGCATGTACCCGATGCCGCGCACGGTCTGGATCATCTTCTGCGGCCACTTGTCGTCGATCTTGCTGCGCAGATGACGGATGTAGACGTCCACGATATTCGTTAGGCCGTCATAGTCCATATCCCATACGTGTTCGACGATCATAGTGCGGCTTAGCGGACGGCCGCGATTGCGCATCAAATATTCCAGGATGCTGAACTCCTTGGGAGCGAGTTCAATATTTTCCGCCGCGCGCGAAACCTTGCGGCGAATGCAATCAAGAGTGAGATCGCCCACTTGCAGCCGTTCAGGTGTAGGTTGGCCGCGGCGCAGCAGGACGCGCACGCGAGCAAGAAGCTCGACGAACGCAAACGGCTTGACCAGGTAGTCGTCGGCGCCGCCTTCGAGTCCCTTGACGCGATCATCCACTGCGTCGCGCGCGCTAAGAATCAACACCGGGGGGCTGACCTTGCGGTTACGGATCTTCTGTAGCACGGTGAGTCCGTCCACATCGGGCAGTCCCAGGTCCAGGATCATCAAATCGTAATCGGTGGAATGGATCATGTCGATGGCCGCTCCGCCTGTAGCCGCCACGTCCACCGCATATCCCGCGCTCACCAGCCCGCGCGAAAGGAAATCCGCAATACGGCTTTCATCTTCCACCACCAGGATCCGCATAGTCTAAGTGTAGATCGGTTCCCTGGTAGGGCAGGTCTCCAGACCTGCGGCGGGCATTTAGCCCGCTTGACCGTGGCAGCGCGGCTGAAGGTCTCGAAATCGCTGGCCAGGTCTATAATGAAGCCGGAGCTACATGGAAACCATCACAGTGGAATCGATTCCGATCGTCGTGGGGCAAGAAGACGACGGGCGTTGGTGGGCGGACATTGAATCCATGCCGGGCGTGATGGCCTATGGCGGGACTCGCGAGGCTGCCATCGCTGCGGTCCGCGCACTGGCGCTGCGGGTTGCTGCCGACTGCATCGACCACGGGGAAGAAGTTCCGGCGCCGTTCGCAAAAGTCTTTATCGTGGCATGAGCCGATGGCCGTCGGTAAAAGCCAAGCGCTTGCTTGCTGCTCTACTCCGCATTGGATGGACCGTGGCGTGGCAAAATGGGTCGCACCGTCGGCTGCACCGGGACGGCTGGGCGAATTATACTTTCGCGTTCCACGACGGCGATGAGGTAGGTGGAGGACTGCTCTCGCAGATCGCCAAGAAAACCGGCCTGCGGCCGGAGGATCTGTAAGGGTTAATAGGCTCTATCGTGCCCGCGTTTGCCGCTCTGGGGAGCTACACGGCCACTGAATTCTGACTGATCGCTCCAGTAGCGATCGTGGCTCGATAGGCGATTTTTCAATTGACAACATCACTTTGAATTCCGAGGCGCTGGACTCGGTCCCACAAATCGCGCAGGAACGCCACCGCTGAACCGTCTACAAGGTCGGGCACAAAATGGCGCCTGGTACGGTGCATGACATTTCGTCGAATCTTGTTGAATTGGTCAAACCAGGAAAGCGCCGCCCGCTTGCCTCCCTTCCAACCAACTACGCCAAGATCAGATTCGAACAGAGCCCAGTTACTCTCCAGAATTGTCTTAACAGCGATCAGGTCAAGATATGCTGCCTTGGGAAGCTTGTTACCCTCTTCTTCGGACCTTTTGGCACACTCGATGCGAACAGACGTGGGGATTCCATCAGTCCACCAGTCAGCCATTTGGCTCTGGAGTTTGCGTTCGGTGAAATCAACCAGGGAGCGCTCGATGCGATCGAGCAAATCAAACGCAGTTGAGGATAGGTTCGCCACTTCCAAGCTCTGGCCGCTGAGCCATTTTAGAATGTTCGAAGCCAGTACTTTGTTGTCAGCTGCTTCGATGCCGGGAAACTGATCTCCCATTACCCCAACGTAGGGGTCTCTGATCAAACCGCAAGACATCGCAAGAAGCCCGCCGTTTTCTCCTACCGGCGAGAGGACCAAGCAACTAAGGTCCGGAGATGTCCAGTCAGACCCAAAGTCTGTTCGCTGGGTCAACAATCTCAATTCGATCTAGCGGCAATGTGAGGATAGGCGTGCACTTTCCGTGGTAACGAATGGCATACGGATGTTGCAGTATCACGTTTTGGACGCCAACATTCAAGGGATGCGGACGAAAGGAGTCAGGTGAGGCGTGACGATCGAGTTCGACGAGTCGAGGATGCAATTTGCTGGTTAAATCGTGAACGGCCAAATGCGTAGCTGCGACTCCGTAGGCACTGAGGAACGGATTCAAGACTTCGAGGTTATTCTGTTCCACGATCGTTAGGATCCTGCTGCCCGCCGCAACACACTCTTGAATAACCGTGCGGATTTCTGGTGTCGAAAGAAAGTTCTCGTACGGCAAGACCATGCCTACCGCGTTTCGGATGAACGTCTTTACAAACTCCAGGTTGCCGGGAGGTGCGTTGCACTCGCGCAACGGCGCGCCGATCTCAGCGGCCAGCGTGCTCCAGCGGGTATCGCGAAGGGAGTGGTTCACCGCCAGGTCCAAGTGCGCGATGTAGTTCATCCTGTACGAAGCTATCGCACCCGTCTCATGCGATAGTCTTCCACGGCCGGCATCCGGACCACTCGGCACATTTCAAACAGCCTGGACCGTGCGCGCACTCCGATCACCTCCGTCAGCGTCTTCCGATGCACTTCCGCGCCGCCCTGGGTCGTATACGCCACCGGACCGCTATCATCTGGACTCAGATTCGTAGTCACAATGAGCGGCTTCTTATGGTTGCAGCGGTACGTGACGATCGATGTGACGGTATCCTCCACCCACTCGGTGACGCGATGCGAGCCCAGATCGTCGAGTAACAGAACCTCCACATCCATGGCCATTCGGTACGCCTCGCGATCGCTCGAGCCCGACGTCTTGTCGTAGCTGGAACGAATTCGGTCCAGCAGATTCTGGTAGTCGTAGAACAGCCCCTGATGGCCCTTTTCGATGACCGCCTTCAGTGCAGCTACCGCCAGATGAGTTTTTCCAGTGCCGGTGTCGCCCACCAGCAATAGACCGGGACGCTCCGGGGCGGGGAACTCGCGCACGAAGCTGCGGACCTGCATCAGCACGGTGCCCAGTCCTGTGCGAGCAATAGGATTGTCCTGCGGGATCTTGAAATTATCCAGCGAGGCCAGCGCGTAGTTGGGGGGAATCCCAGACGCGTCTTTGAGCGCTTCCGCACGAGCTTCTCCAGCGCAGGCGCAAGGCTCGGCGCCGGATAGCCCACCACGCTCGATGATTTTCCATCCGGTTCCTCCGCAAATGGGACATACGGCCGTTACAGCTGCCATGCGAACTCCTTACTCGACACATTACTCAACCACTACCAATACTTCGCCCGCGCCCACCGTCGCGTCCGCACGCGTTCGAACTTCCGCAACGCGTCCCGACTTGGGCGACTTCATTTCATTCTGCATCTTCATCGCTTCCACCACAACGAGGCCTTGTCCTTCTTCTACCGCATCACCCGCCGCGACCAGCACGCGAATCACTTTCCCCGGCATCGATGCGGCGATCTCCTGACGTCCTTGATTCGACCCGGCGCCTTTACCCCCCCGCAGATCGCGAGGATCGAAGACTTCCATCGAGAGCCTTCGCCCGTTGACCCAGACCTCCTGACCGGGCCCCCGGCTTACGCGATAGACGCGTCCGTTCAACAAAACAGAAGTGCCGTCTAACGAGAACTCAGAATCGATTTCGACGCCCTCCTCGCGCACATATCGAAGCCTCGATCCCTCGATCGTGATCTTGCCGGAGCGTCCGTCAACCGTCACCTGCCGCGTCATCGCAGAAGATCCTGAAGGCCGGCCCTAAGCCATGCATTACGCTCGCGAGCCCGGACTTCGGTTCCACGGGACTCCATCGCCAGTACCAGCGCTGCGACGGCCTCTGCTTCCGGCGTGGCCTGCGTAGTTTCGCGTCTTTTGAAAAAGTGCTCTAGAAACGAAGTCGAAAGCCGGCCTTCGCGAAACGCGGTGTCGGCCAGGATTTCGCGAAAGAACGGAATGTTGGTGCGAAGACCGGTGAGTACGTATTCCGCAAGAGCCCGATCCAGTCTGCCGATGGCCGCCTCCCGCGTCGCGCCCCATGCAGCGAGCTTCGCCAGCAGCGGATCATAGTCGAGCGGCACGTTCCAACCTTCGAAGATGCCCGAGTCCAGCCGAATACCCGGTCCCGATGGTTCGCTCAGTCGTTGGATGCGGCCCGGCGACGGCAGAAAGTCGTGATCCGGATCTTCGGCATAGACCCGGCACTCGATCGCCGAACCATGCCAGGTAACATCTGCTTGCTGCAGAGTCAGCCGCTCGCCCGCGGCGATCTTTAGCTGCCACTCGACCAGATCCAGTCCCGTCACCAGTTCGGTCACCGGATGCTCTACCTGCAGTCGCGTGTTAACTTCCAGGAAATAGAAGTTAGCATCTTTATCTACGAGAAATTCAACCGTCCCGGCGTTGGTATAGCCCGCGGCGCGCACCACTTGCACCGCCGCCTGCCCCATCTCTTTCCTAAGATCCGGATGAGAGGACATGAGGGGCGACGGGCATTCCTCGATCACCTTCTGATGCCGACGCTGGATGGAGCACTCGCGCTCGCCCAGGTGGATCATGTGGCCATGATGATCCCCCAGGATCTGAATCTCGATGTGACGAGGATTCTCCACCAGCTTTTCGACATACACTTCGCTATTTCCGAAAGCCCGTCCGGCTTCGCTGGCGGCATCCCGCAGGGCGGATTCGAGATCGGATTCGCGATCCACGCGTCGCATTCCCTTGCCGCCTCCGCCCGCCGCGGCCTTGAGCAGCACCGGATAGCCCAGAGCTTTTGCCGACGTTCGTGCTTGCTCCCATCCGGTCAACGCGAGCTCGGTTCCTGGAACCACCGGCGCTCCCGCTGCGATGGCCAGCTGACGCGCCGCGGTCTTCGACCCCAGCTTGCGAATTGCGTCCGCGGGCGGGCCGATGAACACGATGCCGGCCGCCGAACAGGCTTCCGCGAATTCGGCGTTCTCGCTCAGGAATCCGTAGCCGGGATGAATGGCCTCCGCACCGTGCTTTTTTGCCGCCTCAAGGATCCGGTCGATGCGCAGGTAACTTTCGGAAGATGGCGACGGACCCAGATAGGCCGCTTCGTCTGCCAGGCGGACCGCCAGAGAGCCTCGATCGGCATCCGAGTAAACTGCCACACTGGCGATTCCAAAGTCGCGCAACGCACGAACCAGACGTACGGCGATCTCGCCACGATTTGCCACCAGAACTTTGCGGAACACAGGTCGATTCTAGCAACCCTCCAATCGGGCGAGGCATGCCTCGCCCCTACAACGCAAATGATTGACGTGCCTCGCCCCACGACGCAAATGATTATGTAGGGGCCGGACATGTCCGGCCCGCAGCGATCACCGAAGGCTCACTAATGTAGCGCCCCACCCGCCGGCTTCCGCGGGGGCATCGCCGAAGGATTCGACGAACGAAGTCCGCGTGAGAACTGCCCGAACCATTTCCCGCTGGACTCCAATCCCACGGCCGTGGATGATCCGCAAGGCTTTGTACCCCAGATGATGTGCCTCGATCAGGTACTCCTCCACGACCTCCTGCATGTCCCTAGGAGGAACGCTATGCAAATCCAATACATCCGTTATCGGGATCCGAATGGGCTCGTTAAAGTCCTGGTCAGACACGGTCGATTCCTACCTTATCGGAGGCCTCAATAGTTCACCTTAGATGCAGTCTCCATAGTACGGCTAACCCTTAGGTTTTCTTCTCTTAGGACCGCTTCAGATCGAGTGCCAGCTGTTAGAATCGGGCTAGCAAGATTGAGCCAAAAACCGGATGCTTTGTTTCCTGTGTGGTGAAAAGATCGGATTCCTTCGGCGGATGGTGGATCAGCAATACTGCTCCTCCAGCCATCGCAAAGAAGCGAAGCTCGCCTCGGCCCAGGCTTTCCGGGAAGAAGACGATCTGGAACACTGGAGCGTCGCCCGGTCCAAAGAAAAGAAGAAGGGTACGGCTAAGCCGCAGGCGTCGGTCAGCCAGACTGCATCCATCTTCGCTTTCTTAACGGTCGGCGGTCTGCTGGTGGCGGCGCTGTTGCTTCCAGGTCCAGGACCCGGCGCGGCGTTTCCGCAAGTCTCTTTGGATCCCTCCGTCAAACGCGGTCTGCTGACGCGCGCGGGCGACGCGGTGGGTGAGCTGGTCCGTAGTCAAGCTCCGGTCACGCTCCATCACGAATTTCGGTCAGGCTTCACGGATTGGGTTACTGTGAATTCTCGCGGTCTTGCAAATGGGGATGATTCTTGGATGGGCACATCTCGGGCCGTCTTGTCCCGTCCCGTCACATTGCGATTGTGGGAGCGTTCCTCATCGCTGCAAAATTATCAGATGGAGTTCCAGGGTCAGCTGGAAGGCAAGAGCCTAAGCTGGGCTTTCCGTGCGGCCAACGGCGACAACTATTACGCCACCAAACTGGTGATCGCCAAGCCCGGATCGTTCCATAACGCCGGCTTGGTGCGATACGCGGTAGTGGACGGCCGCGAAGCCGCTGCCGTTCGTCTGCCCTTACCGGTAAGCCTTGAGCGCGGCGTAAACTATCGCGTTCGCATGACTGTGCAGGACGATCATTTCGTCACGTATCTGAACGGTCAGGTAATCAGCTCGTGGAGCGATTCCCTACTCAAGCGCGGAGGCGTGGGCTTCCTGGAAGATCAGAACGACCCGCAAAAAGTAGCCTGGGTCAGCGTGTCGGAGCGCGATAGCTTCATGGGACGAATGCTGGCGCACTTTTCTCTGTTCGTAATGCCTGCCCTAACGCCAGCGGATCCTCGCTAGCCAGCCTTCTTTAGGGCGAATTCGAACGGCATCCCGTTGGCGTCGGCCTTGACCTTCAGATCGCTTCCCGAAACGACTCCGGTGTAAGTGATCTTGAACGGCATGCCGAAATCGAGCGTCACGGAAAAGGAAATATTGTTCCCGTCGATTTTGCCGTCGGCGATGGGAACGTCCATCCCTTCCATGATCGTCAAGGAGCCGGTTAGGGCGGCGCCGTTGGCCTTGAAGTTGAAAGTCTGCGGAAAGTCCCCGTTGGGAGTGGCGATCGTGCCAGTCCACTTGCCGTCGATGTCGGCGGCGAAAGCCGAAACGGTCAGCAGGAGAAGCGCGAGTACGAATTTGTGAAGTCGCATATGTAAAGGATATATCTTGCGATCTTTATTCGTCCGCCGCATGCCCGCCCGTACCGGCGCAATGTGGACACTTCCCGGTCCCCGCACAATTGAAACATTGTCCGCCGTTGCCGGTTCCTTTGCACTCGGTGCAATCTCCGGTGGCGTTGCAGACCTCGCACTTCTCTTCTGGTTCCATGATGATAGTTAAAGAGTAGACTATTGCGCCAATGCCGCGGCGCTAACAGGCACTCCCGGTGATATGATCGTGGAAACACGCGGTGCAAGCTGCTCCCGCGGAGGAAGTAGTATAATCTCTATAGGGAATTAGAGTATGGCCACAGCGGACGTTCTTACGAACCAACAAGTCCTTGAACACGAGTACGATAGCACCGTCCGAGAGGACATCGAGCTATTCCGTTCTCAAGCCCAGGCGTTCCTGTCGGGGCAACTCACAGCCGACGAGTTCCGGCCCTATCGCCTTCGCCGCGGAATCTATGGACAGCGCCAGGATGGCGTCCAGATGATCCGCACCAAGATTCCGGGCGGGTTGCTTACTTCCGGCCAGATGCGCCAGTTGGGCGCCGTCGCCGATCAGTGCGCCGGCGGCAAAGGACACCTGACCACGCGCCAGAACATGCAGTATCATTTCGTGCCGCTCGCGCAGGTGCCCGATGCCTTGCACCTGCTGGCCGATAGCCGCCTGACCACGCGCGAAGCCTGCTACAACACCGTTCGAAACGTGACTGCCTGCCCACTGGCCGGCATCCACGCCGGAGAACCTTTCGATGTGCAGCCTTATGCCCGTCGCCTGGCGCTGGCATTCCTGCACAAAGAGCTCACTGACAGCTTGCCGCGGAAGTTTAAAGTCGCTTTCTCTGGCTGCCCCGAGGATTGCATCGCCACCGCGATCAATGACGTCGGCCTGCGCGCCATCGTTCGCGACGGAGTGAACGGATTCAGCATGACTGTGGCAGGCGGTTTGGGTCCGCTGCCGGTCGAAGCCAAGCTCCTGCACGAATTCATTCCCGCCGAAGACGTCGTCCGACGCGTGGAAGCCGTCATCCGCGTGTTCAATGTACACGGCAATCGCAAGGATAAGAACAAGGCCCGGTTAAAATTCGTTATGCGGGCGCGCGGGTTCGATTGGCTGCGCGATACCGTC
>Ga0207674_10005793_pt1 | contig 14657 bp, 14 predicted proteins | sample KBSCornC72_FD_184303 | JGI IMG/M metagenome (GOLD analysis project Ga0207674, IMG submission 184303) | Corn rhizosphere microbial communities from Kellogg Biological Station, Michigan, USA - KBS Corn C7-2 (SPAdes) (version 2) | ecosystem: Host-associated > Plants > Roots > Rhizosphere > Soil ... | reverse complement strand
GTCATTCCCGGCAAGGTGCATCGCAACGATGCCGCCGACGCGACCCATTCGCCGATCTTCCATCAGGTGGAGGGGCTGTGCGTGGATACGAACATCACCTTCTCGGACCTGAAGGGAACGCTCGATCATGCGATGAAGGCGCTCTTCGGTTCGGACGTCAAGACGCGCTTCTTTCCCAGCTTCTTTCCGTTCACCGAGCCCTCGGCGGATGTGCAGATCTCCTGCATCTTCTGCGGAGGCAGGGGTTGCCGTAAGTGTAAGTATTCAGGATGGATAGAGCTTCTTGGTTGTGGAATGGTCGACCCCGCGGTCTTCGCCAGCGTGACCGAAGAGCGACGCAAGCTGGGCCTAGACGACGATTCTTACAATCCTGACCGCATCACCGGCTTCGCCTTTGGCATGGGTGTCGAACGCATTGCCATGATTCAGCATGGGATCTCCGATATCGGACATTTCTACTCGGGCGACATGCGTTTTCTGGAGCAATTTGCCTAAACGGTGGCTGGGTCGAAGGTTATTTTTGGAAAATCATCCTTTAAGTCCATAATTGCTAGTCACTTGCGAGCGATTTTCTGGTTAGCGCACCGCAATTTCGACCGATAACTGCTTGGTTCTAAGCCACAAGATCATCCAATTATGGAGCTAGGTAAAGAAGAGAACTTAATGTGACCAATGTGTGCAAAGGATTTCCCCATAGGGTCATCCTTCAGTTGTTCAGCAAAGAGATTAAACGAGATAAATATATGTACCTATTACACTTAATTGGTTTACCCGGCGTTGGTATAGATTTGGCGATCCAATTGCTTGTAAGAGAGTCAGCAAGAACCATTTGATGCCTTTAGCTTACGAACGATTGCTTGGGGCGGCATGATGGTCATTATGATTGAAAGGATTCTCATGCTCACCAAAAAGTCTCTCTTCCACATCTGTCTCGCGTTCGCGGTGGTAGCTCTTACTGCCACAAGCGCGAAAGCAGATTCCCTTTTTGTAGGTTCGCAGGCTGGTATGTGCTGCTTCGATGTAAATCTGCACCAGGTCAACTCTACCGACATGCAGGTAACGGTAAGTCTGACGAACGGTGCTACGTACTTCGTCAGTTCCGGCGGGGGAAATCATCCGGGGTTTGCGTTCAATCTCGATGGCGCCCCCACGATCACAATCTCGGGTTTGAGTTCGCCCTGGACTGCGGGAGATGTAAATCTTAACTCCACTGGCACGAATGGTCCTGCTTTGGGTACATTCGACTATTTCATCGACAACCCGGGTAATGGCGCGAGTGCCGCCAATGGCGGACCTCTCTCCTTTACCGTTAGCAATGCTTTGGGAATTTCGTATGATGATTTCGTTACGAACAGTAATGGTTACTACTTCGCTGCCGACATCATGAACAGCGCCGGGGCCACAGGAGAGTCCGGCATCAGCGACCCCGGCACCATGAGCGCGGTCCCGGAGCCGTCTTCCCTGATTCTGCTTGGTACGGGCATTCTCGGTGCTGCTGGTGTCATCCGGCGCCGTCTCACTGCCTAAGTCTTAGCTCGATTTGTCTTACTTACAGGGCCTTCCGGCGACCGTCTTATGACGAGCCGGAAGGCTTTTTTCATGCCCTGTCATCTTTCAGTAGAACGATGGCTGTCCACCCAGTTCACACCAAACGATCCTCTGCGAAAGCGAACTATGGACGACTTTTCTTGGCGTTGCCGATAAAACCAAACAGCAGATGCAGGAGCGCAAGCGCGAGCGCGCCCCAAAAGGCTGCGCTGAAGGTTGTCACGGCGAAGCCAGGCACAAATTTGCTCGAAAACCACAAGATCACGGCATTGATGACCAGGAAGAATATTCCAAAGGTCAGGATGCCCAGCGGCAAGGTGATGATCTTGAGGAACAGGCCCAGCGTCGCGTTAAGGAGGCCGACGATGATGACCGCGATCAGGGCAGAGACGATGCCGCTGATGTGGAAGCCCACTACGAAGTGGGAGACGATCAACAGGGCTACGGCATTCAGAATCCAGTGCAGGAGCAATCGGAGCATTGTTGTTGATTCCTTTTCAGGACGAGGATTGAATCTTCGTATTCGCCGCCCGCATTCTGATAAAAGAGCATAACCGACCTTTGCCCAGGCTGCTTATTTTGATGAGTCGCCCAGACTTCTCAGGATGTCTAAACTTAGAAGAGACATCATCCTGAATCCTCGGGGGAGACGCATCCATGGGCAAGCAATTTGAACGGATTGAGCCTGCGCACCGCGAGTTCATCGAGAAGCAGCGGATATTTTTCAATGCGTCCGCGACGGCAGAGGGGCGGGTGAATGTCTCTCCCAGAGATGTGGCGTCTCTGCGTGTTCTCGATGCGAACGGCCTCGTTTACCTCGACCAGACGGGCAGCGGCAATGAGACGGCGGCGCATCTGCGGGAAAATGGACAGGCAGACGGGCGCCTGACGTTGATGTTCTGTGCCTTCGAAGGTGCGCCGCTGGTACTGCGGCTGTATGGCCGCGGGCGAATCCTGCGTCGTGGCGGCTCTGAGTATGCCGCGATGCTGGCCTCGGAGTTTGGAGGAGTTGAGACCCCGGGTGCGCGCCAGATGGTGCTGCTGAAGGTCGAGTCGGTGCAGACCTCGTGCGGATATGGGGTGCCGCTGTTTGAATACGTTGGTGAGCGCACTACATTGACGCGCTGGGCGGAGTCGAAGGGCGAGAGCGGGTTGGAAGAGTATTGGCGGCAGAAGAATATGTATAGCATTGATGGTCTGCCGACCGGGCTGATCGAAGATGCTTCCGCCTCTTGATCGGGTTGTCATTCAGTCGCGCCGGGACCGATGGCGAAGGAGCGCCTGGCGCTTTACACTGAGGATGCCTGCCTATGAATCTCCGCGCAAAGAGTTTTGCCGCGCTGTTGTTCTTTATTCTTCTGCCGGCTGCCATAGCGCCTGCTGCTACGGGTACTCCGCTTGCGGGAAGCACGCTCTATCCTCGCCTGATCCGCCTTCGTCATGCGTCAGGCCCGCTTAAAAATACCTTGCTTGCCAAGACCGGCAACAGGCTTTATCGCAGCGCGGACGAAGGGCGCACCTTCGCCTACCTCGCTTCTGTTGTGGACATTCCCGGCAGCAAGGAGCGGTGCTGCTCCACCATTTACGAACTGCCGCGCAGGATTGGCCATCTCAAGGCGGGAACGTTGCTTTATTCCGGGTCCTATTACTCCGGAGATACGCCCGCTATTGAGATCTACATCAGCAGCGATGAAGGGGCCAACTGGCGATACCTCGCTACACCGGTCAAAGCCGGGGATAAGCGTCATGGGCTATGGGAACCGGAGTTTACCATTGCCAAAGACGGCTCGCTGGTGATGTTCTTTTCGGACGAGACCGATCCTTGCTGTAGCCAAAAGCTAGTCCAGATGCAGTCTACGGATGGCATTCATTGGGGCGTGAGGAAGGATACCGTGGCCAGCGCTTCCCAAAAGGACCGTCCGGGAATGGCCATCGTTACGCGGTTGCCCGATCGTACTTACTTTATGTCCTATGAGATTTGCGGTCCGGTTGCGCATTGCCAGGTTTACTTTCGTACCTCGGCCAATGGGCTGGACTTTGGCGACCCAGCCGATTTTGGTACGAAAGCCGTCTCCGCTACTGGGCAATACTTTGCTCACGCGCCTGCGAATATCTTCGATCCGGTTAGTCATCGGATTCTGCTGGTGGGGCAGGTGCTCTATGAGGCTGATGGTACTGTGTCTCCGCAAAATGGCCAGATTCTCTTTGCCAGAGGGCCGGCTCACGGCTCCGGTCCATGGACCACTCGGCCTGCCCCGGTCGAGGTCCCCACGGCATACGATAATTACTGCCCCAACTACTCCTCTGCGCTGATGCCGGTTCGGGGCGGCCTGCTTGAGCTTGCCTCGGACTATGACGCCTCGCACCATTGCACTTCTTACGTCGCTATTCTGCCGATTCGTTAGACTAGAAGACGTCTACCCATGAAGATTCTTACAAGCTGGCTCCGCTCTTACCTGCCGCAACTCCCTGTCTCCGACCGGCAACTCGCCGATGACCTTACCCTGCGCGGCATTGCTGTCGAGGGCGTGCATGATCTCGGCGAAGGGAATGGCCATCTATTTGAGATGGATATTACGACCAACCGCGTCGATGCGATGAACCACTACGGCATCGCGCGCGAGGCGGCGACGATCTATAACCTGCCGCTGGCTCCGCTCGACGTAACATTGCCCGCTGCGGCCCCGGGCGCGAAGGCGTTTCCGGTTCGGATTGAGGCTCCGGAGCTTTGTGGACGGTTTACAGCGCGGGTGCTGCGTAACGTAACCGTTGCTCCGAGCGCGGGACGCATTGCCGAATACTTCGGCCTGCTGGGGCAGAAGCAGATCTCAAACGCAGTGGACGTGAGCAACTTCGTGCTGCTGGGGATGGGGCATCCTACCCATGCCTTCGATCTGGACAAGATTGAGGGCGGGATTGTCGTTCGGCTGGCGCGGCAGGGAGAGAAGCTGAGGCTGCTCGACGGAACGGAGCGGACGCTGGAGGCGGACGATCTGGTGGTGGCCGACGAGAAGAAGGCGCTGGCGCTAGCGGGCGTGATGGGCGGCTGGGACTCCATGATTACGCCGGAGACGAAGAACATCCTGGTGGAGGCGGCTTGGTTCGATCCGGCGAGCATTCGCAGGAGTTCGCGGCGGCACCTGCTGCACACAGATGCTTCGCACCGCTTTGAACGGGGTGCAGACTTCAACGCCGCGCCCGTAGCCAATGCGCTTGTTTCGCGGCTGATTCTGGAGAGCGGGGGCCAGGTTGAGGGTGAGTTGGTGGATGTTGTCATTCCCGCGGCTGCGGCCAAGACGGCTGATCGCGCTGGGATTGCGCTTTCGGTGAAGCAGGTACAACGGCACCTAGGAACGACGATTGCTCCCGAAGGGATTGCCAAGGAGATTGTGGCGCAGTATCTCAGGGCGTTGGGCTGCGAGTTGACCGCCAAGAATGACGACACATTTGCGGCGAAGCTACCGAGCTGGCGGCTCGATCTGGAGCGCGAGATTGACCTGGTCGAAGAGGTAGCGCGGGTCTATGGCTATAACCGCTTCGCCAATACGCTGCCAACGCCGGGCGTAGTGATCGAACATCCTACCGCGGCTGCCGAGGCTGCCGTGCGGACGCGGCTGCTGGCGCTTGGGTTCAGCGAATCGATATCGAGCACCTTTGCTTCGCACGCCGACAGCGATCTGTTCGGCGCGGCAGAGCAGGGAACGGTGGCGATGGAGAATCCTCTTTCGGAGGAGGCGGCCTTGTTGCGGCCGTCGCTGGTGCCGGGGATGGTGACCATGCTGGCACACAATCTGAATCGCGATGTGCAGACGGTGCGACTGTTTGAGCAGGGAAGCGTCTTTACCGGCGGAACCGATGCGGTGGTGGAGACGGCGTCGCTTTCGCTGGGACTGACCGGGGCGGGCGCGGCGAGTGCTCTGCACAGCGCGCAGGATGCTCCGTTCTTTGAGTTGAAGGGTGTGATCGAGTCGCTGGCCTCGCTGTTCCGCGGAACCGGCCTCACGTATATATCGGAAACTCCAACATGGTTGCAACCGGGGCGTAGCGCCACGGCGTTGCTGGACGGGCATCCGGTCGCTCAGTTTGGCGAGCTTGCGATCTCAGAGAAAGATCGGCGTAAGCTGCGGCAGCCGGTTTATCTGGCCCAAGTCGATCTAGCGAGGCTCTATGCGCTCCCGCTACGCCAGGTGACGGCGCGCGAGCTTTCGCGGTTTCAGGCGGTCGAACGTGATTTTTCGTTTACCTTCCCCGATTCGATGCAGTGGCATACGATTGCGGCTGCCATCCGCAAACTGGCGATTCCGGAGCTGCAGCGGCTGGAACCAACCGAGATCTTTCGGGATGCGAAGGGCAAGTCGGTTCCACCGGGCTCTTACGCGATTCTGCTGAAGTGCGTCTTTCAATCGAACGAGCGCACACTGCGCGAGGACGAGCTGACCGCGTGGTGGACCGATATTATTGCAGCTCTGACGAAGCTGGGCGGCACTATTCGCGCTCCGGGCGTATAAGGTGACGAAGTGTTTGCAGCCGACGCCGCAAGTCTTTGCAGCCGGGCAGGCATCCACGTAGATTCCACACAGGTTTTCCCCAACAAAATCCACGCCACGGACGTCTATACTTTAAGCATATGAGTACATCCACCATCAGCGTCGATGAGTTCCAGGCGCTTGAGCAAAAAGTTCTTCGTGCCGTCGAGATCGTCAAGCGTGAGCGCGAGGCTCGCGCCGCCGCGGAGGCTCAGGTCGCCTCTCTCAATGAACAGCTTGAAAGCCAGCTTTCTGCCCAGATTGCTGTTGAAACGCAACTTAACAATTTAACTAAGGAACGCGATGCGGTGCGCCAGCGCGTCGAGAAGATGCTGCAACAGATGGACGAACTCCTCTAAAAAATCGCAAAAGGAGTAACGATGGACCAGACAATCGAAGCGCCGCAGCCACAGGCCGAGAGCCAGTCCATCGTCCCACAGTCTGTCGCTGTGGACATCTATGACCAGATCTACAATCTGCGCGGCACCGATCCGGAGTACATCGAGCGGCTGGCGCAGATGGTCGATGCCAAGATGCGTGCCGTTTCGGCGCATGGCGGCACGGTCGACAGCCTGCGGGTGGCTGTGCTGGCGGCGCTGAACATAGCAGATGAACTGTGCTCGGCACGGCAGCGACAGGACGTGCTGGCGGGCAGCCTGTCTCAGTCACAGATCTCGATGCGCTCGCGCGCGGGCTCGCTCGCCGGACTTCTGGATGAGGTATTGGAAGAGCGCAAGGCCGGTTAGACCTCTGCCCATCGCTTCGGCAAGAGAAGGATCCAGCGTGTACATCCCGAAGGTCCACGAAGAGAACCGGATCGAAGTACTGCACGGTCTTATTGATTCGCAGCCGCTTGCGTCGCTGGTCACGATGGGAAAATCCGGCCTCTTTGCATCGCATCTTCCCATGGTGATCGAGCGCGGACCTGCACAGCAGGGGCTTCTAAAAGGGCACCTCTCGCGGGCGAATCAGCAGTGGCGTGACTTCCTGCCTTCGGTCGAGGCTCTGGCTATCTTCTCCGGCCCGCAGCACTACATCACGCCCTCGTGGTATCCGGAGAAGTTCGAAACCGGCAAAGTCGTGCCCACCTGGAACTACGCTGTGGTCCACGCTTACGGGTATCTCAAGGTTATCGAGGATGCTGCGTGGCTCATGGATCATCTGAAGTCGCTGACAAGCATCCATGAAGCTGTATTGCCTCAGCCCTGGAAGGTCAGCGACGCGCCTGGGGACTATATCGAATCGCTCGTGAAAGGGATTGTGGGGCTGGAACTGCCTGTCGAGCGCCTCGAAGGTAAATGGAAGGTCAGCCGCAATCAGCCTGAGCGCAACCGCATCGGAGTCGTCAAAGGACTGGAACGCCTGAACACTCCGGAAAGCCTCGCCATGAAGGCTCTTGTGGCTGAGGAAGGGGAGCGACCCCGATGATTTCACTCCTGAAGGGTTCCGGCCTGTCAACTTGCTAATCCACGCGGCCCCATTTAGCATCCAACCTAAGAAACCGGCCTGCGAAGCAGGTGCGCGATCTACGCTGGTTGAACCAACATTCATTGAACAGGGGTTCTGACTCGTATACATGGCTCGGTGTGCAACGTCCGCCAGTCCGGAATGCCTAAAGAGCCACGGCAGGGTCCCGCCGTCTTAGGACGGGTTCACCAGCGCTTCGACGCACGGCCCAGCGGGTCGGTCTTCTTTTCCGGACTCTTTTATTTTTCTATCGGCGGCTTACCGCGCCTGAATCTCACACGTGCATCCCATCCTTCTCCACTTCGGCCATATCACTCTGCCAACCTTCGGTGTTCTCGCTGCCGTAGGGCTTATGGCAGCACTGAGCCTCAGCCTGCGGACAGCTCCCCTTGCAGGACTTAGCCCGGATCTCCTTTGGAATGCAGGGCTATTCGTTCTGCTCTCGGCGTTTGTGCTCTCGCGGCTGCTGCTGATCGTCATGTATCTGCACGCTTTTTTGACTTACCCCATTCTTTTGCTGGCGGTGCCTTCGCTGACGCCACTGGGGCTTCTGCTGACAGGAATTGTTACGCTGTTCTACCTGCGGGCGCGGCGGCTGCCGCTGCTGGCGACGCTCGACGCGTGGGCTCCGTGCGCGACGCTGGTCTGGGCATTCCTCGCGCTAGGGCACTTTGCCGAGGGCAGCGATCCCGGGCTTCCGACGACGCTGCCATGGGGGATGTCAATGTTTACGGGCGCTGCCCGGCTGCATCCGGTAGCGCTGTATGCTGCACTGATAGCGGTATTTCTAACGGTGACTCTTTTTCTGCAACTGCGCCGCCGCCGGCACCGCGGCGATACTGCCGCCATCGCGCTGGCCACGGTTGGGATCGCGCAGTTTCTGCTGACTTTTTTCCGCCAGCCATACATCGATGCCGTGCCGTCCGGCGGCATTCTCGATCCGATTCAGTGGGTTGCCTTAGGAATGATCGTTGCTGCCGGACTGATCTGGTTGCAACCGCGAAAGCTGGTGCCCCGTGCCGTCTAAACATATGTTGCCCAAGGGCCAGCGCCGCCGCTCCGTCAAGGCGGAATACCGGGCCACCCGAGGCGTCGAAGAGGCTGCGCCGCTGCCTGTGCCCGTGCTCGATATCGAGGATGAGGCAGAAGACGGCATTCGTACCTTCATCGCCGATGTGGCCGCCGCGGGGCTGCGGCTCGACCAGTATCTGGCCCAGGCGATCCCGGATATCAGCCGCGCGCGGGTGCAGATGCTGATTGAAAATGAACAGGTGCGTGTTGGTGGCCAGACAGCCAAGCCCAAACAGAAGCTGCATGGCGGCGAGTCGATCGAGATTGAAGGCGCTCCGCATCCTCCGCCGCTTCATGCTATCCCCGAGGACATTCCGCTCGATGTGCTCTACGAAGACGAGTACCTTGCCGTCATCAATAAGCCTGCAGGAATGATGGTCCATGCCGGATCGGGCGCGAGCGAGGACGCGCGTAACCGCGGCACGCTGGTCAATGCGCTGCTCTTTCACTTTGCCAAGCTGTCGGACGTGGGCGGCGACCTTCGGCCCGGCATCGTCCACCGGCTGGACAAGCAGACCAGCGGCATTATCCTCGTGGCCAAGGACGACAGCACCCATCGCAAGCTGGGGGAGATGTTCTCGCAGCGGCAGGTCGCTAAAACCTATGTCGCTCTCGTCCATGGCCATCTCACCAAGGATGAGACGACCGTCAGTCTGCCCATCGCCCGCGATCTAGTTCGGCGCATACGAATGACGACGCGACGTGCGGATGGGCGTTCTGCAGTCTCGCATGTCAGGGTAATTGAGCGCATCACGTCGGACTATGGCCGCTTCACGCTGGTCGAGGTGCGCATCGAGACCGGGCGGACCCACCAGATTCGCGTCCACATGCAGTCGCTAGGGCATCCGGTTGTGGGGGACAGCCTTTACGGCGCGCCTCACTGCACTGGGAGTGCCGAAACCGGGCTGTCGCTGGAGCGAAACTTTCTTCATGCGGCGCATCTGGCCTTCATCCACCCGCAAAGCAGGAAGGCGATGGACATACAGGCTCCCCTGCCGCCGGAACTGGAGGGATTTCTGGCGGTGGTCCGGGCGGGTTTTCAAAGAGTTGGGTAGAATCAATGCTAGTGATCGTGCGTAACCGAATTTTTCTTATACCCAGGTCTTTGGGCTCCGCTTTGCTGTTCGCCGCCGCGCTTGCCGTCGCGCCTTTGTATGCGCAGACGCAGGCGACATCACCTGCCGCGGCGCAGACGCCGGTCGCGACCCAGCAGCCGGCAGGGCCCACCACGACCACGCCGAACCCGGCGCAGGGCCAGGCGCCACAGTCGCAGGGCGAGCCGATCACGACCATCAAGGTCCAGGTCAACGAAGTCAATCTCATCTTTACCGTGACCGATAAGAAGGGCCGGTTCATTACCGGGCTCAAGCGCGAGAACTTCGGTCTGCTCGACGATGGACGGCCGCCGGAGGCTGTCCTCGGGTTTACCCAGCAGACCAATCTCCCGCTTCGCGTCGGCATCATGCTGGACACCAGCAGCTCGATCCGCCAGCGCTTCCAGTTTGAGCAGGACTCCGCCATCGAGTTCCTGTTGCAGGTACTACATCTCAACGATATGGCTTTCGTCGAGGGCTTCGATATCTCGACAGATGTGGCGCAGGGCTTCACCAACAACGTCGACCTGCTGAACCAGGGCATTCGCAAACTGCGTCCCGGCGGCGGCACGGCTCTCTTTGACGCGCTGTACAAGACCTGCCGCGACCAGATGCTGCCGCTTCCCGAACCGGGATCGGTGCGGCGCGCCTTGATCCTCGTCTCCGACGGCGACGACAACTACAGCCGGGCGCAGGAGAGCGACGCCATCAAGATGTGCCAACGTGCCAACACTATCGTCTACGCCATCAGCACCAACGTCAGCCCCAGCCGCGATAAGGGCGACGATGTCCTGAAGGCGATCTCGGAGGCGACCGGCGGGCAGGCCTTTTATCCCACGAAGATCGAAGACGTGGCCATCGGATTCCGTAATATCGAACAGGAGCTCCGCAGCCAGTACTCGCTCGAGTATCGCCCCGCGGACTTCAGGCAGGACGGCGCGTTTCGGACGATCTACCTTCAGGCGCTCGACCCGCGATATCACGTTCGGGCGCAGAAGGGCTACTTCGCGCCGAAGCCACCGCAGTAAATTACATCCGCATTGGAGAGACAGATCATGTCTGAAGGCGCAGAGTTGTGGAAGGCAGTCGACGAATATCTCGTCGGCCATCTCATTCCCTCCGACCCGGTTCTCGACGAGACCATGGCCGCCAATGCCGCCGCCGGACTCCCTTCGATCGACGTCGCGCCGAACCAGGGGAAGCTGCTGCATCTGCTGGCCCGCGTCGCGGGAGCGCGTAAGATCCTCGAGATTGGGACGCTTGGCGGATACAGCACCACGTGGCTTGGCCGGGCGCTGGCCGATGGTGGCCGTCTGATCTCGCTCGAAGCCAACGCGAAACATGCCGAGGTCGCGCGCAAAAACATCGCTCGCGCCGGGTTGGACGGTGTCGTCACGGTGCGCCTCGGCGCCGCGCTCGATACGCTGCCAAAGCTGGTTGAGGAAGGCGAAGGGCCGTTCGACTTTATCTTCATCGATGCGGACAAGTCGAATATTCCGAACTACGTGACATGGGCGCTGAAGCTTTCGCGCAAGGGAACGCTGATCGTGGTCGACAATATCATCCGCGAAGGGCAGGTGATCGACGCGGCCAGCAGCGATGCCAACGTGCAGGGAGCGCGGCAGCTCTTCGACCTGCTCGCCGCCGAACCTCGGCTGGAAGCGACTGCGCTTCAGACGGTTGGGAGCAAAGGACACGACGGCTTTGCCATGGCAGTCGTCGCCGCCTGACAGAATCGTGTGATTGGGCGGAACTACCGGGCTGAATCCGGGTTTAGTGGTGCAGGGGAGATATCCCATGAACCTGCGTCTGCGGCTTGCGCTGTTCCTTTCCGTTCTATTGATCCTTGCAGCGGCCTGGGTTCCAGCAGCATCTTCTCAACAGTCGAAGGGTATTCAGGATGAGTGGGCGACACTGGTCGATCAGCCGGCAAGCCACACCGGATTCGTCTTTGACCGTTCCATGATGCAGGTGGCGCAGGCGGTGCTGGAGTCCGGCGGGATGAGTCAGGAGCGCGCCGCAGCGGCGCTGACCGGCATCTCGGTCGACAACTACCGCTACGCGGAGCCTGCTTTCTATACCCCGGAGGCGATGAGCGCCCTCGTTGCCAGCTATCGCGCTGCGGGATGGAAGCATCTGGTCAACGCCAACCAGTCGCCGGCGGAGTCGGCACAACCTCGAGGCATCATCACCGACCTATGGCTGCATAACTCAGGCGCAGATATCAACGGGCTTGTTGTTTTGACCCGCTCTCCGCGAGACATGAGCGTCATCCAGGTGGCCTGCGAGCTGCGTCCGCTCGATCTTATTCACCTCAGCGGCCACTTCGGCATCCCGAAGGTTGATCCCAACGCGGTCATGGTTCCCGCGCCGGACGGCAGGTAAAGACGAACAGATTCAACAGTACTGCTCGACCTGCCGCAACAGGGCCAGCTTGCGCTCCGGAGCGAGAAAGCTGGCTTCGACCGAGTTCGCCGCAAATTCGCGCATCTGCTCGAGTGTGAAGCCGAAGCGTTCCTGGGCGAGAACGTACTCTCCAAGCAGGTCGCTGCCGAACATCGGCGGATCGTCGGAGTTGAGCGTAACCATCAAGCCGGAGTCGAAGTATCGCCGCAGCGGGTGCTCGTCGAAGCCCGGGCAACATCCGGTGCGGATATTGCTGGTCACGTTGATCTCAAGCGGAATCTGCTTCTGTGCCAGCACTTCGATTAACTCGGGATCGTGCTGGGCCGACAGGGCATGGCCGACGCGCTCGGCCCCGATGTTGATCGCCGACCAGATGCTCTCCGGCCCGATCGATTCGCCTGCATGAGCGGTGAGGCGCAACCCGGCGTCTCTCGCTTCGGCGTAAAGTTCGCGGAAGAGGTCGGCACCGCCGCGGGCCTCGTCGCCGCCGATGCCGATGCCGACGATGCTCGGGTACTTCGGTTGCAACTCGGCTGCCTTGCGAAAGACGCGGGCCGCTTCCTCCGCGCCAAAGTGCCGTACTGCGTCGATGATCCAGAGGACGGTGGTGCCGAACTCCTGCTCGCCGCGTAAACGCCCGCGCTCGATGGCCTCGACGTAAGGCTCGACTTCGGTCTTCTTCCAGTAGTAGATGATGCCGAAGGAGATATAGACCTCAGCGTGGAGGACTCCCTGCGCCGCCAGTTCGCGGACCATGTTGTAGGCGATCAGCTCGTAGTCGTCCGGCCCGCGCAGGCGCTCGGTGACGGCTTTGAACGACATCAGGAAGCCTTGAAAGTTCTCATACCTGTATAGTTTGCGTGCAGATTCGAGCGTCAGTGGCTCAGCGTCGTGCCGCCGGCTCAGCTCAACCAGCGTTTCGGGGAGGATGGTGCCTTCGAGGTGCAGGTGCAGCTCAGCCTTGGGCAGCTTGCGCAGCCAGTCAACTATATCGATCTCAACGTCTCGCTTTGTGCTTCGTTTAGCCATTCACACCAGTTTAGTGCGTCGCTGCATGTCTGCTGCTCATTGGAGCTATCTAACTCTTGTAAAACTCGCTCCGCTTGCGGCTATAGAAAATGTAGACCACCAATCCGATGATCAGCCAGGCGAAGAATCGTATCCAGGTTTTAGCCGGTAGGCCTGCCATCAGCAGGATGCAGAAAAATATCGAAAGCACGGGAATCACCGGACCGAAGGGGACGCGGAATCCGCGTGGACGCTTGGGCTGTCGCACGCGCAGGACGATCACGCCGATAGAGACCAGCACAAAGGCGAAGAGGGTTCCGATATTCGACATCTCAGCGAAGGTGCCGACGTCGAACAGGCCTGCCGGGATGGCCACCAGAATTCCAGCTACCCAGGTGGCAAAGGCAGGGGTGCGAAAGCGGGGATGCACACGGCTGAAGACGTCGGGCAGCAGCCGGTCGCGGGACATGGCAAACCAAACCCGCGCCTGCCCAAGCTGAAAGACGAGAATCGACGAGATCATGCCGACCAACGCGCCGATCAGCACGGCCAGCCGAACCCAGTGCAGGCTGTGTCCGTGCGGTTCCGTCAGCGCTACACGTTTCAGCGCATTGACCACCGGCGCGGCATCGCCGGCCACGGACTGCCACGGCACCAGCCCGGTCAGCACCACGGCCACGCCAACATAGAGGATGGTGCAGATAATCAGCGTGGCGATGATGCCGATGGGCACGTCGCGGCGCGGATTTCTGCACTCTTCGCTCGCCGTCGAGATGGAATCGAAGCCGATGTAGGTGAAGAAGATAATCGAGCCGCCGGCAAGGATGCCGCTCCATCCATTCGGAGAAAACGGCGTGTAGTTTGCCGGATGAATGAAGCTGAGGCCGAAGAAGATGAACAGCAGGATCGCCGCGATCTTGACCAGCACCATAATGTTGTTGGTCCGCGACGATTCGCGGATGCCGCGTACAAGCACCACCGTCAGCAACAGCACGATCAGGAAGGCCGGGATGTTGAATCCTATGTGCCAGCCGGGTGCGTAGAGGTCATGCCCCTGAAGATCCTGCAGGCCCAGCGGAAGATAGGCGGGCGAGAGCCACTCCGGCGCGATGTGCAGGCCCATCCAATCCAGAAGAGCGACTACGTGCGCGGCGAAGCCGACGCTGACGCTCATGTTCGAAAAGGCGTATTCGAGAATCAGGTCCCAGCCGATGATCCACGCCACCAACTCGCCCAGCGTCGCGTAGGTATAGGTGTAGGCCGACCCGGCGATGGGGATCATCGACGCCAGCTCCGCATAGCACAGGCCAGTCAGCGCGCAGACGATGGCGACCAGCACTAGCGAGATCGCCAGAGCAGGACCTGCACCGGGCCTCCCGGCAACCGCGCCGTGGTGCAGCAGGAGGTCGATGACCGGCGAGTCGGCCCAGGACGCGAGCGCGGCGGGGTTGCCGCCGATAGCCACGCCGATCACGGTAAAGATCCCCGACCCGATCACAGCGCCAATGCCAAGCGCTGTGATGGAGACCGGGCCAAG
>Ga0207674_10005791_pt1 | contig 14658 bp, 12 predicted proteins | sample KBSCornC72_FD_184303 | JGI IMG/M metagenome (GOLD analysis project Ga0207674, IMG submission 184303) | Corn rhizosphere microbial communities from Kellogg Biological Station, Michigan, USA - KBS Corn C7-2 (SPAdes) (version 2) | ecosystem: Host-associated > Plants > Roots > Rhizosphere > Soil ... | reverse complement strand
AATGCGTTTATGCACAACGAGCCGGGAATCGAAGCCATCGCCGTGAGCGCACCGCCGTGCGGGCATTGCCGCCAGTTCCTGTACGAATTCTCAGACGGAGGCGACATCCAGATATTGCTTCCGGACCAACCTGCCATGGACTTATCGGCGCTGTTGCCGCATCCGTTTGGTCCGCGAGATCTGAAGGCTACCGAGAGTCCTCTCGCCCGAACGAATATCGTGGATCAAAATGTCGCGAGTGATGCTGTGCAGGCCGCCCGCTACGCCGCCGCGAAGTCCTACGCGCCGTACACCAACTCGCCGGCGGGAGTGGCGGTCCGTTCGCGCCGCGGAAGCGTTTATTCCGGATCGTACATCGAAAACGCCGCGTTCAATCCTAGCCTGCCGCCGCTGCAAGTGGCGCTGGTCGCAATGGCGCTGGCGAATGAGGATTTCAGCGATATCGCAGAGGTCGTGCTGGCCGAGGCTGCCAACAATTCCATCAGCCAGCTAAGCGCCACGAAATCCTTGGTGGCTGTGATCGCGCCCCGCGCCGAGTTCCGGCTACTTCCACGCGCCAAGTAATCGCCGGACGAGAAGCAATTCTCCCAAGTGGTAAGCATTGTGGTCCGCGATCAGCAGAACCTCGCGAAGAATCGTCTGCCCCTGGCCGTGCGGAATGGGCGCGTGCAGATCGGTCGATTTCGCCGCCACCAGCTTGCGCATGGCTTGGTTGTCGCTCGTGAACGCTCGAATGGTTTTGTTCCAGGCTTGCGGATTCGGAGGCGTCTTGGTCTTCGGCCAGTAGCCGCTGGGCCATTCGGGCGAGACATGCTTCGCATCACGGCTGAATTTCAGAATGTCCCACTGCGCGATGCGCATGTGTTCGACGATTTCCCAGGGCGAGTGCTCCGCGCCCTTGGGGCGCTTCCCGCGCAACGCCACCGGAAAATTCTTGACTGCGGCGTCAAACGTGACGTGCGCGTGTCCTCCTTCTAAGAGCTTCACGAGATGTTCGCGTAGAGACTTATCGTTGTCCATATATTCGCTTTAAGAATTCCGCGGCGACTTGCGCCACCGGCCGATGCTCGCCATCCACCTGATAGTTGAGCTGCTGCATGCTTTGGTTGGTGAACTTGCCGGAGAGTTCCAACAGCGCCTCGCGCATGCCGGCAGTATCCTTCAATCGCTGTTGACCGGCGGCGATGGCCACCTGGTAAGGCGGAAACGCGTGCTGATCGTCTTCGAGAATCTTCACATCCAGCTTCGACAGCAGTCCGTCCGTCGCATTGGCAGCGATCATCCCGACCTGGTTCCCTTCGAGCGCCTTATAGAGCAGCCCCAGATCCATGGTTTGAGGCGAGCCGATCCACTGCAAATGATAGGTGCGATCCAATGCCGCCAACCCATCGGGACGCTGCTGGAATTCGTACCCGACGCCAAGACTCCAACCTGATGTCACTTTGGCTGCGTCGCTCAGAGTCTGCAAGTGCTTCGACCGTGCGTCGGCTCCGCTCACTACCATCGCGAAACTGTTGTCGATACCCAGAGGATCCAGCCACTCGACGTTGAACTTCGTCAGATATTCCGATCGAACACGAGCCAGCACACGAGCGGGATCGTTATCGGGAGGATCTTTCAAGATCGCCGTCAACGCCGTACCCGTGTATTCGGGATACAGGTCGATCTCGCCGTTTAGCAACGCACCGTGGGCTAGCAGCGTTCCGCCCAGGTTCAGGCTGCGCTCGACTCTCTGATTCAGGCGACGCTCCAGATGCTGCGCGATGATCTCGCCCAGCACCACCTGTTCGGTGAAGTTCTTCGACCCGACGCGGATGCTCGCACTCTTGGATGAGCAGCCCGCGAGCACGAACAACACCGTCAGACCGGCGATAATTTTCGTTCGACCCATCCCAATCCTCCGTCTGCCGCGAGCGCGATCAATGCGGCCGGCACCGCCCCCGCCAGAATCTGGACCGTATCCAGCGACGCTACTCCGCGGAAAATGAAAACACCCAGCCCCCCGCCGCCAATGATCGCCGCGATGGTTGCCGTTCCAATCGTCGTGACTGTGGCGACGCGAATGCCGGCCATAATCGTCGGCGCCGCAAGTGGCAGCTGGACTTGGCGCAGTAATTGGTTGTCGGTCATTCCCATGGCCACGGCGGATTCGCAAACCGCTGCCTCCACGCCCAGGATTCCGACAAAGGTGTTGCGCAGGATCGGCAGCAGCGCATACAGCACCAGCGCCACAATCGCGGTGCGCTTGCCGATGCCCCCGATGAACGGAATCGGAATCAGAAAACCCAGCAGCGCCAGGCTAGGGATAGTCTGCATGATATTCGCGAATCCCAGCAGCCAGGGCCGGGCTTTTGGACGGCGGGTGAGGAAGATCCCCAGCGGCACGCCGATGGCGATGGCCACCACCATCGCGTTCACCACCAGCAACAGATGATCCGCGGTCAGGCGAAGAATCTCTCCCCATAAATCGGATCGCATTTCAGTTCTCGAGGCAAGCGAGAAATGCGCGCGCTTCCGGGCTCACGGCGTTCCGGAATTCTCGCGGCGGAGCGATGAAATCCAGCCGGCCAGCCGCCAGCAATGCAATGTTACTTCCCAGGTGCATGGCTTCCCGCACATCGTGCGTGACGAAAATAGAGGTCTTCTTGAAATCGCGCTGTAATGCGAGAAATTGCTGCTGCAGTTCCAGACGTGTGACCGGATCCAGCGCGCCGAAGGGTTCGTCGAAAAGAAGTACAGGCGGATCTGCGGCAAGCGCACGCGCTACGCCGACACGCTGGCGCTGGCCGCCGGAAAGCTGCCGGGGATAACGCGTTCGGAAGTCCGCGGGTGGCATTCCGACCTTTTCAAGTAACAGGTCCACGCGGCTGTCGATATCGGCTGGGGTCCAGCCTTCCAGCTTGGGCACTAGACCGATGTTGTCGCGCACGGTGAAGTGCGGAAACAGCCCGACTTCCTGGATCACGTATCCCATGCGACGCCGCAACCGGATCGGATCCCACTCGGTAGTCGGTTTGCCGGCGACGAAAATCTGTCCCCGCGTGGGGAACAGCATGCCGTTGATCATTTTGAGAGCTGTGGTTTTGCCCGAACCGCTGCGGCCAAGAAGCACCAGAGTTTCGCCGGGTTCCACGCGCAGGCTCAGATCAGAAAGGATCGGCTTCCCCGCGATTTCGTAGGAAACGCCTCGAAACTCGACCAGAGCCATCGAGTCTCAAACTACCACGAAGAGGCTCTCCGCGAACGGCCACTTATGGTCGACCCACTGTGCTTCGCATCGGAATCCGCCCAACTCAGCCAGCCGTGCGATCTCGTCATGCGAATACTTGTGGCTGTTCTCGGTCCAAATGGTCTCGCCGCTGTCGAATGTGACCGAGAGGTCCGCCGCGTGTATGTTCACCGTTTGCGCGACTTGGGACTGAAGATGCATCTCGACGCTTCCCGTCTCGGCATTGAACCTCGCCAGGTGGCGGAATTGATCGAGTGCAAAATCCGCATCCAGCTCGCGATTGATGCGACCTAAGAGGTTGAGATTGAATGCGGCCGTCACGCCGAGCGGATCGTCATAGGCTTGAAGCAACTGGGGAATCGACTTCTCCAGGTCTGTTCCTAGCAGCAGAGCATCGCCGGGTTGCAGCAGCAGGCGGACATTGCGGAGAAAGCTCACGTCGGCAGGATGGCTGAAGTTCCCGATGGTGCTGCCAAGGAAGAGCACCAGTATACGCTGGCCTTCCCGGCGGCGGGCAGCGACTTCCAACAGTCCGTCGAGATATTCGCGCTCCAGGCCGACGATACCGACGGAATCGATATCGGACAGCTCACGGCGGCAAACCGCCAGTGCCGCAGAAGAAATCTCAATCGGAAAATAGTAAGTATGGCGGCGGCGGGAGAGCGCTTCCAGAATCCAGCGAGTCTTGGCGCCGCTGCCGCTTCCCAGTTCGCAGAGGATCACATCGCCCTCGATGCGTTCCACAATTTCGCGGGCGTGCCCGCGAATCAGGCGTTCGTCAGCGCGCGTCACGCCGTACTCAGGGAGTTCAGCGATCACCTCGAAAAGTTTCGATCCGAGGGTGTCATACAGATACTTGGATGGCAGCTCCTTCTGACCCGGCTTGGTCAAGCCGTTTCGAATATCGGTGGCGAATTCGCCTGCCGCTCTTTCTACAATCGTGCTTGTTCGCATGATTACCGTCCTTACTTGCCGGCGCAGCGGAATCCCGCATACACGTATTGATAGTGGGGCTGGAACCAATTTCGGAAAGACGGCCGCAACATGCTGCGATCGGTGCGGGTTGAGCCGCCCTTCATCACAAAATGTTTGCCGTCGAAGAAATTCGCGGAGTAGCCTTCGTAAAACGGAAAGGCTTTGAATCCTGAGAAAGGTTCGAAGGGACTCGCGGTCCACTCCCAGCCATTGGCTAAGAGTCCATCGACTCCGAAGGTGCTACTTGCCCGCGGGAAGCCATTCACAGGAGCGGGATCCCAGCGGGCAAAATCGAAATATCCATGTTCCGGGCCCAATTTGCTCTCTCGCGGAATTCCCTCAACCGCGCGCTGCCACTCGGCCTCTGTGGGCAATCGCTTACCGGACCGGCGAGCGTAAGCCGCGGCCTCTGCGTGGCTGACATAGACCGGCCAGGACAACGGCAGCGGAATTTCGTCGAACATAGTGCGCAGATGCCAGGCATCGCCCGCCCGTTTCCAAAAAACAGGATGCGAGATATAGTGCGCCGTCTTCCAATCCCAGGCTTCTGCGGTCCACAGACTCCGATCCTGATAGCCACCGGCGCGAACAAACTCTAAATACTGGCCATTAGTGACTTTATAGCGGTCGACGCTAAACGCAGGGACGTTTAGAGTATGCGCGTCGTATTCGTTATCCCAGCCGAAGTGCGCGGAATTTCGAGATAGCCCCAGGGTGACGGACCCTTCGGGGACTTCGATCATTTCAGGGGTTGGCTGGCCTCGATCGGGAACGTCCACCTGCGGTTGCGGGATCTTCTTTTCCAGAGGCAACTGATGCAGCATGTACGCGAGCGTCTCGGCATGCATGAGCCGATGCTCGATCGCCGTGTTCAGTAATAATTCTGAAACACCGCCTTCGTCTAATATGGCGTCAACTGCTGCGCGAGTACGGGCGCTATACAGCCGAACTTGATCGAGCGAGGGCCAGTCGGAAGGCTGATCCGAGGGCAAACCGCCACCGACCGGATCGATGCCAAATGCAAAAAGCCGGTCTAGATCGGCATCGAACGGAGGCAACGTTGAATCCGCGGGCCGCAGCAGGTTCCAATCGAACGCTTCCAGGTGGCCGATGTAAAAGACGATTCGATGCCGCTCCGGAATGGGACGGTCGTAGAGCGAATCCGGGCGGACGATGTCGAACAGCGTATCGGTCTCGACACGCGCTCGATCCACCCGAGCGAGCAGCGCCTTATAGGAATCGATATGGCTTTGAACCGCGATCATAAAGCTTCTCCAAGCGGCTGTAGTTCACCCAGCATGGTCGGAATCAGTTCCGACACGGTGGGGTGGATATGCACCGCCCGTTGAATCACCGTGTACGGCTTGTCAGCATACATCACATCCAGGACGCAGTGAATGGCCTCGTCGCCGCCGGTTCCCAGAATGGCTGCTCCCAAAATCCGCATCGACTCCGCATCTATGAGAACCTTCATGAAGCCCAGCGTTTCGCTCTTTTCGACAGCACGGCCCACTTTTGTCATCAAACGCTTCCCGATCAATATTTTCCGGCCGGTCTTGCGAGCCTCAGCTTCATTCATGCCGGCGCGCGCCAGGGGCGGATCGATGAATAACCCATAAGTGCGAATACGGTCGCTAACCTTGCGGGGATCATTATCAAGAAGATTGGCCGCCACTATCTCAAAATCGTTGTAGGACGTGTGGGTAAATCCGCCCTTGCCGTTACAGTCTCCCATCGCCCAGATGCCAGGAACGTTAGTTCGAAGCTGATCGTCGACCTGGATATACCCATGGGAATCCGCCGCTACTCCGGCCTTTTCGAGTCCCAGATCGTCTGTATTCGGACGCCTGCCTACGGCTAGCAACAGGTGTGAGCCGCGGACTTCGGAGACCGTATTACCGGATCCGTCCAGGCTGGCGATGATGTCGTCACCCTGCTTGGCGACGCTTTTGCACTTGCTGCCCAGGCAGACCTGGATGCCTTCACGCTGCAGAATGTCGAGAATCGCGGCGGAAACGTCCTCATCTTCTCGCGGGATGAGCCTTGAGCCATGTTCGATAACCGTCACCTGGCTGCCGAAGCGGCGATACATCTGGGCAAACTCCAGACCGACGTAGCTGCCTCCCAGGATGACCAGGTGGTTGGGAAGAAAATCGACATGCATCATCGAACTGTTGGTGAGATAAGAAACTTGATCCAGTCCTGGAATGGACGGCACGATCGCTCGTGCGCCCACGTTGATGAAGAGCTGATCCGCAGTGAGCCTCTGATCCCCCACACTAACTTCATGCGGCGACTCGAATCGCGCGTGGCCCCGATACACGGTGCAGTTCGGCAGGTTTCGCAATCCCGATTCCACGCTATGGTTGGATGCCCCTGATATCTCGTCCTTGCGGGCTTTTACACGCTTCATATCGATGCCGACGGGTCCGCCGATGGTGACCCCGAATTCCGCCGCACGACTGGCCAGATGCGCCGCATAAGCGCTCGCGACCAATGCCTTCGTGGGGATGCATCCGGTGTTCACGCAGGTTCCACCAAACAATCCGCGTTCCACGATGGCGACTTTCTTTCCAGCGGAGCTCAGTCGCCGAGCCAAAAATGGACCTGACTGTCCCGTACCGATGAAGATGGCGTCAAAGGTAATGGTCATTGGATGACTTTCCCGGACGAGGGTCGCTCTTTATTATTCACTATTTGTGCCCGGTTGCCTCCCGAAGCCGCCTTACGTTAGCATTCAGCCTAGGGAACAGGTGCCGAAGAATCTGTGGATTGCAGGATTGTTGCTGGGCGGAGCCTGCTGGGCCCAGACTCCACAGCTGATCGGCCAATACTGCGTTACCTGCCACAACCAGCGCCTTAAAACCGCGGGACTTACGCTCGAAGGGCTTGTGCTCGACAGCAAGGATTTGGCGAAGGCCCCAGCAGACGCCGAGACCTGGGAAAAAGTGCTCCGGAAATTGCGCACGGGGGCCATGCCTCCCCCGGGGTTGCCTCGGCCGGATGCGGGTTCCCTGTCGAGATTCGTCTCGTCGGTGGAAACCCAGATCGACAACGCAGCGCGAGCCAAGCCGTACGCCGGCCGCCCCTTGCTTCACCGCATGAATCGATCCGAATACGCCAACGCGGTTCACGACTTGCTGGGACTGGAAGTGGATGCGACCGCTCTGCTGCCTCCTGACGATGCGGCCTATGGCTTCGATAATATTTCCGACACACTAGGCTTATCGCCATCCCTTCAGGAACGCTACCTGTCGGCCGCGGCAAGTATCAGCGCGCTGGCAGTGGGCGACCCGCACGTGAAGCCAGCTGCGGCCACCTTCCGCATCCGGCAGGATCTCTCCCAGAACCAGCACATTGAGGGGCTGCCTTTGGGAACCATCGGCGGAATTCTGGTGCATTTCAACTTTCCGCTTGACGGCGAGTATGAGTTTCAAGCCAAGCTATACCGGACCAACCTGAACATCATGCGCGGTCTGGAATTCGAGCACCAGGTAGAGTTCGCGGCGGGCGGCCAGCGGATTCATCTCGCGACTATCGGCGGACCAGCCGACCTGGCGTCCATGTTCGAAAAACCGACCGAGACCGGCGACGCTGTAGATGCCCGGCTGCGCGTGCGTGTGAAAATCGCCGCGGGATCGCGCGACGTTACGGCGGCGTTTCTCGAAGGTCCACAGGTGGAACGTCCCGAGCGGCTCCAGCCATTCGAGCGTAGTTCGACCGATAATTTCGATTGGAGCGGATGGCCGCACATCCAGACACTTTCAATCACCGGTCCGTTCAACCCCACCGGTCCAGGCGATACGCCCGGCCGGCGGCGAATTTTCACTTGCCGTCCCGCAAAGGAGACCGAGGAATCGGCCTGCGCCCGGAAGATTCTTGCGGCGATTGCCCGCAAGGCGTACCGGCAACCCGTAAGCGACGCGGATCTTGCACGAATTATCAGCTTCTACGACGCCGGGCGGCGTGACGGCGGTTTCGAAGCGGGGATCGAACTCGCGCTCGAGCGGATTCTCGCCAGCCCAAAGTTCGTGTTACGTGTCGAAAAAGATCCAGCCAATGCGGCTCCCGGGTCGGTCTATCGCGTGAGCGATTTAGAGTTGGCTTCGCGTCTGTCTTTCTTCCTGTGGAGCAGCATTCCGGATGACGAGCTACTCGCTGTGGCCGCCGAGGGTAAACTCCACGAACCAACCGTATTGCGAAAGCAAACGCTGCGAATGTTAGGCGATCCGAAGTCTCACGCCCTGGTGAGCAATTTCGCCGGCCAGTGGCTGCAGTTGCGGAACGTACGCAACGTGCAACCCAACTCCGACCAGTTCCCCGATTTCGACGACAACCTCCGCCAGGCGTTTCAGCGCGAGACGGAGCTGTTCTTCGAAAGCATCCTCACCGAAGACCGCAGCGTCCTCGATCTGTTGACCGCCGACTACACGTTCCTCAATGAGCGTCTGGCCCGGCATTACGGAATCGCCGGCATCTACGGGAGCCAGTTCCGCCGCGTAGCCCTTAAAGACGACTTCCGCAGGGGATTACTGGGGCAAGGCAGCATCCTGGCGGTTACATCGCATGCCGAGCGCACATCGCCCGTGGTCCGCGGTAAATGGATTCTGGAAAACATCCTGGGAATGCCAGTGCCTCCCCCTCCGCCCGATGTTCCCCTGCTCAAAGAGAACAAAGACAGAGACAAACCGCTCACCATGCGAGAACAGATGATGGAGCATCGCGCCAACGCGGTATGCGCGAGTTGTCATAAGACGATGGACCCGATTGGGCTAGCCCTGGAGAATTTCGATGCGGTGGGGGCGTGGCGGACGCGTGATGCAGGTGGACCCCTGGATGTTTCCGGGGAGTTGGCGGATGGGACTAAGGTCAACGGCGTGTTGGATCTGAGAAATACGATCGTAGGCCGTCCCGAGATGTTCGCCGGAACGCTGACCGAGAAGCTTATGATCTACGCACTGGGCCGCGGCGTGGATTATCGCGATATGCCTGCGATTCGCGGGATCGTTCGCGAAGCCGCGCAAAACAACTATAAGGTGTCTTCCGTCATTCTGGGCGTGATCAGCAGCCCACCGTTCCAGATGCGTACGACAATAGGTAAGGATTAATGAAGTCGATTTCACGTCGAACTGTCCTTCGAGGCGCTGGTGCAGCCATTGCCTTGCCCTTCCTGGATGCGATGGTCCCCGCCTTCACTCCCCAAGCTAAGGCAGCTGCGATTCCGTCGATGCGTTTTGGCGTAGTGTACTTTCCTAACGGCGCCATCATGCAGCAGTGGACTCCCAAGACCGTTGGCGCGGGTTTCGAGTTCACTCCCATCCTGAAACCGCTGGAACCGTTCAAGGATTCCCTGGCGATCGTTACCAACCTGACGCGCTCGCGTCCCGGCAGCGTGATTGGCGATCATGCCGTGAGCTGCGCTGGATTCCTTACGGGCGTGTGGCCCAAGCGTACGGAAGCCGAAGACGTGCTGGCCAATACCACCATCGATCAGGTTGTGGCGCAAAAGATCGGCCAGGATACGCCGCTGCCCTCGCTGGAGCTCGCAACAGAAGATTTCACCGGCTATGTGGGCGCTTGCTCTCCGGGATTCAGCTGCTCCTACATGAACACGATTTCGTGGAAGACTCCGACGACTCCGCTGCCCATGGAGACCAATCCGCGCACGGTGTTCGAACGCCTTTTCGGAGGATCGGGCAGCGCGGCCGAGCGCCGCGCAAGGCTCGCTACGCAGCGCAGCATCCTCGATTCGATTGCAGAAGACGCCAGCGATCTGCAACGCACTCTCGGCGGACGCGATCGCGGGCGCGTTAATGACTATCTCGACAATCTTCGCGAGATTGAGCGACGTATCCAGCGAACGGAATCGCAGAAAGCTGCCGAAACCGTTTTAGAGACGCCTGTGGGAGTACCTGAATCCTTCGAGGAACACGTCGGCCTGATGTTCGATTTGATCGCCGCCGCCTACCAGGCCAACGTGACGCGCGTGTTCACCTTCATGTTGTCGCGCGAGCTTAGCCAGCGGACGTATCCGCAGTTGGGCGTCAGCGAGCAGCATCATTCGGTTTCACACCATCAAAACAATGCAGAAAAGATGGCCCAGGTAGTGAAGATCAACACCTATCACGTAGGTTTGTTCGCGAAATTCCTGGAAACGTTGCGGAAGACTGAGGACGGTCCCGGATCGTTGCTGGACCAGTCGCTGATCTTTTACGGCGCGGGCATGGGCGATTCGAACGGCCATGCGACCGATCCGCTGCCGGTTGTCGCGATCAGCGGCAGTCTCAAAGGGCACCGACATATCGAGCTTCCGAAGCGCACACCGGTCGGCAATTTGTGGCGGACGGTTTCTGCCAAGTACGAAACTCCCATCGAACACTTTGGCGATAGCACAGGGATGGTCGATGGGCTTTTGTAAGTGGCACAGGCCTTCAGCCTGTGCGCTGTTTTTAGCACCGCTGCTATTTAGTCAAGCCACCGACCCTGACGGCACTACTCCACTGCACTGGGCGGTTCGAGCTAACGATCTCGACGCCGTGCAACGTCTACTGCGATCCGGGGCCAATCCGGATGCTGCCAATCGCTACGGCGTCACTCCTCTTTCGCTGGCCGCGACCAATGCGAGTGCACCTCTGATTCAGGCGCTTCTGCAGGCCGGCGCTCATCCCACGAATTCGATCCTGATGACGGCGGCGCGCACGGGAAACGCTGAGGTCGTCCGCATGTTGATCGCCCGCGGCGCTGACGCCAACGCGCGCGAAAGTTCCCTGGGCGAGACGGCGCTCATGTGGGCCGCCGCCGAGAATCATCTTGAAGCCGTCCGGGCGCTGATCGAACACGGCGCGGACCCTAACGCACGATCCGAAAAGCTGGCGTATGCGAAGGACCGGTTCGGTCTGGAAGGCGTGACCACTGTCCTGCCTCACGGGCATTGGACCGCGCTGATGTACGCCGCCCGCCAGGGATCGCTCGAGGCCGCGCGAGCTCTGGCCGATTCAGGCGCCGATCTGAACCTTACAGATCCTGATGGAACAACCGCGCTGGTTCTGGCAATCTTCAACGGTCACTTCGATACCGCCGCAATGCTCGCGGAAAAGGGCGCCGATCCGAACATTGCCGACTCCACCGGCATGGCCGCCCTCTACGCTGCCGCGGATATGAGTACCCTGGGAGAGATTTATGGACGCCCGGGTCGTCCCTCCACCGATAAGCTTACGGCAGTGATGCTGCTGCCGATTCTGCTGGCGCGTGGTGCGAATCCGAATGCCGCACTGAAATCGCCCACGCTGACTCGTGCTCACACTCCTGGCGAGCCGAGTCTAGGTGAGGGGACCACTCCTTTGATGCGAGCGGCCAAGAACGGCGACACCGCCGCGATTCGCGTGCTAATGGCTCACGGCGCCGACGCCTCGCTGCGACAGAAGAACGGGACCACGGTTCTGATGCTCGCGTCGGGCGTCGGGCGCGGCACAGGAGTCTTTGCGAAAGACTATGCGACCGAGGCGCAACTGCTCGACGCCGTGAAGTTTCTGGTGGAATCCGGGGTGGACGTCAACGCGGCGAACGAAGCCGGCCAGACCGCTTTGCACATTGCGGCACAGGCGTCCGACGGCATCGTCAAGTACCTGGCGGAACACGGCGCGAATCTCGACGCGAAGGACAAGCAGGGCCGCACAGCGCTGGACGTGGCAATGGGAGTTGGCGTGCGTGCTCGCATCGGCGGCGAGTCAACTGTGCGCGAATCCACTGCGGCACTTTTACGACAATTGATGTCGTCGCGCTAAAGCAGGCTTGCTACAATAACCGGGGTCTAGCGTGCTTGCAAGCCTAAGAATAATTCTGCTGCTTACCTTCTGTGCGATCGCCCAAGGCCAGATCCTGGCCGACGGACACGTCCACATGACCAACCGCGTCTACTGGGAAGGCATCGATCCCTGGAAGCCGCAAGCCGTTGGCCAGTTCGATTACGCTCGCGCCCGCGCTGGCGGCGTCAACTTCGTCATCGAAAACATCGCGCCGTACGGATATAACACCTACAACACTACGGTGAAGCAAGCCGGCCGCTTGATTGAAACCTTCCAGCGGACCATCGAAGCGCATCGCGATCAGATGGAACTCGCGCTCACTTCCGCTGACGTCCGTCGCATCGTGGCCAGCGGCAAGCTCGCCGTGATGCTCAGCATCGAGGCTGGGTTCGATCAGGAAGGCGATATCGATATTCTTCGGCTGTGGTACCGCCTGGGCGTGCGGGTGATCCAGTTTTCGAGCCAGGTGACCACGGCGTATGCGGACTCCTCTGTTCGCGGCGGGGCGAAGTGGTCCGGCATTAACGAAAAGGGACGTCGTCTGATCGCGGAGATGAACAGGCTCGGCATGCTGATCGATATTTCGCACGCAACCGAAGCCGCGCAGCGCCAAATCATCGCGGCCAGCCGAGCTCCGGTGGTCGCCAGTCACATCGCGCTTCGGGCGATATGTTCCAATCCTGCCAACATGTCGGACGACGTCTTACGCGCGCTGACCGCAAAAGGTGGCATGGTCGGCATCCACAGCGCTGCGGAACAGATCGGACAGCGATACTACGATTGGTCGCGCGGCAAGCCGTCGATTCCAGTCAATGGGGTCACTCGCGAGGAAATCCTGTTTGGCGAGCTGCCGCTGGTACGTTCCAAGAATCAGGACTACGGCGAGTACATCGACGCGCTGGATGCGCAGCAAGGAGGACGCTGGCGGCGGTTCTACGCCCAACCCTGGCATGAATCTCCGGAGGGCGAGGCGATGGTTCCTTCCATCGACGATTGGGTGGCGCACGTGGCGCATGCGGCTGCCATCGGCGGTCCGAAGAGCGTGGCTATTGGGCTGGATCTGACGAACGCGCGCAGCACACTTAAGAAGTTCGACGCCGGTCACTATCCTGAACTGCTTGAAGCTCTCCGGAGACGTAATCTTGCGACGCCTGAGATTCTGGGCGAAAACTGGCTGCGCGTTTTCGATTCCGCCAAGGTTCCGAACTAGATGAAAAACACGCTCGCCGTTCTTTTGCTGCTGGCCGCCGCGGCAGACGCGGAAATCAAGATTGCCGTAAACCGCACCACCATCGAATCAGCTCCGATCTTTCTTGCTGAGCGAATGCCCGGAGTACAGCTTGTTCCTGTTGCCAACGGACGTGTTGCAATGGAACAACTACTGCACGGCGATGTAGATGCGGCCACCGGATCTGAGACCCAGATGCTCTTGAACTCGATCGCCGAGCCCGGGATCCGCATCGTCCTCACCCTGGCTGAGGCGCGTTACCGCATCATCGCCCGCCAGTCCTCCGGCATCCGCCGCATTCAGGATCTTCGCGGCAAGAAAGTTGCCGCTACCGTAAACACGTCATCTCAGTACTACTTGCGCGAGATGTTGCGCAAAGCAGGAATGCTGCTCGAATCCGACATTCGGTTCGTGAATCTGGAAGGTCCGGACATGCCCGCTGCACTCAAGCGAGGTGATGTCGATGCAGTCGCCATTTGGGAGCCGCACGCACAGAACTCGCTGGAGGCGCTCGGCAGCGACGCCGTGGATCTTCAAGATGCGTCCGTATACCGCGAGCGATTCAACCTGAATACGACCACCAAAGTCTTGCGTGATCCCGATAAGCGGCGCGCGTTGGTGGAGTTCCTCCGCGCTGTGCAGCGTGCATCCGATCTTATACGCCGCCAGCCCACTCAGGCGCGGACGTTGCTGGCGCCATTCCTCAGCACGCCCGAGGCAACTATTGAGCACGTCTGGAATCGGTTCACCTTTCCGGCGAATCTTCCCGGCGATCTGCCGACGGTGCTCGGGAACGTCGAGATCTTCGTGGCAGCGGTTCAGTTGCGTCAGCCCCGGCCCAAAGCCGCACTTATTGGCTTGATCGACTCCAGCGTGTTCACCGCGTCGAAAAAGTAGGCAAGCGCTTTTCACAAATTGTTTACGGATTCCGAACGACTTCCATTCCTGCTCGACCTTAAGCTGATTACGACGGAGGGGTCCAAGCCTCCACGTAATTCTTAAGATCGAAAAGGAAACTAAATGCTTCATAGAACGACGATATTTCAGGGATTGCGATTCGCGGTGATTCCCGCTGCCCTCAATCTTTTGTTGACGACGTCCCCGCTCCAGGCGGATCCGAAGGACGACTCCCACACCTTTGCGATGGCTGTTTCAGCCGGAGTGAAGACGTGTCTTCCGAACGCGGCCGCAACGGTGAGCATCCGGCCTGGGGGCGAGGTCGATTACATGGACGTGACCGTGCAGGGCCTGCCTGCTAACACCGAGTTTAATGTCTTCGTCATCCAAGTCCCTAAGAGCCCGTTTGGCGTCTCCTGGTATCAGGGCAGCATTCAAACCGACAAACACGGTCGGGGAAGCCGGCAGTTCGTAGGACGATTTAACATCGAGACGTTTACGGTGGCGAACAACAGCGCACCCGC
>Ga0207674_10005785_pt1 | contig 14664 bp, 10 predicted proteins | sample KBSCornC72_FD_184303 | JGI IMG/M metagenome (GOLD analysis project Ga0207674, IMG submission 184303) | Corn rhizosphere microbial communities from Kellogg Biological Station, Michigan, USA - KBS Corn C7-2 (SPAdes) (version 2) | ecosystem: Host-associated > Plants > Roots > Rhizosphere > Soil ... | reverse complement strand
CCTGACCGATGATCTGCGCAAGCACCGCGATGAAGCGCGAGCTCGCGCGATCCAGGCAGCGCGCGAGAAGGCCGAGGCGCTCGCACATGAGCTCAACGCACGCGTCGGGAAGGTTATCTCGATAAACGAGTATGCGGTGGGTGGCCCGTGGCACTCCTACGACAACAGTTGGGGCGGAATGCGTTATGGCGGTCCCGGAGCGAATCAGGTGTCCGTGCAAGCCGCTGGCACGAGCGGGGAGCTGCTCGGCGACACGATCGCGCTCGGGCTGATCGGCATCACGGCGTCGGTGAGCGTGAGCTTCGAGCTGGAGCCGCAATAGCCTCTGGCGTGATCCCGCGCTGCAGCTCGTCCGCGAGGGCATCGACATCGGCTTCGCTTGACCGGTAACTCGTGATGCACGCACGGAGCGCCGGCGCCTTGCCGGTGAGCCGCACCTCCGAGATCCAGACGCGGCCCGCACTACACACGCGCCGAGCCAAGTCGCCAGCCGAGCACGATCCGTCGTCGATGCGCGGGTGGGTGAAACACACGAGCGGGAGAACCGAGTCGTTGACCACTATCCACCCTCGCTCCGTGAGCTTCGCCCGCAGCACGTCGCCCATCGCCGCCTGGTGCTCGATCATGCGGCACAGTCCGTCGGCGCCTAACGCGGCAATCGTGCAGAACACCTTGAGCCCAATGTGGCGACGGGACCACTGAATGCTCACGCGGTAGAGGTCGTCCTCACCCTCCACACCCGCTGGCACGTAGCCCGTATCGACGTCGAACATCTGCCGCAGCGGCTCGCGATGCTTGGAGAAGAACATCCCGGCTCCCAGCGGAACCGAGAGCCACTTGTGCGCGTCCCAGGTCACCGAATCGGCCAGCTCGATGCCGCCGAGGTGGACACCTAACGACGGTGACACGAGTGCGCTCCCACCCCACGCGGCGTCGACGTGGAACCACAGCCCTTCGCGTCGCGCCAGCGCCGCGAGCTCGGGCAGCGGGTCGATCGCGCCGCCCGCGGTGGTGCCGGCCGTCCCCACGAGCATCATCGGCTGCCAGCCTGCCGCGCGATCGGCCGCGATCTGCGCGGAGAGCGCGGCCAGATCGATACGCCATCGGGAGTCGACGCCCACGACGCGCACGGCGTCGTCTCCGAGTCCCGACATCCGCGCGATCTTGTGAAAGGAGTGATGGCTCTCGCGCGAGACGTACAGCGCAGGCCGGGCACCGGATTTCGTGAGCCCGTCGCGGAGCGAGCCGCCGTGGTGCAACGCGATTGCCGCCAGCACAGCCGTGTGGTTCGCTTCGCTCCCGCCACTGGTGAAGTGCGCGGTCATCGCGTCCACGTCCCACCTCATCGCGCGTGCGAAGAAGTGGAGCGTGTGACGCTCGATCTCGCACGCCGCTGGGGCGTGCCACCACCCGCCGACCTGCGGATTGTATAGCGCCGCGAGTGCGTCGCCCCACACACCGGCCTCGTGGACGTCGGGATTGAAGAGCCCGAAGTACCGCGGGTGCGTGGCGTGAAGCGTCCAGCGGCGCATCATGGCCGCGACGTCGGCGAGGATCGCGTCGAGTGGTTTGGGGTCTGCGAATGAGAATCGTTCGGTCAGGTAAGCGCGGATCTCCGCCGGCGTCACGTCTGGCGCCACGGGGAGTGCCGTCACCTCCGCCGGGAAGCGCTCCACCTCATGCGCAACGAACGCTGCGGCCGAGCTTAGCTGATCAGTGGTTTGGATAGGGGTCATTCCCTATGATGGCGTCGGCGACGCGAACGTGCTTGCGAGATCTTACCCTGGGATAGGCCGGTTCAGCCGCGATTGCGGCGACGCCGCGTCCTCGCGCCGCTCAATCCGCTCGCATCACCCGGGTCGGATCCACACGCGCGGCCCGCAACGCGGGGATCAGCGTCGCGACGACCGCGGGCAGCAGGAGCAACAACGGCACCACGATGAAGGTCGCCGGATCGCGCGGGTTCACGTCATAGAGCAGCGACGACAGCACTCGGCTCAGCGCCCAAGCGCCGGCGAGGCCGGCCACGATGCCGAATGCAATCACACCGATCATCTCGCGCGAGACGAGCGTCAAGAGATCGCGGCCGGTGGCGCCGAGCGCCGCGCGGATGCCCAGCTCACGAGTGCGGTAGGCCACCGCGTACGCCACCACCGCGTACACGCCGAGTGCCGACAGAACCAGCGCAAGCCCGGCGAACAGGGCGATCAGCGCCGTGTTGGTTCGGCGCGGCAACACCGATGCACCGACTACCTGCTCCATCATCCGAACGTTGTACACCGGCTGCCCTGGTGCGACGGCGTGCATCGCATCCGTGAGGGTTGCCGTCAGCGCGCGCGCCGGCAGCGTACCCCGAACGACGATCGCCACGTTTTGCGAGCCGAGGTCGATCGGTCGGTACATCTGTGGCCAGGGCGGCGTGTCCAGCGCTGATTCCCGCACGTCGGCGACCACGCCGATGACCGTGATGGGCGTTGTGTCGGGCCGAAACGTGAAATACCGCCCCAGCGGATCCACGCCCGGCCAGAATTGCTCGGCCATCGCCGCACTGATGACAGCCACCTGGGGTCCGGTTGCGTCACGCGGCGAGAACGTTCGGCCACGGAGCTTCGCGATGCCTAACGCATCGAAGTAGCCACCGCTCGCGAACAGGAATCGGGCGAAACGGGGCTCGCCGTGGTCGAGCGGCTGCGCGCCCGGGACGTTGATCGCCACAGAGATCCCTCCTCCGCCACGCAATGGGAGATCGTTCACCGCGCCAGCCGCAATGACTCCCCGCTGTCGGGATAGTCGATCGACGACCCCGTCGATGATCCGACGCTGCTCGACGCCCGGAGTGCTGCTCGGGAAACTCGTCTCGAGCGTCGCGACCTGGTCCGGATTCATGCCGGTCTTCTCAGCCATGAGACGCTGGAAGCTCCGCAGCATGAGTCCTGCCGCGATGAGCAGCATTACCGTGAGCGCGACCTCGACGACCACAAGCCCGCGGCGAGCCCTTCCCAGCCCGGCGGATGCACCGTGCCCTCCACCGGACTTGATGATGATAGTCGCGTCGCCGCCGCGGGTTGCGCCGATCGCTGGCCAGAGGCCGAACAGGATACTCGTCGCTATCGCCAACGCGGCGGCGAAGACGAGCACGCGCAGGTCGAGCTGCACGGGCGCAATGGCCGCCAGGCTCTGTGGCATCATCGCCCGGACCACTCGCAACGCGGCTGGCGCGAGCAGGAGACCGAGGCACGCACTGGAGAACGCCAGCAGCAGGCTCTCGGCCAGGAGCTGGCGCATGATACGCGGCCGCGTGGCACCGAGGACTTCTCGCAGAGTGATCTCGCGGCGCCTAACGGCACCGTCGGAGAGCAGCAGATTCGCGACGTTGGCACACGCGATGATCATCAAGAGGGCCGTGGTTCCGAGCAGGACCAGCAACGCTCGCCGTCGGTCGCCGAGCAGCTCGCGATGGAGTGGCACGGCGGCGCCCACGCGCCGTACCTCGCGGATGACGCCATTCAGGTCGTCGTGCCTCTCACCCCGCGCTGGCTCGGCGACCTGCTGCCACCGCGCGAGCACCTGCGCGGCCGCCGATTCGGTTGATACGCCCGGCCGGATTCTCGCAATCACGTGTGACGGCAAATACCCGCGGAACGGCTCGAACGTTTCGAATGTCGTTGGTACGGGCAGCGCAACCCACAGATCGCTCTCGTCGGGGAAAACGAACCCCGGTCGCATGATGCCGACGACGGTGTACGGCCGTCCGTGCAGCGTAATCGGCTTCCCGAGCATCGGCGCGCCACCGAAGTGGCGTTGCCACAGTCCATACGAGAGAATGGTTGCCAAGGGACCGCGCGGCTTGCCCTCCTCGGCGGTGAAGGTGCGGCCGCTCAACGGTGTGACGCCTAACGTTGCGAAGAACGACGCCGTGACGACGCCGGCTTTCACGCGCAGTGGACGATCCGGATCCGACAGGTTGAGCCCACCCGACGCGTACGATGCTGGACTCGAGAAGACACCGGCCATCACGGCCACATCGGAGATGTCGAGCTGACGTCCGAGGCTTCGCTCTCCAAGCTCGGGCTCGAATGGTACGGCGACCATAGGGAGAGACACGAGCTCGTGCTCGCGCGGGAACGGAAGCGATCGCAGCATCGCGGCGTCGACGGCGCTGAAGACAGCGGTCGTCGCGCCGATTCCGAGCGCGAGCACCGCCATCACGGGAACGCTGAACCCGGGTCGCGCGCGCAATCGCCGTGCGGCGAATCGAATGTCCTGAACGAGCTGATCGAGCGTGCCGAGTCCCCACGTATCGCGGCTGGTTTCGGCGATGACGGTAGCGTTCCCGAACCGCTTTCGCGCTGCGGTCCTCGCCTCGTCGGCGCTCATTCCTGCGCCGTGCATTGCCTCCGCGCGGAGCTCGGCATGCAGACGCATTTCTTCCTCGAGCTCCGACAGGTAGTGATCGCGCCGGACGAAGTACCAAAGTCGACGGAGGAAGCCGCGAACGGTCGTCATTCGGGTGCGAGCTGAAGGATCTGGGCGATGGCGAACGTGACGCGCCGGTACGACTCCCTCTCCCGTGTCAGCTGTCTGCGTCCGGCAGCCGTTAGGCGGTAATACCGGGCGCGCCGGTTGTCGCGCGTTTTCCCCCACTCCGCCGAGAGCCAGCCCTTCATGAGCATTCGCTGCAGGGCCGGATAGAGCGACCCTTCTTCGACCTGCAGCACACCCGCCGAGGTGCGCTGAATGGCGTCGGCGATCTCGAAACCGTGCAGCTCCTCGAGACGGGCGAGCGTCTGGAGGATCAGCATGTCCAACGTGCCGGGCGGGATGGGGTCGCTCATGGAACGCGCCTGGAAGTCGGGGTCTGACATAGACAGTCTATGTCAGACCCGACTCCGGTGTCAATGGCCTCCGATCACCGAAACGCGATTCAGGCGAGGCTGCGACCCGGTAGTTGGAGGGGCGCCCCGGCGGAGTGACGTGTGGAGCTACCGCACTCTGGCGCCTGGGCGAGCGATGTGCGATCGTCCCGCGCCAATACGTGACGGGCTGGCGACCGATCGAACCGAGGCCCTAGTGAGAAAGATCGTCCTCATTGCTGATCTCTTCGCCGTCATTGGCGCTGCCATGTGGTTCGGCTCCTACCGGTGGTGGATGTTCTACGGATTCCTCGCCGCCGTTGTCGTCATTGAGACCTCCTGTAAGTACCTGAAGGAGCTTCAGGGACAGTCCAGAGACGACCAGTGACTACTCGCGTCCTGGCGCCTGGAGGTCGGGCTCTATTGTAGCGGCCTCGGGTCCTGCTCTTCCGAGACGTTAGGTAGAAGTTCGTGGGGCGCCAGTTCGACCGTCAGGTCTACGGGGCTGCTGAACGTACTCGCGTGAACCGTAGATGCCTAACGCGCCCCGCCTCCACCACGTACCCGGTGACGCGTCCCTTCGCGTCGCGCTGCACGTCGACCACGGTCGTGCCGCGAGTGAACCCATCCTTGTATGAGGGCTCGAGCACGCCCAGTCGCCGGTCGTTCGCGTACACGACCAGCTGCCCCTTCTCCACCTTCCAGGTGTGCGTCGTCTCCACCTCGTCACTCCGGTAATCGCCCGCGTACTCGGCGAGCTGCGCCGGCGTGAGCGCGACGCTGTCGGCGCGCGTGTACGTGACCGGTTCCGCCGTCGTACGGACGACCATGCGCGACGGGGCCTCCGGGTTGTCGAAGCGCACCTCCGTACCAGGGCCGGCACGGAAGCGGCCTTCGCCAAGCGGCACCATCCGCGTGCGCTCGGCACCGATCACGAACAGGGTATCACCGACCAGTCGGGTGCGCCGCACCTCGCCGCGCTCGACGTTGCGCCACACCCCCGCAAGCGCGCGGAAACCGGAGGCTGGCAGATTGGCCGGCGGCGCGCCGTCCAAAGCCGCGATCCATGCCGCATCGCTGTCCGGCTGCATCCGATCGCCGAGGTAGATCCCCGCCACCTTGCGCGCGAGCGAATCCGGGCCGGATGTCGTTAGGTTGCAGAACGTCGCGACGGCGAAGTGCTGGTCGGGGAAGCGGAGAAAGTGCCCGCGGTAGCCCGCCCAGCTTCCGCCGTGCGCCACGACGCGCAGGCCCCGCAGCGTGCCGACCGTGAGGCCGACCGCGTACGCCATGTTCGGTCCCGAGGTCGCCGGCCCTCCGTCGTTCAGCTTCGTCGGCGTCGTCATCGTCTCGATGATGTCGCGGCTGCCGACGGTCGCTACGTCGTAGTTGTTGAGCCACACGCCGAAGTCCTCGACTGACGTGTGGACCGCACCCGCTCCCATGATCGCGCCGTCGTACGTCGAGCTTGCGACCCGGAAGCCACCGCCCGGCCGCGGCGCGTATCCTTCCGCGCCGTTCGGGATGATGGTCGCCACGTCGGCGAGGTATCGCGTGTCATGCATGCCTAACGGCCCGAAGATGCGCTCCTCGGCGAACTGGGCGAGGGTCTTCCCCGTTAGGCGGTAGACGATCTGCGCGGCGAGGATCCAGCCGGAGTTGGTGTAGAGGTATCGCGCGCCGGGCTCGTAGTTCGGCTCCGCCGAGTGCGTGATGACGCGGAGGGCGTCGATGGTGTCGCCGGCGAACGTCCGGCCCGTCTGTCCCATCATGACGTAGAGGTCGCGCAGGCCGCTCGTCTGACTGAGCGCACGGCGGAGCGTGATCCTGTCCGCGTACGGCGGCATCTCGGGGATGTATTTCCGTATCGGGTCGTCGAGCGAGAGCTTGCCCTCCCTCTGGAGCATGAGGATGCTCATCGCGGTGAACTGCTTCGAGATCGACCCGACGTCGAGAACCGATCGTGGCGAGAGTGCCACGCCGTGCTCGAGACTCGCCATCCCGTAGCCACGCGCGTAAAGGATCTTTCCGTCCTGGTAGACGCCGAGCGAGCAGCCGGGCGAATCGGTGCGGTCGAACCGCTGGAAGACGCTGTCGGCGCGCAGCGCGCGGGCCTCGCGGACGCCGATGATCTGCTGCGCACTGGCGGTGGTGGACACGGCCAGGACGACAGTGGCGAGAACTGCAGGACTGTGGCGCATGGGATGAGGGGAGCTATCAGAACGCGACGGAGTGCCGTCGCTCGCGTGACGCCTTCGCGGAACCACCGCCGAAGAAGCGAACGGCATCGGCCGCCGAGAACTTCTCTCCGTCAAACAGGCGAATCATCATCTCGTCGTACCACAGAAGCAGCGTCTGGACGACGCCGCCCGCGTCCGGTGCCGCCGCTTTGAATTTGTCCATCCCGTTTCGTGCGAGCGTGTAGGCGTCCTCGTTGAGGATCGCCTTGGCTGCGACCGCACCCATCCCCAAGTTGCCCTTCGTTCCTTCGGTAGCCGCCCAGATCTCTTTGATCAGTACGGCGGTGAGGACCACGCACCCATATTGTTGGGTGCTAACCGACGCGACCACACGACCGGCGTACGGCGTGTCGCCGATGGCCGCGGGCGAGACGCCTTTGAGATTCGCCAGCGCCTTCATGTCGGCTTGGCGAAGTTTGGCTGTCTCGAGCTTCTTCGAACCGCAGCGCATACACTCGGTCATCTTGAGACCGCTTGGATACTGGCGCTTGCAACTCGCGCACACGATGACATCCGGCCGGACGTGATAGGCCTGTTGCCAGTTGGCGATGAACTTCGGCCATTTGCCTTTCGTCTGATCCTCGTAGCGCTGCTTGTCCTCGAAGACCGAGTCGTTCTGTATGTAGAGCAGCGGGTTCTGCTTGTCGTACGGCGTAGGTGTCCCGTCGCGCCACGCTTCACCCTGCGCCGGGTTGTGGATGAGGGCCATGCCGAAGTCGATCATGCGGAGACAGCCGTTGAACCGCATGAGGTTCTCGCCATGGATGTCCAGGTGCAGCACGCTCACGTCCTGCGTCACATCGACGTTCATGTAGTTCTTGCTGTAGTTGTAGCACTTGTCGAGGTCCTGGAACACGGCAATAACGTCCGACATGCGTAACGTCGTGTAATTCACCGTGCCCTCACCGAGCTGCAGCAGAAGCAGCTGGTCGGAGCCCACGCGGATCATGTCGAGGCACGTCGTGGTGACGGACGCCTCGAAGTATTGCATCAGATGCGCTTGCGTGCGGTTCACGTGTGCCGTGTTTGGGCTATAGCCGAAGCCCGCGTCCTTGTGGCTCGCGGTCGGGAGGTGTTTCACGGCGTACTTCACGCCATTCTGGTCCTCGCCGAGCATGACCACCCCGCCAACGCCGCCCTTGCCGAGCACCTTGAGGATGTGGATGCGCTTTCCTGTCTTCGGAAAGGTCAGGTTGCGGAAGTCGAGCTTCTCGCCGACAGCGTGTGCTTCGTCGCTGAGGTCCGGGAACTGGGAGGCGGGAAACTGCGCCAGCATCCCCCGCATCTCGTCGTTCTTCTTCCAGCTGTTGAGCACCTCGACCGCGACGACTTCTCCTTGCCGGCGCTTGAACTTCTCGAGCAGCTTCCAGGATTGCTCGGCGGCGGCGTGCGATCCTTTCTTCATCTTGATCGCGAGAAGCTTTTGCGCCACGTCGCTGAAGCCGCCGCCTGAGCGAATCAGCTTGTCGAATTCCCCGGCTGCGCGCCCGGCCGCGCTCACCGTTTCCTTCTTGGGTCGGGTTGCCCACGCCTGGTAGATCTTCTCGGCGTCGCTGGTCGACATGGCATCACCTCAATACCGAGCGGGATCAAGGGGTCAGAGCCCTTGATCCAAGGGTTCAAAGGCTCTGACCCCTTGATCCTCGATTCCAGCGTATCGGAGATGATTCTGAAGGCGATCGTGCAGTTGCACCACCCCCCGGTCGAGATCGCGCGCGTGAACGTGTCGCGAAGTCGTCGTCGGCCCACCCAACGGCCGGCGGGAGATGCAGAAGCGTTAGGCCCGCCGCGAGCTCGCGTCGATCGGCAAGGTGTGCCTACGAGACGGAGCTCGAGATCAAGGGTTCCCGCCTGGCTCATGACGATGAGCCTGCCGTCAGAAAGGACCGTTACGCAATGGCGAAGGCGGGTGCACGATTGCAAAATTCGCACGACCCTCCAACGGAGCCCCACATGATTTACCCCTTGCCGCGCCGAATCGCATATGTCGCGGCACTATTCACCGCGACAGCCACCGCGGGTGCGCAGAACAAGCGCCCCATGTCGTTCATGGACATCATGGAGCTGAAGAACGTCGGCGGCGTTGCCCTATCGCCCGACGGCTCCAAGATCGCGTACGCCGTGAGCGGCTGGGAGCATCCCAGTGCAAAGCCGGCCACCGATTCCACCAAGCCGGACACCGCGAAAGGCGACAAGCACGAGATGCGGGCGCACATCTGGATGGTTCCCGCGGCCGGCGGCACGCCACGGCAGATGACCTTCGGTGAAAAGGGCGAGAACGCCCCGCAATGGGCGCCCGACGGACGCTCGCTCGCGTTCCTCTCCTCCCGCGGGCCCGGGACCGACGTCAAGACGCAGATCTGGGTGCTGCCGATGGACGGCGGCGAAGCGTATCAGCTCACGACGTCCAAGGAGAACGTGACGGGCTTCGAGTGGTCGAAGGATGGCTCGCGCATCGCGTTCCTCGCGGTGGACACGCTGCCCAAGACTGACGAGGCGAAGACCACTCGGAAAGATGATCCGCAGGTGTTCGAGGACAATTTCCGGCTGTCGCACGCGTGGGTGATCGACGTCGCCACCAAGCGCGCCACCGAAGTCGCGCACGGCAACCTCACGGTGAGCGGTGCGCCGAGCTGGTCGCCGGATGGAACGCGGCTCGCGTTCCAGGCCCAGCCGACGACGATGCTCCGCGAGACGCGCTCGGACATCTACGTCGTCACCATCGCCGACAAGTCGATGAAGAAAATCACCCCGAAGTCGGATGCGGCCTCGCCGCCGGCGTGGTCGCCCGATGGCAAGACGATCGCGTTCAACGTGCTGCCACAGAGCCACACCGCTCGCGCCGACAGCATCATGGACCGCGAGATCGGCAACGACCATCTCGTGCTCTACGACGTCGCGTCGGGCAAGGTGAAGGACACCTACGACTCGAAGGTGGACGTCTCGGCCGGCAATCCGCGCTGGACGCCGGATGGCTCGCGCGTGCTGTTCACGACGGGCGAGCGCGCGTGGTCGGCGGTGTACGCCTACGACGTCGCGGCAGGCAAGCTGACTCGCATCATCGACAAGCTCCTGATTGGCCAGCCGTCACTGTCGAAGGACGGGCGGCTCGCGGCCTATACGTTAGGCTCGCCGAACGCGCCGGCGGAGGTGTACGTGAGCGACCTGACGTTCGCGTCGCCGAAGAAGCTCACCGACCTCAACCCGCAGCTCAGCAGCATCGCGTTAGGTGAGACGGAAGTGATCACCTGGAAGAGCACGGACGGCACCCCGGTGGAAGGCATCCTACTCAAGCCCGTCGGGTATCAGGCCGGACGCAAGTACCCGCTGCTCGTCGAGGCGCACGGCGGCCCGACCGGCGCCACGAACACCGCCTTCAAGGCGAACTGGGGATCGCCGGGGCAGGTGTGGGCGGGACAGGGCTGGGCGGTGCTGTACCCCAACCCGCGCGGGTCGACGAACTACGGCGAGAAGTTCACGAAAGCGAACATCATGGATTGGGGCGGCGGCGACTACCGTGACATCATGACCGGCGTCGATGACGTGATCAAACGCGGCATCGCCGATTCGACGAAGATGGCGTTCGAGGGCTGGAGCTACGGCGGCTACATGACGGCGTGGGTCGTGAGCCAGACGACCCGGTTCAAGTCGGCGCGCATGGGCGCGGGCCTGTCGGACCTGCAGAGCATGTACGGGACGACGGACATTCCGGGCTACATCGGCACGTTCTTCAGCGGCGTCCCGACGCAGAAGACGCTGGACTTCTATCGCGCGCGCTCGGCGATCACGTTCGTCGACAACGTGACGACGCCACTCCTGATTCAGCACGGTGGCAACGATCAGCGCGTGCCGGTGGGTCAGTCGATGGAGTACTTCCGGGCCCTCAAGGATCGCGGCAAGACCGTGGAGCTGGTGTTCTATCCGCGCGAAGGACACGGCCTCGCCGAGTACTACCATCAGCTCGACAAGATGCAGCGCGAGTACGACTGGATGACGAAGTACACGCTGGGACCGCAGCGCGTGGTTCCCTGACCGTTCGCGGTCTGACGGCCTTACCAATCGCAGGCGCCGCGGCTCCGGGCGTCTGCGATTGCGTTAGGCTCGTTGACGAAGGCTAATGTCGCGTGCATGATGTGTCGCGGTCGTGTGTCGGTCGTCGCAGGCCTCCCCTCCTCCATCGATCAACACGGCGGCGTGCTCGGTGTCATGGACGTGGCGTTCGTCGGTCCGAAGCTGTATGCGCTGCTCGACGCAGGATGCGGCCACGGCGTGCCTGATGTACGGGCGGGCGTGGCCCGCATCGAGAACGCCGGCTTCACCATGGTCGCGGACCTCACGACGTTCGTGCAGGAGAACCCGGTCGCCAACCCCTCGCTCGAAGACTTCGAGCCGGACGGCGACTGGTACAGCATGGTGGCCCGCGGCGGCGTGCTCTACGCCGTGGATGCGAACGGCGGTCAGGTTGTCACGGTGCAGCCAGACACAGGCCGTGTCGAGCGTGTCGTCGACATCTCGGCCACACAGGGCCACATCGTGCGACGGCAATCGCGGCGGGAAATGGACGGTTCTTCGTCGGGAACCTGACGCCGTTTCCGTCCGTGCCCGGGTCCGCCAGAGTCCTCGAGTTGAAACGGAATGGCTCGTTTACGGAATACGCGACGGGATTCACCCCGATCCTCGGCATCGAAACGGACAAGCACGACAATCTCTACGTGCTGGAGACGTTCGCGTGCCTGCCGCAGCTGCCGTGTGTGCCGGCGCCGTTCGCGCAGGGCACGGGCCAAGTCGTGCGCGTCGGCCGGGATGGGTCGCGCACGGTCATCGCGACCGGCCTAACGTTCCCGACCTCCATGCGCTTTGGCCCTGACGGCGCGCTGTACGTGTCGAACAAAGGCTACAACCTGCCGCCGGGGAGCGGAGAGATTCTGAGAATCGCGATCGACTGACCGAACCGCGGCTGGTAGCTGGCCGTGATTCCCTAACGCGATGGCGAGGGCGGTGCGCAAGCGCCGCCCTCTGGCGCTTTTTCGGAGGCCGTAGCAGGTTGATTACGCGATCAGACGACGAGGACGTCGTCGGTACTCCGTTCTCGTTCGGCCGCCGTGGCTCCTGTGTGGAGAACGCCTGGCATCGCCCGCATCGCGCCCGGCATCACATTAGCCTTGGCGTTAGGCGCTCATGCGGTCGCGGCTCAAAGTAATACGCCCACGCGCCGTGCGGGCGGGCGACTGCTCGCGAGCCCGAACACGCTGACGGACCTTTCCCCGGATCCTCGCACCGCGGAGTTCCGCCTCACCGCAGCGCCCGGACGGCTCGCGCTGGTGCCGGGATCATTGACCGATGTGTATGTCTACAACGGTCGGGTACCCGGGCCGACGATGATCGTACGCGAAGGCGACCGGGTGATCGTGCATTTCCGGAACGACCTCCCGGTACCAACCACGGTGCACTGGCACGGCCTGCACATTCCCGCCGAGTCGGATGGAAGTCCCTTCGTCCCGGTCGCGCCCGGTGAGCAGCACGACTACGTGTTCACGATTCTCCCCGGCTCGGCCGGAACGTACTGGTATCACCCGCATCCCCATCATCAAGCCGGCTACCAGGTGGCGAAGGGCCTGTACGGCGCGATCGTCATCAAGGCACCTGACGATCCACTTCCCGCATCACTGAGCGAGAAGCTGCTGATCCTGTCCGACAACCGCCTCCTCGGCAATGGATCGATCGACGTGCCTGACGAGTCCACACCACAGGGCGGGGCGGACGCGGAGAACGGACGCGAAGGCGACGTCACGTTCGTCAACGGCCAGGTGATGCCGGCGCTGACCATCCGCAGCGGCGAGGTGCAGCGCTGGCGCGTGATCAACGCCTCCGCCGCTCGCGTGTATCGGCTGTCGCTCGCCGGGCATACGTTCCTTCACGTGGGCAGCGACGGTGGCCTGTTCGAGCGTCCCGTCGAGCTCACCGAGATTACGCTCGCCAGCGGTGAGCGCGCCGAGCTCCTCGTGCGCGGAATCGGAGCGCCGGGGAGCCGAACCATGCTCCAGTCGCTGCCCTACGATCGCTACATCCCGCAGACGCGACCCAAAGACTGGAATCGCCCTCGCGACCTGATGGCTGTGCGGTACTCGCCCGACCCGCCGGTGCCGTTCGTCGCGATGCCTAACGTGTTACGGGTTGTTCCGGCGCTCGACACAACGCACGTGACGGTCACGCGGGTCGTGTCGCTCAGCCAGCACATGATCAACGGCAAGATGCTGGACATGAGCCGTGTCGATATCACGGCTCGGCTCGGGGCGACGGAGATCTGGCAGGTCGAGAACCTCGTCGGCATGGATCATCCGTTCCACCTGCACGGATTTCAGTTCCAGGTGATCGAGCGCAACGGCGTGCCCGAGCGCGTTCGTCGATGGAAAGACACGGTGAACGTGCCCAAGCACGAGACGGTGCGGTTCATCGTGCGGTACGACGACCATCCCGGCAAATGGATGTTCCACTGCCACATTCTGGATCACGAGGATCATGGAATGATGGGCGTTCTCGAGATCAGGTGACGCGGGTCATCAGGAGGTCGACGTGATGCGATCATGGAGCGACGGCTATCGACATCTTGCCAGTCTCGCGTTCCTGCTTGTCGTCGCCGGGCATGGTCCGGCGCAGGAAGAGCCCGATGTCGAGCGCGGCCGCGCGCTTGTCATAACGCACGCATGCAGCGCCTGTCATGGCGGCGGCACCTTCGATCCGGCCGCCGCTGGATATCTGGCGGGCATGCGAACACCAGCAGACGAGGTCACGATCGAAGGGTTCAAGACCCGCCCGCGCAACCTCACCCCCGACAACGAGACGGGGATCGGCCGATTCAGCGAACGACAGATCTTCAACGCGCTGCGCTACGGCCTGCGCCCCGGTGAGACCCCGGACGCGGAGATCACGTCCAGCACGCCGGGCAAGGGCAACTTTCCGTCACGCCCGAAGTACCTTGCGCCTCCAATGCCGTGGCAGGATTGGCGCCACATGGCCGATCGCGACCTGTGGGACATCGCCGCATACCTGAAGCACGCCGTAAAGCCCGTGAAAAACCGTGTCCCTGATAGCGAAGGGCCACCGGACTTCTGGGCTAGCTACTATGCGAAGAAGATCGGACCGCACCCGGCGCCGGCGTTCCCAACCGCGAACGAGATCGCCACCGCCGCCGGCGAGACCCAGGTGCAGCGGGGCCGAGCGCTCGTTATCCACCACGGTTGTGGGGATTGCCACGGTGGCATCGACAACCCCGCATCGGAAAAGTGGCTAAGTGGCGCTCGGACCGAGGCGGATACGTTTCAGGTTGGGCCATTAACTACGCGTGCTCGGAACCTGACGCCGGATGCCGAGACCGGACTTGGCCGTTTCACCGAGCGCCAGATCTTCAACGCTCTCCGCTTCGGCCTGAGCCCGAGTGCGACCCCGGATGTCGAGATCACGTCGACGACACCTGGCCAGGGAAATTATCCCGCGCAGCCACGGTACCTCGCTCCGCCCATGCCCTGGCCGGCGTGGCGTCACATGACCGACGAGCAACTGCGCGACATCGC
>Ga0207674_10005784_pt1 | contig 14668 bp, 13 predicted proteins | sample KBSCornC72_FD_184303 | JGI IMG/M metagenome (GOLD analysis project Ga0207674, IMG submission 184303) | Corn rhizosphere microbial communities from Kellogg Biological Station, Michigan, USA - KBS Corn C7-2 (SPAdes) (version 2) | ecosystem: Host-associated > Plants > Roots > Rhizosphere > Soil ... | reverse complement strand
CGACTTGATCTGCTGGATATCCTCATAGTCGCTGTCCCCGGGCGTGTGCCGCATCAGCATCAGGTCGCAATGGCCGATGATCGCGGTCAGGATGTTGTTGAAGTCGTGCGCCACGCCGCCGGCGAGCTGGCCGACGACCTGCATCTTGGTCGCCTGCGCGACCTGCCGCTTGAGCTTGGCTTCCTCGCTGTTGTCCTTGAGCAGCAGCAGGACCGCGGCCTCGCCCAGCCCGCGCAGCCCGGCGATGGTCAAAGCGACCGGCTCCGCCGGCCGGCGGGCAAGGCGGACCGCGAGGTCGCCGGACATCGCCGGTCCCCGCGCATTGCGCCGGACCGCATCCGCGACCGGCCCCTTGTCCTCCTTGACGACGAGGTCGCCGGGATAGACGGGCAGCGCCGCGCCGCGCACTCCGGCCGCGGCGCGGAAGGCCTCGTTCATGGTCAGGAAGCGACCGTCGCGATCGACCAGGGCGAGGCCGATCGGAAGCACGTCGAGCAGGGCCTGAAGCTGGCCGGCGTCCGCCGGGCCGCCGGCCTCGCCGCGGTCGAACAGCAGGAAGGTGCCGCCGTTGCCGCCCTTCTTGGGATCGACCGGCACGTGGACGAGGCGCATCGGCCGCGCCGACTCGCCCTCGGCCGTCAGCCGCACCTGGCCGTCGTCGCCGAGCTCGACCAAGCGCGCGAACCGCTCGCCGGAGCCGTCGCCGTCGCCGTCCAGCGCGCGCTCGCAAAACAGGCGATTGGCGGCGATCAGCGCCCCCTCCTCCGACACCAGCACGGCGAGGACGCCGGCCGCCGACAGCCGTTCTCCGGTCGAGCCCGACAGCCACTTCGCGGCCACCGCGACGGCGTCGAGCGGCGGCGGCTGGGGAAAGCGCCACAGCAGCAGATCGCCATGGACGCCGACCCGTTCGACCTCGACCGCGGCAGGGCCGCGCGCGGTTTTCACCCGCGCAACGCAGCCGGCGCCGTCGCGCCACCCCATGGTCCGGGCAAGCTCGAGACCGTGCGCCGACTCCTCGTCGACGCCGAGCTGGAGCGGCGGCTGCGCCCCGCCGAAGCGGTCGCGATACGCGGCGTTGGCGATCAGCAGCGAACCGTCCTCGGACGTCAGCGCCGCCGCCTCCTTACACAGTCCAAGCGCAGAGCCGACCAGCGCATAGTCCGGGCCGGCCACGATCGGCTCGTCGAACGGGCGGCCGCGCGAACCGCGCACCAGGGCGATGACGCCGCCGGCCAGCCCCGCGGCCACGGCAATTCCGGCGAGGGTGAGCTGCCCCGTCAGGGCCAGCGGGAGCGCCACGGTCAGGCCGGCCGCGCCGATCAGCGCCGGCATCAGCCACCGGCCCCACGCCTCGAGCGGGCTCGAATCGATCCGGGGGAGCTCCTGTTGCAGCACCACCGCAGCTTATCAGATACGGACGCTGCCTCAATCGACAGCTGCGAACGTCAGGGTCGCGCGGCTTCGCGGCGACGGCGCCAGCGGCTGGCGAGCCAGGTCCGCCACAGCAAGGCCGAGACCAGGTAGCCTAAGAGCGCCGCGCCGGCGGCGATCGTCAGGACCCCGATCGCGACCGGGCCCGACGCTTCGTGGATCCAGAACAGGAACCGGCCGAGCTCGCCCGAGACATGCTCGGCGACGTCGGGGTTCACCAGCCGCGCGTCGTGGTGCAGCTCCCACGAGCCGATCCGGTAGGCGGCATAATACATCGGCGGGATGGTCAGTGGGTTGACGACCAGGGTGAAGGCTGCGGCGATGGCGACGTTGGCGCGCGTCGGGATGGCGAGCAATGCGGCAATCACCACGTGCATGATCGGGATGATCACGCCGATGCCGAGGCCAAGCGCGACCGCGCGCGGCACCGAGCGCCGGGTCATCCGCCACAGCTCCGGCCGGCTCAAATGGCGGGCGAACGGCCGCAGCAAGCGATAGCGATGGATCGTCTCGCGCGTCGGGATATGGCTGCGGAGCCAGTTCATGCACTGCGCCGCAGCAGGCGCTGCTGCTCGCGCTTCCAGTCGCGCTCCTTCACGGTCTCGCGCTTGTCGTGCACCTTCTTGCCCCGGGCCAGCGCGAGCTCGAGCTTGGCCCGTCCCGCGCTGTTGAAATAGAGTGAAAGCGGCACCAGCGTCAGACCCTGGCGGGCCACCGCGCCGTGCAGCTTGGATATCTCGCGGCCTTTCAGCAACAGCTTTCGCGGGCGCTTGGGCTCATGGTTGAGGCGGTTGCCGTGGCTATACTCGGGGACGTGGCTGTTGATCAGCCACACTTCGTCGCCCTCGACGGTCGCATAGCTTTCGGCGATCGAGCCCTCGCCCTGACGCAGCGCCTTCACCTCGGTCCCGACCAGCGCGATCCCGGCCTCGAACCGCTCCTCGACGAAATAGTCGAACCGCGCGCGCCGGTTCTCGGCGACGACCTTCTTCTTGTCGAACGGCGGGGGCAGCGGTTTGGCCATGGTGCGGCTTAGATCAGCCCCGCATGCGCGAGCGCCGCGTCGACGGCGCGCTTCGACGCGTCGGAGGGCTCGGTCATCGGCGGGCGAAGCTCGGCCGGGAAGCCGCTTTTCACGCGCGACAGCGCGTATTTCACCGGTCCGGGCGAGGCGTCGCTGAACAGCGCGGCGTGGAGCGGGTAGAGCCGGTCCTGAAGCTCGAGGGCGTCGTCCCAACGCCCTTCCCGCGTCGCCTTCTGGAACTCCGAGCATAGGTTCGGGGCGACGTTCGCCGTGACCGAAACGCAGCCGACCCCGCCCATGGCGTTGAAGCCGAGCGCCATGTCGTCGTTGCCGCTCAGCTGGATGAAGTCCGCGCCGCACTGTTGGCGCTGGGCCGAGACCCGGGCCAGCGCGCCGGTCGCGTCCTTGACTCCGACCACGTTGGCGAGGCGCGAGAGCTTGGCCATGGTCTCGACCGCAATGTCGGTGATCGTCCGCGACGGCACGTTGTAGAGGATGATCGGGATGCCGAGCTCGGCGACCGCAGCGAGATGGCCGTAGATGCCGTCCTGGTTCGGCCGGTTGTAGTAAGGCGGAACGTGGAGCGCGGCGTCGGCGCCCGCCGCCTTGGCCGTCTTGGTCAGGGCGATCGCGTGGGTGGTGTCGTTGGACCCGCAGCCGGCGATGACCGGCACCCGGCCGCCCGCGACCTCGACCGCGATCTCGATGACCCGGCGGTGCTCCTCGTCCGACAGGGTCGCGCCCTCGCCGGTGGTCCCGCACGGCACCAGTCCGTTGCTCCCCTGGTCGATCTGCCAGGCGACGAAATCACGGAATATCGCTTCATCGACTCGTCCCGCCGCAAAAGGGGTCACGAGGGCGGGTATCGAACCGAAAAACATGGTTAAGTCCTTTGGGTTTCGCAAAATTCAGCGAAACGGAGCGTCGCGCGTTAAGCCGCAGATAAGGAGGGGGAGCCTAGGATGTCCAGCATGTGGCGCATTGCCTGGTCCATCCCCGTGCTGATCCTCGCAACCGCGACTGCGTCCGCGCAATATCCCGCGGCGCCAAGCTATACCCCCGCCCCGGCTTATTCGAATTACAGCGTTACGTACGCGATCGCCGACTGGCGCCGGCTGCGGCAGAGCAGCGGCTACAGCTTCGCCGACTATGCCCGCTTTCTCATCGCCAACCCGGACTGGCCCGAGGAAGCGAAGCTCCGCCTGTGGGCCGAGCGGGCGATGCGCCAAGGCGAGACTCCGGCGACGGTCCTCGCCTTCTTCGCCAACGACCCGCCGGCCACCGGCAACGGCTTCGCGCGGCTGGCCGACGCCTACGCGGCCAACGGCCGCATGGGCGAGGCCCTCGCCGCTGCGCGCAGCGCCTGGGGAGAGGCCGACCTCGGCAGCGACAGCGAGCAGGCGATCTGGAGCCGCTACGGCGCGAGCTTCACCGCCGCCGACCACGACCGCCGGGTCGACGCGCTGCTGTTCGCCAAGAAGCCCGACGATGCGGCGCGTTTCTACTCCTACACGACGCCGGCTCGGCGCGCGGCCTTCGCTGCCCGAATCGCGATGCAACGCGATTCATCGGATGCCGAAGGCCTGTACCAGCCGGTCATGGGCCAGGTAACGACTGACGCCGGCCTGATGATGGACCGCGCCCGCTACCTGCGCGCCCGCGATTATCAGCAAGCCGCGCGCGACCTCGCCGCGCGCCAGCACAATTTCACCTACCAGCCAGCCGACCCCGAGCGTTTCTACGACATGCTTCTGACGCTCGCGAACGATGCGGCCCAGGACCGGCAATGGGAGACCGCCTACAACATCGCCCGGCACCTCAGCGACGCTCTGCCTCCCGGGACCGAGATCAGCCAGCAGCCGATCGGTATCCGCGACAATTACACCAGCCTGACCTGGCTCGCCGGAAGCATTGCGCTCGACCGCCTGAACCGGCCGTCGAGCGCGGTGTGGATGTACGACGCTTATGCCCGCGGCGGCCGCTCGTTGCAGGTCCAGACCAAGGGCTATTATTGGGCCGGTCGAGCCTCGCTTGCCGCCGGGCAGCTGCAGCAGGCCAACGCTTATTTCCAGCGCGCCGCGGCCTTCCCCGAGCTGTTCTACGGGCAGCTCGCGCTCGAGCGCCTCGGCCGGTCGGTCACCCCGCCCAACGCCTCGGTCGCCGCCTATACTGCCACTCCGGCCCAGCGCTCGGCGTTCAACGGCCGCCGCCTGGTCCAGGCGGTTCGCCTGATCCAGCAGCAGGGTAGCGCGACCGAGCGCGCGCAATTCGCGCGGGCGCTCGGCGAATCGCTCGACAATGACGCCGACCGCGGCCTCGCCGTCGAGTTCGGCCAGCAGCTCGGGCGCCAGGACATCCCGGTGTGGGTCGCGCGCTCGGCCCGGATCAAGGGCGCGATGTTCTACGTCCGCCAGGGCTATCCGACCCTGTCGGCCTCGGTCTCGCCGAGCCTGTGGTCGCTGGCGCACGGCATCACCCGCCAGGAGAGCTCGTTCGATCCCTTTGCGGTGAGCCACGCCGGCGCCCGCGGCATGATGCAGCTGATGACCGGCACCGCGCGCGAGCAGGCCGGCAAGATGGGCGTCGGCTATGACGGCTACCGGCTGACCAGCGATCCCAGCTACAATGTCATGCTCGGTTCAGCCTACTTCCAGCGCATGCTCAACCTGTGGGACGGCAACGTCCCGCTCGCGGTCGCGAGCTACAACGCCGGCTACGGCAACGTCCGCAAGTGGGTGAACGCCTATGGCGACCCGCGCGGCCAGGTCGATACGCTGAAGTGGATCGAGGCGATCCCCTACGTCGAGACCAAGGCTTATGTGCAGCGGGTGATCGAGAACAGCGTCGTCTACGATTCGCTGCGCGGCACCAGGCCGCAGACGGCGACGGTCCACGTCTCGCGCTACCTTGGGAAGGACCGGCCGGCCTGATAGTCGGGCGGAATGTCCGACCTCAAGCCCCGCTTCATCACATCCGAAGGCCTCGCGCGGATTCGCGCCGAATATGACGAGCTGTTTGGGGTCGAGCGGCCGAAAATGGTCGAGGTCGTGTCCTGGGCCGCCTCGCTCGGCGACCGCTCCGAAAATGCCGATTACCTCTACGGCAAGAAGCGCCTCCGCGAGATCGACCGGCGGCTCGCCCATCTCGCCCGGATCATGAAGGCGGCCAAGGTCGTCGACCCGGCCAGGCAGGAGGATCGCAGCCAGGTCCGCTTCGGCGCCACCGTCGAACTCGCCGACGAGGACGACCAGCGCCGCACGCTGACCATCGTCGGCGACGACGAGACCGACGCCGCGGCCGGCCGGATCGGCTGGAGCGCTCCGCTCGCCCGGGCGCTGATCGGGGCGAAGGTCGGCGACGAACGGATCGTCCGGCTTCCCGCCGGCGAGAAGAGCTACGAAGTGATTGCGATCCGCTACCCGGAGGCGGGTTAGGCGACGTCGTCGACCAGGCGCGGCGGCTCGGCCGGCATCGCTTCGGCCCAGGCGTCGGCGACCGCAGTGAGCGCCGCGATCACCGCGGCCGCCTCGTCGTCGCCGTCGATCATGTGCCACGGCGACCAGCGGGTGTTCGAGTAAGTGCGGAGATCCGCGAGCGCCTTGCCGTAGGCCGGCTCGCCGACTCGCACGATATCGTCCTTGGCGGCGTAACGGCCCCAGACGCTCGCCGCGCGCTTGCGCAGCCGCTCTTCCTGAACCTCGGCGCCGACGTCGAAGTAGAGCTTGACGATGAGCGTGCCGTAATCGCGCTGCTGCGCCTCGAACTCGTTGATCTCGTCGAACGCGCGCGCCACCGCCTTGTCCTCGATCCGGCCGAGGATGCGGTCGTCGAGCACGCGGCGGTACCAGCTGCGGAAGAAGATCGCGGTGTCGCCCGCGCCCGGCAGTTCGCGCCAGAAGCGCGCCAGCCAATGCCCCTCCGACGCCTGGCGCCGGTCGTGCTCGGTCGGGTGGACCGCGAAATGGCACGGGTCGAAGGCCGCGGCGAGCTGCTTCAGCGCAGCTTTCTTGCCCGCGCCCTGGGGTCCTTCGAACAGGATGATCGCGCGGCGGCTGTGGGCGATCTGGGACAGCTGCAGCTCGCCGAGGTGCTCGCGCAGCATGGCGAGCGCGGAATGGAGCGACTCCCCACCCGTCGTCTGCAACCAGTCAGAACCCAGCTCGGCCATCGCCACAAAGTAGCTGCGCGGCGATTGGTCCACAATTGAGCTGGCTGCGGACCAAGCGCCCCGTCCCGATTTGGCACGGACCGTGGCCGCTGCGCCACGGGTCCGGTCAGCTCGGATCGACGAGCTTGATGTGCAGCTCTTTCAGCTGCTTGGGCATCACCGCGGCCGGAGCGTTCATCATCAGATCCTCGGCCTTCTGGTTCATCGGGAAGAGGATCACCTCGCGAATGTTGGGCTCGTCGGCGAGCAGCATGACGATCCGGTCGATGCCCGGGGCCGAGCCGCCGTGCGGCGGGGCGCCGAACTTGAAAGCATTGATCATGCCCGAGAAATTGGTGTCGACCTCGTCCTTCGAGTAACCGGCGATCGCGAACGCCTTGTACATGATGTCCGGGCGGTGGTTGCGGATCGCGCCCGAGCTCAGCTCCACCCCGTTGCAGACGATGTCATATTGCCAGGCGAGGATGTCGAGCGGATCCTTCGATTCCAGCGCCTCCATCTCGCCCTGCGGCATCGAGAAGGGGTTGTGGCTGAAGTCGATCTTCCGCTGCTCCTCGTTATACTCGAACATCGGGAAGTCGACGATCCAGCAGAAGCGGAAGGCGTCCTTCTCGAGGAGGTCGAGCTGCTCGGCGACGCGGGTGCGGGCAAAGCCGGCGAGCTTCGCCGCTTCGGCTTCCTTGCCGGCGGCGAAGAAGATGCCGTCGTCGGGGCCGAGGCCGAGCTCGTCGGCCAGGCGGTTCATCCCCTCCTCGCCATGGTTCTTGGCGATCGGGCCGCCCCATTCGCCACCCTTGCGCGTCGCGTAGCCGAGGCCGGCAAAGCCCTCGCTCCGCGCCCATTCGTTCATCTCGTCGAAGAATTTGCGGCTCTTCTCGGCGGTGTCGGGGGCCGGAATGGCGCGAACCACCCCGCCCTTCTCGACGATCCCGGCGAACAGGCCGAAGCCCGAGCCTTGGAAATGGCCGCCGACGTCGCCGATCAGCAGCGGGTTGCGCAAATCCGGCTTGTCCGAGCCGTATTTGAGCAGCGCTTCCTTGTAGGGAATTCGGGGATATTCGCCGGCAGGCGTGACCGTCTTGCCGTTGGCGAACTCTGCGAACACGCCCGACAGCACCGGCTCGATCGCCGCGAACACGTCGTCCTGGGTGACGAAGCTCATCTCGAAGTCGAGCTGGTAGAATTCGCCGGGCGAACGATCGGCGCGGGCGTCCTCGTCGCGAAAGCAGGGCGCGATCTGGAAATAGCGGTCGAAGCCCGCGACCATGATCAGCTGCTTGAACATCTGCGGCGCCTGCGGAAGCGCGTAGAATTTGCCCGGATGGACCCGGCTGGGCACGAGATAGTCGCGTGCGCCCTCGGGGCTGCTGGCGGTCAGGATCGGCGTCTGGAACTCCGTGAAGCCCTGCTCGACCATCCGCCGGCGGATCGAGTTGATGACCGCGGCGCGCAGCACGATGTTGGCGTGGACCTGCTCGCGCCGCAGGTCGAGATAGCGGTACTTCAGCCGGATCTCCTCGGGATAGTCCTGCTCGCCAAACACCGGCATCGGCAGCTCGGCCGCGGCCGACTGGACGGTGACCTCGCCGGCCCCGACCTCGATCTCGCCGGTCGCGAGGTTGGAGTTCACCGTCTCCTTCGAGCGCGCGACGACCTTGCCCTCGACGGTCACCACCGACTCCACGCGAATCCGGTCAAGCGTCTGGAAGGCCGCCGACGCGGTGTCGGTGACGATTTGGGTGATCCCGTAATGGTCGCGCAGGTCGACGAACAGCAGATGGCCGTGATCGCGCTTGCGGTGGACCCAGCCCGACAGTCGGACGGTCTCGCCGACATGGCTGGCGCGCAGCTCAGCGCAGGTGTGGGTACGATAGGCGTGCATGATGATCTTAAGCTCTGCTCGGCGAAAAATTGTGGAGAAAACCGCGCGCCGCGCTTCCCGTCCCACGTCCGCTTTGTCAAGCGCCCCGGCCGGCGCGCTAGGCGGTCAGGCCCAGTCGGTCGAGCTCAACGCTGCGGAACAATCGACGGTCCTCGGGGGTCGGAAGAAGCCTGGCCTGCACCGCTTTCCACCGCACGAGGTCATTGCCAAAGTCCTGTTCGACCCTCGCCGCCGTCAGATTGCCGAACTTTCCCCAGTGAAGGGTGAACGGGATTTGCGCCGCCTCGAACTCGTCGAGCATCCCAAGATAGGCGGCCTCGGTCGTGTCGCTGTCCGGCCCGTCGCAATCGATCGCAACGGTGTCCGGCCAGCGCGCCGGCGACAACAACCCCGGGCCGCCCTTGAGGAAGCGCAGAGTCACCGCCGTTGATCCTCCGCGGCCGCTGAACGCCTGGCAAAGGGTCTCGAACGTTCGGACGAGTTGCGATCGGTCCGAAAACATGGCGGCGGTGAAACCCTTGGCGATCGGCTTGTGCATTTCGGTCGTTTCGCCCCAGGTGCCGTACACCTCGCCGGTAACGCCCTTGCCGATCCCCAGCCGCATGATGGTCTGGAGAATCCAGCCGCGAGCCCAGGGGAAATTGCGCAGGATCCAGGTGATCATGGTCTGGGCGTCATACCCCGCGCCCAGCTCGGCGGGCGTCTGTCGCTCATAAGTGTCGCGGTAGGGGCATTTGTAGAGGAATTTAACGGTCGCCTGGTGGGCGAAGGGGCGATGCGGGTTGGTTATGACCATCACGAAATAGGGATCGAGACCGGGAACCCCGAATTTCTCGGAAAATTGGCGGAACTGCCCGTCCTGGAGCAGCTGAAGGTCTTCGCGGCCGAAATCGATCAGCTTCATGTAGGGCCGCACGAGGTAGATCGGAACGGTTTCGAGCACCATTGCAGTGACGATGCCGAGCGAACCCACGGCAATCAGCGCCGCTTCGAACGCATCCTCATCCCGCATCAGCGTCGAGCCGGTGTCCGCGACGAAGCCGGCGCTCATCAATCCGGCCTTTGGCTCGATCCAATGGACTCCGCCGGGCGTGACGATCTGGATCGCTCGCACGTGCTGCTGGATTCCCCCGGCATTGATCACCGACCCGTGCGTTCCCGTGGCGCAGGCACCGGCGATGGTTTGGCCGTTGCTCGCTCCGGTGGTCACTAGGCTGCGCTTCATTTCCTCGAGCTTGTCGTTGATCTCGTCGATCTGGACCCCGGCGTCGAGCAGGATGAAATCCTCAGGATGAGTCGACTCGGGCCGCTCGAAATCGCCCGCGGCAAGACGGAAGCAGCGGTTGAAGCGGCGCGTGTGCAGCATCCAGCCGTCCTGGACGATCTGGATATTTGACGGCGACCAGGCACCGCCGACCGGGCGCACCGGAATATTCTGCTCCTTGGCCAGGTTGAGCCATTTCTGGAGCTCGGACGCCGCCTCGCGCAGTTCCTCCCGGCCGCGCCCGCCGTCTCCGCTGCGCAACGTGAACCGGGCCTTCGCCTGCGAAGTCCCCGTTTCGTGATAATTCTTCCACTCGCCGGGGCGGTCGAGATCGACCATGTGCGCGGCGGCCATCAGGCCTCTCCCAGCGGATGTTGGCCGGCATTGCCGCGCCAGGCGATGCAGACTTTGCGCACGAAGCCGAAGGTGACGAAGGACAGCAGCACCTGCTTTCGAGTCGCGAACAAGCGCACGTCGGCGAAGCCCTGGCCGACGAGTTCCGCCATGCAGCTGCGGCTGGCCTGGCTGGCGAACCCCCAGCCGAGGATGGTGATCGTGTCCACGGTCTCGTCAAGCGGCCGGGGATTCTCGATCGACAGAAAATAATCGGCGGTCCCGGCCAGATATTGGCCGAACAGCGTAAGCACCAGGATTGCGGCGGCGATCCAGCCAATCGTGTCCATAGTCTCACCCCCTGACAGCGGATGGAGTCAGGCAACTACGGCACGCATCAGAGATAGATTCCTTCCAGCCGGGTTTCGCAAGGGAAAAGGCGATCCGGGACGAGCCGCGGCCGGTTGTTCGAAAGCCTTTTGTCAACCCGGCGAGGCGCCGCTATTGCCGCGCCGAGACTCATGAGAATTCACCCACTGATTACCAAGACCGACGCTCTCGAAGCTCTCGTCGATCGCCTGTCGAAGCAGCCATTCATCGCCGTGGACACCGAGTTCATGCGCGAGAATACCTATTGGCCCGACCTGTGCCTGATCCAGGTCGCATCGGTCGATGAAGCTGCGGCGATCGATCCCAAGGCAGAGGGAATCGATTTAAAGCCGCTGCTCGACCTGTTCGTCGTCGACGACGAGGTGCTGAAGGTGTTCCACGCCGGCGGCCAGGACCTCGAGATCATCCACAACCTCACCGGCAAGGTGCCCTACCCGCTGTTCGACACGCAGATCGCGGCGATGGCGCTCGGCCACGGCGAGCAGATCGGCTACTCGAACCTGATCGAGAGCCTGCTCGGCCACAGCCTCGACAAAGGTGCGCGCTTCACCGACTGGAGCCGGCGGCCGCTCGACAAGCGCCAGATCGATTATGCGATCGCCGACGTCACCCACCTCGCCACCATCTTCCCGCGCATGGTCGAGAAACTGAAGAAGACCGGGCGCGGCGCCTGGCTCGACGAGGAGATGGAGCGGCTGGCCGACCCGTCCGCCTTCGCCTTCCCGCCCGAGGATGCGTGGAAGCGCCTCAAGCTCCCCAGCCGTAACCCGCAGGTGCTCGGGCGCCTCAAAGCTCTGGCGGCGTGGCGCGAGACCGAGGCGCGGTCGAAGAACCTGCCACGCGGCCGCATCATCAAGGACGACACGCTCGCCGAAATCGTCCTCCACCCCCCCAAGAACCAGGACGACCTCGGCCGCATCCGCGGGCTCTCCGCCGGCTGGCGCAACAACGACATCGGGGCGCGACTCATTGCCGCGCTGAAGACCGCCAAGCCGCTCGAGCACGACGAACTTCCGGACCGCGAGCCGCGGCGTCCGGGGCTGACCAAGGACGGGGTGCTGGTCAGCGACCTGTTGAAGCTGCTGCTCAAGATCCGCTCGAAGGAAGCGGGGGTCGCGGCGCGGCTGATTGCCCGGTCCGACGACCTCGAGGCGCTTGCCGCGGGCGTGCGCAAGAATCTGCGCATCCTGTCCGGCTGGCGCTACGACCAGTTCGGCAAGGACGCGCTCGACCTGGTCGAGGGCCGCCTCGCCTTTGCAATCGAGAACGGAAAGCTCAAGATGAGCCGCGTCGTCAACGAGGAGGAACCGGTCGATGCGTAAGCTGTTGCTGTGCGCGCCCCTGCTGCTCGTCGCCTGCGCGAATCACGACAAGCCGGTGCCGATCGCGTCGGTCTATCCGGGGTCGAAATGCACGCCGTCGGTCGGGCTCGACTCGTTCAAGGGCCAGCCCGCGTCGGTCGACCTCGCCGCCCAGATCATGACTGCGTCGCGGGCGCACAAGCTGCGCTGGGTGCCGTTCGGCGCGGTGATCACCATGGAATATAGCGACGAGCGGGTGACCGTTCGGCTCGACCAGCAGAACCGGGTGCTGTCCGCGACCTGCGGCTAGGCCGCTTCCCCGATCATCCGCGAATCGATCAGCGCGCGGCGGATCGTCGGCAGGCTCAAGCGCGCCCGCTCGCCGATCGCATAGCGATCGACCGCCTCGACCGCCCGCTCGGCGGTCCAGTAATCGCGGTGCAGCCGCTCGGTCATGAAGCGCAGCGCGTCGGCCGGGATGTGCAGCCCACGATCGGCGAAGAACAATTGGATGAGCGCGGCGAACAAGCGGTCGTCAGGGTGCTCGATCCGGGTCACCGGAGTGACCGCGAGCCGGGTCTTCAGGTCCGGCAGGCGCGGCGCCCACGCCGGCGGCACCTCGTCCGCGACCATGATCAGCGGCCGGCCCGTGTCCTGCGCCTGGTTCCAGGCGTGGAACAGTTCCTCTTCGTCGCGGCGCTCGGCCTCGTCGAACAGCCGCCCGCCGACCCGCTCGACGAAGCTGCGCGCGAGCAGCGTCCGGCCCGAGCGGCGCGGTCCGGTCAGGATCGTCGCCTTGACCGGCCACAAGCTCCACGAGCGGAAGTGCTCGAAGGCGGTGCGATTGGCGTCGGACACGATGAAGCGGGCGTCGCCCTCGGTCTGCGGCCAGTCGAGCGGAAGCGCGATCTGGTCGGGCCCCAGCTTCACGGCTGCCGTCCCGGCGGTTTCTGCTGCGGCGGCTGGGCCGGCGGCGTGGCCTGCGGCGGGGCCGGCGGCGGCGGCAGCGGCGGCGGCTTGCCGCTCGCCGAGCGGATCCTGACGACGTTCCCGCCGCTGGTCTCGGCGATCCAGCCTCGCCCGCTCAGCGCTCCGGCGAGCTGGCCGATGCTGCCGCGATAGGTGACCAGCACATAGCTGACGCCGGCCGGGTTGATGAGCTGCGGCGTCGCCGATTCGATTCCGCCCATCGTCCGCAGGTGGGCCATCGCGAAATTGTAGATGTTGACGTCGCCGCCCGCATTGATCTGCACCTGGAAGGCACTGGCGACGTTGGTCGGCTTCACGTCGACCGGCTTCTCTTCGACCGGCTGCGGCGGCGGCGCCGGCAGGTTGAGCGACGGGTCGCGCTCGAGCCGGCCGGCGGCGAGCGCGGTCGAGAACAATTCGTCCATCCGCCGCGCGCCTTCGGCCATCATCGCCGGGATTCCGGCGCTGCTCTGCGTGGTCAAAGTGAAGCCGCCGACGATCTCATTGTCGGGGCCGTGATGCGCGATGAACCGCGCCCGCGCCGGGCCACCGGGATAGATGTGTTGCAGCTGGACCTCGGCGACGAGGATGTCGGCGGCCCCGTACAGATCGATGATGTTGCGCCACCAGCCACGGCCGGGCCGGTCGGTCTGCGCGGCGTTGACCAGCATCGGGTCGACCCCGAGCCCGCTGACCCGCACGTAGTCGATCGGGCTTTGCGACGTGCGGAACTCCGCCCACGCCCGCTGCCAGGCGTTCTTGAGCTCGACGCTGGTTTCGGTCCCGGCAGTGACGGTGACCGGGATCAGCAGCATCGGCGCCGAGCGTCGCACCTCGCCGTCCTCGACCCCAAGGAATTGCGCGGCGCGGGCGCGATCGAACAAGATGCCGAGATCGGCGATGTAGCGGTTGGGCCCGATCTGCTCGCGCTCGACGTTGATCGAGCTGACGATGTCGTCGAGCGTCGAATCCGGCAGGTTGGGTGCCTGGTCGATCGGCGCCTTATGCATTTTCGCCCACAAGGCGCGGAAGCCCTGGCGCTGGGCGATGCGCCAGCCGGCGTAGCGCGCCGTGTTCGAATCCGCCGCACCGACGTCGACATGGATCCCGGTGATCTCGAGTGTCCCCGAGCTGTCGAGCGGCAGGATCCCGCGATCGGCTGTCTCGAGCTGCGCATACAGCGCGCCGGACAGTCCGGCGACGGCAAGCAGCAGGGTCAGGATGACGGCTAATGGGCGGCGCAGCATTCGCCGCGCCTTTTGGCGACAACGGCGTGGAAATCCAAGCGGCTTGTCTCTAGTGCGCTCGCGAGAATGAGCGAGAAACCCCTGACCTACGCCGACGCCGGTGTGTCGATCGATGCCGGCAACGCGCTGGTCAAGGCGATCGGACCGCTCGCGCGCTCGACCGCCCGCCCGGGCGCGGACGCCGAGCTCGGCGGCTTCGGCGGTTTGTTCGACCTCAAGGCCGCAGGCTATCGCGACCCGCTGCTGGTCGCGGCCAATGACGGGGTCGGGACCAAGCTCAAGCTGGCGATCGATACCAAGCGTCACGATGGAGTCGGTATCGACCTCGTCGCGATGTGCGCCAACGACCTCATCGTCCAGGGCGCCGAGCCGTTATTCTTCCTCGATTATTACGCGACGGGAAAGCTCGACAATGAGGTCGCGGCGGCCGTCGTCGCCTCGATCGCCGAAGGCTGCCGCCGGGCCGGCTGCGCGCTGATCGGCGGCGAGACCGCGGAAATGCCGGGCATGTACGCCGCGGACGATTACGACCTCGCCGGCTTCTGCGTCGGTGCGGTCGAGCGGGACCGGGTGCTGACCGGTGAAGCGATCGCGCCCGACGACATCGTTCTCGGCCTCGCCAGCTCGGGCGTCCACAGCAACGGCTTCTCGCTGGT
>Ga0207674_10005783_pt1 | contig 14668 bp, 18 predicted proteins | sample KBSCornC72_FD_184303 | JGI IMG/M metagenome (GOLD analysis project Ga0207674, IMG submission 184303) | Corn rhizosphere microbial communities from Kellogg Biological Station, Michigan, USA - KBS Corn C7-2 (SPAdes) (version 2) | ecosystem: Host-associated > Plants > Roots > Rhizosphere > Soil ... | reverse complement strand
TGCCTGTTTTATTGAACAAGCTATTTCCCGAATTTATAGATTTCACCAGTGAAACCTGGGTCCGCCGCAAACGGAAGAACGAACTTCCTCCATCCGAGGAAGTAGCGCCTGTACGTTATTCACATTCTCTTCCAACCTGGAAACTGGCTGGAGGGATTGTTCTGCTTGCACTCATTCGCAGATTCTGGCGGAGGAAATTGTGAATCTTATATATCCTTTCCTCAAGGATTGAACTCATCCTGATTGGGTGGTAGCTTCTCGATATCTTTATATTAAATACTCCCATCGGGTAAGAAACATGCACTAATAGTAAAATCGGGGGAAGGACATTCTCTCAATGCTTATCGTTGATGCCCATCTTGATCTGGCGTGGAACGCACTCCAGTGGAATCGAAATATCCAACAATCGGTCTACACGATTCGCACGGCGGAAAGCAATCTCTCAGGTGCTGGGCGTGGACAGGGAACGGTCGCACTGCCTGAAATGCGGAGAGGGCGCGTTGCGCTTTGTTTTGCGACCTTGCTTGCACGCTCCACAGGCCGTGCTATTCAGAACCTGGATTATTCATCGCCGTATCAAGCCTACGCTGCAGCGCAGGGACAATTGGCGTACTATCACGCGCTGGATGAGGCAGGCGAAATCCGCCTGATCACAAACAGCGAAGCGTTGGATGGACACATTTCTGCCTGGCGGCAATGGGAGCAGCAAACAGATCTTGCCCAGCCGCGGCTGGGTCTGATCATCAGTATGGAAAGCGCGGACCCGATCCTTATCCCGGAGCAATTATCAGATTGGAAAGGAGCGGGAGTCCGCATCATCGCAACCGACACTTTCGAGACCCGCCGGAAACTAGCACACAAATTTGGCGCCCACCAAGCCTATGATCCACGAGACGCCGCCTTTGAGAGCGCCATCAAAGACATGACCGGGGGCCGCGGGGCCGATGTGGTGATCATCGCCGCTTCCGCGAAAGGCATTGTCGAGCAGGCTGTCGCCATTTCGCGTCCTGGAGCCCGTATTCTGCTATTTGCGCAAACCTCGCATCAGGAACGAATCGAAGTATCCGGCGCCGACATCTGTATGGGAGAACGCATGCTGTGCGGCTCCTATAGCGCGTCTGTCGATCTGCAGAATGAATCTGCGGAATTGGTTTTCTCGGGGGCGCTCCCGGTGGAAGAATTGATTTCGCATCGGTATTCATTAAGCGATATTCATATTGGAATTGAGCGGGCGTTGCATCCCGACGCGGAATCGTTGAAGATCGTAGTACAGCCCCAGAGGTGAGAACAGAGTGACTCAGCAGATGACCGCGGCCGTCTTGTACGGCAAAGAGCAGCTGCAGATCGAAATTGTGGACGTGCCTAAACTCGGGCCCGGCGATGTGCTGGTGCGCGTGCGCGCAGCGCTCACCTGTGGAACCGACGTGAAAGTGTTTCGCCGCGGGTACCATGCGCGGATGATCACTCCGCCGGCGCTGTTCGGCCATGAGCTGGCGGGCGACATTGTGGCTATGGGAGACCGCGTAGAAGGCTTCCGCATCGGCGACCGCGTCATGGCCGCTAATTCGGCGCCTTGCGGCGAGTGCTACTACTGCAAGCGCCAGCAGGAAAATCTGTGTACCGATCTGCTGTTCAATAACGGCGCTTACGCCGAATACATCCGCATCCCGGAGCGGATTGTCCGCAAGAACCTGCACCACATAGCGGACCACGTGGGATATCAGGATGCGGCGCTGGCGGAACCGCTGGCTTGCGTACTGCGCGGCCTGGAAGAAAGTAATCTTCGCCCCGGCGATACCATTGCCGTGATTGGTCTGGGGCCCATTGGAATCATGTTTGTTCGCCTGGCCAAGGCGGTTTACGGTGCGCGTGTTATCGCAATCGGACGCCGCCAGCCGCAGTTGGATCGCGCCGCCCGCATGGGAGCCGATGAACTGATCGTCAATACCGACGGCGCCGATGTAGTGGGTGCGGTCAAAGCCATGACGGAAGGCCGCGGCGCCGACGTCGTGATCGAAGCCGTGGGCCTGCCGGAATTGTGGCAGCTCGCAACACGCCTGCTGCGGCGCGGCGGGGTGGTGAACTTCTTCGGCGGCTGCGCCACCGGCACCGAAGTCAATCTGGACACTCAGCTCCTGCATTATTCCGAAATCACTTGCAAAGCCAGCTTCCATCACACTCCCGCGCTGATTCGCAAAGCGCTCGAAGTGATCGGCCGCGGCTACATTACGGCTAAGGACCTGGTGAACGGCGTCGAGCCTCTGGCCAATCTGCTGGAGGTGATGCAGCATCTGATGAGCCACAACGGCCACCTGAAGACCGCCATCATCCCCTGATTGCGCCGGAACGAATTGTGTTTCTCGGCCCCACCGCATTTTTGAATGATCCGGATCAAATGCAGCGGACGTGGCACCGCGAAGAAGCCCTGGCTTATACCCACTGGCTCGCCACGCATCACTACGAAAATTTCCAGGTAGTCAGTTTCCTGCTTCCCAAGCGCCTGCACCAGGATTTCTATAACGTCTATGCGTTTTGCCGCTGGTCGGACGATCTGGGCGACGAGATTGGCGACCCGCAAGAGAGCCTGCGTCTGCTCGCCTGGTGGCGCGGTGAGCTGCATGCGATGTTCGCCGGGCGTGCCCGCCATCCGGTGTTTGTTGCCCTCCGGGCGACCGTAGTCCAGCATCATCTGCCGATGGACCCGTTCGATCATCTCATTCAAGCCTTCGAGCAGGATCAAACCGTCACCCGTTACCGCAATTTCGACGAGCTGTTCGAGTATTGCCGCTTTTCGGCTAACCCCGTGGGGCGGCTGGTGCTGGGCCTGTGCGGCTATCAAGACGCCGGGAGACAAGCCCTTTCCGACGCTACTTGCACCGCGCTGCAACTGGCCAACTTCTGGCAGGATGTGATCGTGGACCTGCAGAAAGATCGGGTCTATCTTCCGCTGGACGTGCTGGAACGGAATGGCTATCCGGTCGAAGACTTGTTCGCCCGGCGCTTCGATGATCGTTTCCGGCGGGCTATGGAAGAAGCCGTCGGCGTGGCGCGGGAGTTGTTCCTCAAAGGACTGCCGTTAGCGGGGCAGGTGGACCGGCGACTCGCCATTGACCTCGAACTGTTCAGCCGCGGCGGCTTGAAGATTCTCGAAAAAATCGAACGTCAGGACTACGACGTGCTTCGCGCCCGGCCGGTGATCTCCAAAACCGAACGGGTGGGATTGCTGCTCGGCGCCATCACCCGGCGCGCGTTCTCGCGGGCCGCATGAAGGTTGAAGAATCCTACGCCTGGTGTGAAGGCGTCGCGCGCAGTCAAGCTAAGAATTTCTACTATTCGTTCCTGTTGCTCTCGAAACCCCAGCGCCGCGCGATGTGCGCCGTCTATGCTTTCATGCGCTACTGCGACGATTTGAGTGACAATGATGGCATCCCCGACCGGGCTGCCGCCATTGCCCGCTGGCGTGCGGATCTTGCGGCGGCGCTCATGGGACGCGCCGGTGAACATCCAGTCTGGCCCGCTTTCAGCGATGCCGCGGCGCGTTACAAAATTCCCAGCCAGTATTTTTACGACATGATCGACGGCGTCAGTTCCGATCTGGAGCCGCGCCGCATCCAGACCTTCGCGGAACTCTACGACTACTGCTACCACGTGGCCAGCGTCGTGGGGCTGACGGTCATCCACATTTTCGGTTTTGAGTCGCAGGATGCACTTCTGCTGGCGGAAAAATGCGGAATTGCGTTCCAACTCACCAACATCTTACGCGACGTGCGCGAAGATGCGGAAAAAAATCGCATCTATCTCCCTGCCGAGGACCTCGCGCGTTTTGCGGTATCGCCCGGCACCTTTCAGCCGCGCGAGCGGTTCGTTCAGTTAATGCGGTTCGAAGCTCAGCGCGCCCGCGAGTACTACCGGGAATCCGCGCCGCTGGTGGGCCTGATCGATGCGCGCAGCCGCGCGTCCCTGCGCGCCCTCATCGGTATTTATTCGCGTCTGCTCGATCGCATCGTGGCATCGGATTATGACGTCCTGGCGCGCCGCGTCCGCGTCCCCGCCTGGGAAAAACTGTGGGTCCTGATGCGTAGCGCGGCCGTCTGATTCGAGCGGCCGTGCTATCTTTGGAGCGATATGAACTGGAGCTCTGTCGGCGCCATTTTGCTGGCTCTGGCCGTCATGATCGGCGCGTTCGGGGCGCATGCCCTGCAAGGGAGGCTCGACGCGTATTCGAAGGGGGTTTACGAGACCGGCGTCATGTACCACTTTTTCCATGCGCTGGGACTGCTGGTGGTCTCATTCCTGCCGCGCATAGGCGCACTGTCCGCGGCCCGGGCCGGGTGGGTATGTATGTTATTGCTGGCCGGCATAACGCTATTCTCCGGTAGCCTGTACGCCTTAGCGATTAGCGGCGTACGCATGTTGGGAGCGGTCACTCCCCTCGGCGGACTAGCCTTCATTGCGGCCTGGATTCTGCTGGCCTACTGGCTATTGACGGCTCCCGCCTGACTCTGGCCGTTGCCGGCGCTGGCCGTCGCCACCCTTGACACCGATCCTCCAGTCCATCCATACTGTTTCCAATACAGTGCAGAGAGTAGCGGCCTGCAACGGCCGCCTTTGACCCCTTCCGCAAGGTTGGGTACCCGGTGCAAAGCCCGGACGCGTATGACTGTAGTTTGGAGGAATTTTGATGAAGCTCATATCCCTCGTATCGCTTAGCCTTCTTGCGATCGCAGGTCTGGCGCAAACACCGCCTGCGCCCAAACCCGCGCCAGCCAAACCCGCTGCAGCCAAGCCGGCGGCGGCGCCTTCGCCGGTGGATTCCGTGATCCAGTCCGTGAAAGCGGGACTGTCGGAGAACCTGATCATCAAAACTCTGCAAAGAGAAAATAAGCCGGCCAACCTGACTACCGCGGACTTAGTGAAGTTGAAAAACGCGGGTGTCTCCGAGAATATCATCGGCGCGATGCTGGATCCGACGAGCGCCCCGGCCCCCGCGGCAGCAGCCGCCCCGGCCGCCGCGCCCCCGCCCCCGCCACCAGCTCCCGAGCCCGCTCCTGTAGTCGTGTCGGCGCCTCCCCCCACGGCTCCCACGGCAGGCCAGCTTAGGGCTCAGAAGAAGCGCGTGATCGTGGACGAATTCGATTACTCGGCAGTCATGACCTCCGTGCAGGCGGTCTTCGGCACGCAGCAGAACATCGGCAAGGGGATTCGCGCCATGCTGGTCAAGCGCATCGCGGATGCCAACAACATGGTGGTGGTGGAGCGCGCCAAAATCAATACTCTGATGAAGGAGCAGGACTTCAACGCCAGCAATCGCGTGAAGCAGGGAAGCGGCGCCCGGGTGGGTCAGGTTTCCGGAGCTGACGCGATGCTCTCCGGCGACATTATCATCTTCGGTCGCGACGACAAGAAGAGAAACGTCCGCGGCGGCGGCATTATCGGCGGTGTCATTGGTGGAATCGCCTCCAGCAAGAATGAGGATAAAGCCGTGGTCGCCATAGACTACCGGCTGATCGATGCCGAAACTTCCGAAGTAATCGCCACCGGGGAGGCCCGCGGCGAATCCTCCCGCAAGGGCAATGCCTTCGGAGCCATTGGTGGCGCTTTGGGCAAGGGAGTCGCGGGTGTTGAAGTCGACATGACCAGTTCGAATTTTGCCCAGACGATTATCGGTGAGGCCACCCAGGATTGCGTCAACAAACTTGCCGACATCCTGAAGGAACAGTCTTCCAACATGAAGAAGACGGTGCGCGAGGTGGAGACTACGGTGGCTGATGTTAGCGGCAATTCGCTGGTGATCGCCGCGGGGGGCAATGACGGTGTAAATGTGGGAGAGATCTTTGAGATCCATCAGGTAGTGCGCGAGATAAAGGACCCCACCACGAAGGAAGTTCTTGACCGTCTCACCAATAAAGTTGGCGAGATGACCATTACCAGCGTGCGTGATAAGATCTCCAGCGGGACCTATGTCGGCTCGCCTGCCAAGGTAGGCTACCTCGCCCGCAAGAAGATGCAGTAGACACTTGCGGTAAGCAACGCATGAAACCGCTGACGTTGATTGGTCTGGCATTCATTGCAATTTCCAGCCAGCGTGCGTCCGCTCAGGGTGTGCCGGGACCCCGCTGGTACCGCAGCGCCAGTGGAATGCTGGGTGTCCCCGCAGCCAACGCCGATGCTCGTGAAATCCGGCGCATGGAACGCTATCTTACTTTCGGCGTGCCGTATTGTTCCGGGTTGGCGGCGGCTCAGTACGCCGCGAACATGGCAATGGCCCGCAATATGTCGGCTTACCTGGGATCGGTCAGCACAACAGCCACCGATCCGGAGGCGCGCGCCGCTGCGGCACGCGTTGCTGTGGCGTTCTCATCGTTCCCCTGCGCCTATCCCGGGAAGCAATTGCCGGTAGTAGTGCCGCCACCCCCCAAGCCCGGCGATCCGCCGTTCACGCTGGTTTCGCCTGACTTGGGCAAGGTACCCGACGCGGAGCAGGAGACAGCTGCCGACCTCGCGGTGCGTTACGATACCGATGTAGCGCGATCCGCCGCCGCCTGGAAGAACGCTGAGACATTGCGGCTGAGCTTGGTCCAAAGAGGCATGACGCTCAATGCCCAAACCGCAGCGGCCGTGTTCCGCCTAAAGCCCCTCTATGATGACGCGGCTACCGCATTGAAAGCCCATAACTGGGATGAGGCACTCTCCAATCTCCAGGCCGCCGAAGCCACCACTCAAAAAATCGAAGCGACGGTGGGGCACTAGGGCAGCCCGGTCGGGCCGCTGTATCTGGTACTATTTGGTCATATGATGATGCTCTCGTCCGCTGGTGGTTTTTCCGCTCGATGAATCCACGAGGTTTTGCACCCCGCCGGCCGAGGATACGCGAAAACGTCAACGAAGCTATTCGCGCGCGTGAAGTGCGTGCGGTGTTTCCCGATGGCAGCGTTGAAGTCATGCCCACGCTAGCTGCCGTGCGTCGCGCGCAGGAATTGGGTTTGGACCTGATCCTGATTGCGCCTACCGCAGAACCCCCCGTCGCCAAAGCGATGGACTACGGCCAGTGGCAGTACGAAAACAAGAAGAAGCAGCACGAGGCTAAGCGCAAACAGCACATCATCCAGGTGAAGGAGCTTAAGTTCCGCCCCAACACGGATGACCACGATTACGACTTCAAAAAAAATCACGCCATCCGCTTCCTGCAGGAAGGCAATCGCGTAAAAGCTATCGTTCAATTCCGCGGCCGCGAAATCGCCCACACCGATCTGGGGCGCAAGCTGCTCATTCGTTTCGCCGCGGACCTGACCCAATACGGCGCTGTGGAAGGCCAGCCGCGCCTGGAAGGACGCAATGCGCACGTCATGATCAGCCCGGTGAAGGTAATTCCGCCGGCCAAGGAAAAGGCCGAGAAACCTAAACCTCCCAAGGCGCCGGACGGGGCTCCACCGGCTTAGGGCTAGCGATAACGCCAGTTGCCGCGGTCATCGCGGCGATCCCAATCCCGGTCGTGATCGCGATGCCAGCGGTCATGGTCACGATCGTATTTGTCGCTGTAATTCCGGTAGCGATAGTCGCGATATCGATAATCGCGATCATACCGGTAGTTGCGCCCGTAATATCCGTTGCTGGCGCAGCCGGTTACCAAAAGGGTCGCCAAGAGAAGCCCCGCTCCAATCCACGTTTTCATAGCACTCTCCTGCTAGTTAGAGGGCTGCCGCTTGCGCAAGGTTGCCGGTTACAGCGTTTTAATGTGGGGCCAAGTTCAAGACTCAGCGCCAGCGGCCTTCACGCCACGCGTAACGATCGCCACGACGCTCCCAGCGGCCGTCTTCCCAGCGCCGCCGTCCGCGGGGTGGCCGCTCCCAGCGCCCCGGAACCCACAGGTAGTCGTTGCCGCGATAACCCCAATACCCGTTGATCCAAATATAGCCCGCTCCCGGAGCGGGGCCGCGACTCTCCACGCGGATCGGCGGCGGCGCGGTCCTCGCATAGATCCCAACATATCCCGGGCCGCCACAACCCACCGCCGTCAATACTCCGCCCATCAGGCCGAGGAGCATCCAATGTTTCATAAAACCACGCTTCATAGTGCCTCCTGATTGTTAGAAGCCAGCAGAAAGCGGCCCGTTCCGGACTTGCGGGGATTTAATGCGAAACCGTCTCTGGCGCTGCCGCGTCGCTCGGAGCCAGAACCCGCTCGGCCATGGCGCGCTTTAGTTCCTTGATGCCGTCCCCGGTGACGCTTGAAATCTTGAAGAACGGCATCCCGCGTTTTTTCGCGAGCCTCTGCAGCGCCGCGATCCGCTTGGGGTCCTGCGCCGCGTCCATTTTGGTGGCGACCACGATCATGGGCTTTTTGGCCAAATCGTCGGAGAAGCTGGCCAGCTCGGCCAGAATCACTTCGAAATCGTGCACCGGATCGCGTCCCGTGTCGGAAACATCCACCAGATGCGCCAACAGGCGCGTGCGCTCGACGTGACGCAGGAACTGGATGCCCAGGCCGTGACCTTCGTGCGCGCCTTCTATCAAACCTGGGATGTCGGCCACCACGAAGGTGCGCTGGTCGTCGGTAGAGACCACGCCAAGGTTCGGTATGAGAGTGGTGAACGGGTAGTCGGCAATCTTGGGTTTGGCGGCGGAGATCCTCGAAATCAATGTGGACTTGCCTGCGTTCGGAAATCCCACCAGCCCGACATCGGCCAGCAGTTTGAGTTCGAGACGCAGGCGGCGCTCTTCACCGGGCTTGCCATCTTCGTGCTCGGTGGGCGTTTGATGCGTGGATGTGGCGAAACGGGCATTACCGCGCCCGCCGCGTCCACCCTTCGCGACGACGAAACGATCGCCGGCGGTAGTGAAGTCATGCAGCAGTTCGCCGGTTTCGGCGTCGTACACTACGGTGCCAACGGGTGTCGCAAGTTCGACTGAATGTCCGTTGTGGCCCGTCTTATCGCTGCCCTCGCCATGGCGTCCGCGCTGGGCCTTGTGCTCGGGATTGAAGCGAAAGTGGAGCAGCGTGTTGTGGTGCTGAGTAGCGACCATCACCACGTCGCCGCCGCGTCCGCCGTCACCGCCGCTGGGTCCGCCGCGCGGCACGAATTTTTCGCGCCGGAACGCAAGACACCCGTTGCCGCCGTCTCCAGCTTTGACGGTAATGATGACTTCGTCTATAAACAACATGGGGATACACCGCGCCTTGAGCAGCGCGGGAGAGAGACCAGCTATTCGGCGGACACGATGCTGACGAACTTGCCCATGCGTCCGCGGTCGCGGAATTCAATCACGCCCGTGACCTTGGCAAACAGCGTGTCGTCCTTGCCGATGCCGACATTAGTGCCCGGTTTGATCTTGGTGCCGCGTTGCCGAACGATGATGGAACCGCCCGGCACGAACTGCCCGCCAAACGCCTTCACGCCCAGCCGCTGCGCGTTCGAATCGCGCCCGTTTTTTGAACTGCCTAAACCTTTTTTATGTGCCATGACGAATCCCTACACGATGTCGTTAATCTGCACGCGCGTGTAGTTCTGGCGGTGCCCGATAGTGCGCCGGTATTGCTTCTTGCGCTTGAACTTGAAGACGATGGTTTTGGCTTCGCGGTCATGCTCGGTAATGGTGCCTTTGACAATCGTGCCCGCCGCCGCCGCTCCAGTTCTCACTTGCCCGTCGTCGACCACTGCCAGTACGCGGTTGAATTCCACCTGCGTACCTACATCGCCCGCCACGGTCTCCAGTTGCACCGTCTCGCCCGGGGTTACGCGATACTGCTTGCCGCCGTTTTCAATCACTGCATACATACGAATTCTCTTTCTCTTGCGAATTGGTTCGTCGCCTGGCCTGCACACACTCTACCAGTGGCAGGGCAGGAAGCCAGAACCTTTAGTGTACTACAGGCGGCCGATTATCGGTGGTTAGGTGGCAGCCCCGCTTGCCTTCAGGAGCCGGACGCGTCGAATTAGGAATTGTACTCCCAACGCGATGAGGCTAAAAATAAATCCTTGATCTAGAAACATCAACGCAAACAAATCACGCTCACCATTTGGGGCAATCTCTGGTGGGGGCATGCCGAGTGCCAATGCAATAGATGGTATCTGGAGGAACCCGGCCACGGTGGCTAAACCCGGCACCTCAAACCACGCAACACAGAGCAAAAACGCCTCGAACGCATAAGCGCCGCAAATCGACAAGGCAACGCGAGAAATTAGCACCTTCACAGGTATCCTAAACGCCCATTTTATCTTCCATCACTACCGACGGTTATCGAGGTCGTCGCGCGTCCAGTCCCTCTTGGCGCCAAAACTCCTTGAGAGCCGCCGCTACACGCTTGCCAGCCGTATGGCCGACCAAGATTTCGGTAGTGTCTACTGGCAAAGGCTGTCCCCGATCCGCGTACTCCTCCGCGATCATCTGAAAGACGCCTTCTAGTTCCGCCAGAGCTTCTTCACGGGTTGCCATCAGCGCGTAGCAGCCTGGAATAGCAGGGACTTCGGCGACCCAACCGTCGGGCTGGTTGTGGTACACCACAACCCTATAGTTATCCACCTGCCTTGATTCTACGCCAATTCCTCCGCTCATCCCCCCACTACCTCCAAGAACGCCCGCGCAGCATGGCTCAGCACCCGCCGCGCGGGATACACCAGACGGATCTTGCGATCGACATCCATCTCTCTCACCTTCACTTCATGCAGAATGCCCTGCCGGATCTCCTCGTCCACGCACATGCGCGGAAGGAACGCCACGCCCTCATTGCGCTGCACCATCTTGCGGATGGCCTCGATCGTCGGCATCTCCAGATCCATATGCAGCGGCACCTTGTGACGCTGGAATTCGCGCAGCACCACGGCGCGATAGGGCGACACCACATTGTGCGCGATGAACTGCTCGTCGCTCAATTCGCTGATCGAAACTTCGGCTTGCGCGGCCAGTCGATGCTGGGGCGAAACGATGAACGCCAGGTGATCGCGATAGATCACCTTTGACACCAGGCGCTCGTCTTCCGGATCGTAGGTCAGGATGCCAAGCTCCAGATCGCCGTCGATCAATTCCGCCGGAATCTTGCTCGACAGGCTCCGCCGGATCTGTACCTTGATCTTCGGAAATTGCCGCCGGTAGCGCTCAATATGATCCAGCAGGTAGAGCGTAGACGACTCGTTCGCCCCAATCGTCAGCCGCCCGGCCGATTTGTCGCGCATCTCGGCCAGCGCGTTTTCTAGCTCCCCTTGCAGATTTTCGAAGCGCCGCGCGTAATCCAATACCACCTTGCCGGCATCAGTCAGGAGCAGATCCTTGGCCGAACGGTCGATGAGTTTCTCTCCTAGCTCGACCTCTAACCTCTGTATCGACAGAGAGATGGCAGGCTGGGTGCGCAAGAGCTTCTCGGCCGCCCGCGAGAAACTCTTTTCGGTGGCAACCGTCAAAAAGACGCGTAACGGATGCAGTTCCATTTGCAGTTATTATACTACCTCAGAATATTATCAATTTGCCAAATTTAAACCTCGGCGGCATAATCTGAGTAGAGGGACCACATGGCCGAACGAATCTATATCTTCGACACCACTCTCCGCGATGGCGAGCAATCGCCCGGTTGCAGCATGACCGTGCCCGAAAAACTCAAAATGGCTGCCAAACTGGTGGATCTCGGCGTGGATATTCTGGAGGCCGGGTTCCCCATCGCCTCCGATGGGGATTTCGAAGCGGTAGGCGCCGTGGCCCGCGAATTTCCGTGGGTGAATGTAGCCGCGCTCGCGCGCTCCAACAAGCTGGACGTCGAACGCGCCGCCCAGTCGCTCAAGAATGCCAAGCGCCCGCGCATCCACACCTTTATAGCCACCAGCGACATCCATCTGAAGTACAAGCTGAAAAAATCGCGGCAGCAGGTCTTGGACGAGGCCGTGGCGGCCGTGACCCTCGCTCGTTCCTATGTAGACGACGTCGAGTTCTCCGCCGAAGACGCCACCCGCACCGATTGGGATTACCTCGAAGAGGTTTCGAAGGCCGTGGTCGCCGCCGGCGCTCGCACCGTCAACTTGCCGGATACCGTGGGATTCTCGGTGCCCGACGAATACGGCGCCATGATCGGACGAATGGTGAAGGCGCTCGGCAACACCGCGATCGTGAGCGTACACTGTCACGACGATCTGGGGCTGGCAGTGGCGAATTCGCTTGCCGCTATACAAAATGGCGCGCGGCAGATCGAGTGCACCATCAACGGCATCGGCGAGCGCGCCGGAAACGCGGCGCTGGAAGAAGTCGTCATGGCGATGAATACCCGCCGTGATCGTCTCCCCTATGAAACCAAGATCGTCACCGAACATCTGTATCCGGCGAGCCAATTGCTGACTTCCATCATCACTTTCGGACCGCAACCCAACAAGGCCATCGTCGGCGAGAACGCTTTCGCCCACGAAGCCGGCATCCATCAAGACGGTTTTCTGAAGGAACGAACCACCTATGAGATCATTGACCCGCACAGCGTCGGTGTCCCCGAAAGCAAGTTGATTCTCGGCAAGCACAGCGGGCGGCACGCGCTCACCAAGAGGTGCGAAGACCTGGGTTTCGATCTCAGCCGTGAGCAGCTCGACACCGTTTACCACCGTTTCACCACCATGGCGGATCGCAAAAAAGGCATGCGGAACGACGAAATCTCCGCCCTCGCGCGCGAGGTGCTCGAAGAGGGCAAAGCCGCGCGCGCCAGCTAGAATCAAACAAATAATGAACCTGAAAATCCTAATCCTACCCGGCGACGGAATCGGCGTCGAAGTGACCAGTGCGGCTGTAGAGGTCCTGCATGCGGTGGCCAAAAAGTTCGGCCACACGCTTGAATTGTCCGAAGGGCTGATCGGCGGCATCGCCATTCATAAGACCGGCACGCCGCTTCCCAAGGACACCCTCGACAAAGCCCTGGCTGCCAGCGCGACGCTAATGGGCGCCGTGGGTCTGCCCGAATTCGACAACGCTGCGCCGGACAAGCGTCCCGAGAAAGGCTTGCTGGGACTTCGCGCCGCCATGGGAGTGTTCGCGAATCTGCGCCCCGTGCGGACGTATCCTGAACTGATCGAATCTTCGCCGCTCAAGAACCACGTGATCGAAGGCACTGACATGATCATCGTGCGCGAGCTCACCTCCGGCCTGTACTATGGCCAGCCGCGCGGCATGGAGGGCGACCGCGGCTTCAATACTATGTCCTACACGCGCGCCGAGATCGAGCAGGTCGCGCACGTGGCTTTCCGGCTAGCGCGCAACCGCCGTAAGAAAGTCACTAGCGTCGACAAATCCAACGTGCTCGAGGTCTCGCAGCTCTGGCGCAAGGTGGTCACGGAACTGGCTGCGCAATATCCTGACGTCAAGCTGGATCACATGTTCGTGGACAATGCCGCGATGCAGATGGTGCTGCGACCCACGCAGTTTGACGTGATCCTCACCGAAAATACCTTTGGCGACATCTTGAGCGACATCGGCGGCATCCTGGCAGGGTCCATCGGCATGCTTCCGTCGGCGTCGGTCGGGGCCAACACCTCCGGTGTGACCAAGGGATTGTATGAGCCGGTGCACGGCTCCGCGCCTGACATCGCAGGCCAGAACAAAGCCAACCCCTTTGGAGCCATCGGCAGCGTCGCAGCCATGCTCGAATATTCTTTCGGACTGATGGCGGAGGCCAACGCGGTGAATGCCGCTGTCGGCAAGGTGCTCGCGTCCGGGCGCGTCACGGCGGACTTGAAACCGAAAGGCGCGCCGGCTACCACCGATCAGGTCGGCAAAGCAGTGAGTGAGGCATTATGAGCAATCAAAGCAGCAGTCAGCCCCGTACTATTGTCGAAAAGATCTGGGATAACCACATCGTCGCCGAGCAACCGGGCGCGCCGAGTCTGATTTATATCGACCTGCATTTGTGTCACGAAGTCACGACGCCGCAGGCCTTCCAGACTCTGCGCGACCGCAGCCTTAAAGTCCGCCGGCCGGACCTGACCATCGCGACCATGGATCACTCCACGCCCACGACACCGCACAACCTGCCCATTCTTGACCTGGTTGGCAAAGCCCAGCTCGATCAGATGGAAAAGAATTGCGCCGACTTCGGCATCCGTCTTTACAATCTGAATAGCGACAAGCAGGGCATCGTTCACGTCATGGGTCCCGAGCAGGGACTCACCCAGCCCGGCATGACCATCGTCTGCGGCGATAGCCACACCGCCACGCACGGGGCCTTCGGTGCGCTGGCGTTCGGCATCGGCACCAGCCAGGTTGGCCACGTTCTGGCGACCCAGTGCCTCTTGCAACAACCATCCAAGAGTTACGCGATCCGAGTCGAAGGAAAGCTCCAGCCTGGCGTGACTGCCAAGGATATTATCCTCGCCGTGATCGCTAAGATCGGCATCGGCGGCGGCACCGAGTGCGTGTTCGAATATACCGGCTCGACGATCCGCGGATTGTCGATGGAAGAGCGCATGACCATCTGCAATATGTCGATCGAAGGCGGCGCGCGCGCCGGTCTGGTAGCGCCCGACGATACTACTTACCAGTACATCGCCGGCCGCGAATTTGCGCCGAAAGGCAAAGATTGGGACGCCGCTCTCGCGCGCTGGAAGCAACTGCCTACCGACGAAGGCGCGACCTACGCGAAAGAATTGACGCTCGACGCGAACACGCTGGAGCCAATGGTCACGTTCGGCACCAACCCCGGCATGGGCAT
>Ga0207674_10005774_pt1 | contig 14683 bp, 7 predicted proteins | sample KBSCornC72_FD_184303 | JGI IMG/M metagenome (GOLD analysis project Ga0207674, IMG submission 184303) | Corn rhizosphere microbial communities from Kellogg Biological Station, Michigan, USA - KBS Corn C7-2 (SPAdes) (version 2) | ecosystem: Host-associated > Plants > Roots > Rhizosphere > Soil ... | reverse complement strand
ACCGAGAGTCTTTTCGCTGTTCGAATACTTGATCCGGGTATTTATGTAGTAATGCACAATCAGGTCTTCCCGGTCGATCATGTGCGAAAAGAACGCGAAACATCCCGCTTTGTTTGGATCGATTAAGGTAGGAGTGCTAGCATTCGCCACCTTATGAAATCTATGCTTACGGTCGACTTGATTAACACGTTATTTGACGCTGAACTGCCAGAACCATCGCATTGGGAGTCTTTGTTTCCTCCGCGCAATCTTCCTGACGGCGCGATCGTAACTCGTTTTGCTCCAAGCCCAACAGGCTTTTTGCACACAGGCGGAGTGTACGTCGCCACCCTTGGCAAGAACCTCGCACATCATTCCGGTGGATCGTACTTTATTAGAATCGAAGACACCGACCAGGCCCGAGAAGTGCCCGGTTCGCGCGAACAGTTTGCGCGCGCCTTCAAGTATTTCGATATCGAGTCGGATGAGAACGACGCGAATTCAAAATGGGGACCTTACGAACAATCAAAGCGAGAGCTGATATATCACACCTACGCGCGCGAGTTGCTGCGGACAGGCCATGCCTATCCATGTTTTTGCACACGCGAAGAGTTGGCCCAGATGACGGAAGAGCAAACTGCGCTAAAGATTCAAACTGGCTATTACGGCACATGGGCGCGTTGTCGAAATCTTTCGGAAGCCGAAGTCTCGAGCCGTCTCCAATCCGGAAAACCTTATACGATTCGGTTTCGTTCACCCGACGGTCCACCTAATCGCGTCGAGTTTGTTGATCTGATCCGCGGTCGAATCGAGCATCAGGACAATAGGAACGATGTTGTGTTGTTGAAGAGTAGCGATCAAACTCCGAGACTCCCAACTTATCACTTTGCTCACGTGGTTGATGACACGTTGATGAGAGTCAACGTGGTACTTCGAGGTGAAGAGTGGATCTCTTCAGTGCCATTGCATCTGCAACTATTTAAGGCACTTGGCTTCCTGCCGATACCGTATGCCCACATTGCTCCGCTGATGAAATTCGACGGCGCGAGCCGGCGCAAACTCAGCAAGCGAAAAGACAACGAGGCCGATGTTGCGTACTACATTGAATCCGGTTATCCGGCAGGCGCGGTGCTACATTACTTAAGAGGTCTGGCCAATAGCAGGTTCGCTGAAATGACGTTCCAGGAATCGGCGTCGGCGGCACTCAGTTTAAAAGAGTGCGGAGTGGCTGGTCCAATCTTCGACCTGGTAAAACTTGAATCAATCAGCCGCGAGTTTATCGCGCAACTACCCATCGAAGATGCGCTGGAAAGTTTGCTTACCTGGGCTCGAGAATATGATTCGGAGTTGGCAGCGCTACTATCCAGCAACTTGCCGCTGGCTCGACGCATCTTTGCGAATGAGCGAAATCCCGCTGTACAACGTAAGGATCTTGCTAAGTGGAATGAATTCCGGGCAGCTTATGGTCTGTACTTCGAGAAACTGTTTTCACCAGTAAGTGATCCTTCAGATCCTCGCTTCGCTCCAGTCGAAGCCGCGATGGTGGTCAAGTTAGCTAAAGGCTTTGCTGATTCGTATCGGCATGAAGACACCAAAGAGGCGTGGTTCGAACAGATCCGCAGCCTGGCGTCCGCTAACGGCTTCGCTCCAACGGCCGGGCAGTACAAGAAGAATCCAGAGAATTTTGCCGGCTCGATCGGTCATGTAAGCAATGCCATCAGGATCCTCCTCACCGGTCTAACAACGAGTCCTGATCTTTTCCTGGTAGCCCAAAACCTCGGCGAGCAAGAAGTACTAAGACGCGTCAGAGCCATCACCTGAACCACCTTCTCTGTGTGACCTTTGTGTTCTCGGTGCCTTTGTGGTGGAATCTTGGGCCGCATTTCTAACCACAGAGTCATCGAGAACACAAAGGTCGCACTGAGTAGAACCCCACCCTCCATCTTTTGTACACTGAACTATCAAATCGAACCGGAGAACATATAACGTGAGTATTGAAGAATCGACAGAGAAGACAGCTGGTGGGCCGTCGAACTTTATTAGAGACATCATGATCGAGGACATCAAGAGTGGCAAACACGGAGGTAGGATACAAACACGATTCCCTCCTGAACCAAACGGCTACTTGCACATCGGCCACGCCAAAGCGATATGCCTCGACTTCGGTTTGGCTGCGGAGTTTGGCGGTAAATGCAATTTGCGTTTCGACGACACCAATCCCTCCAAAGAAGAAACTGAATACGTTGATGCCATCATGGAGGACGTGAAATGGTTGGGCTTCCAGTGGGACGGTCTCTTCTATGCCTCTGACTACTTCCAACAACTTTACGATTGGGCCATTCAGTTGATTAGGGACGGAAAAGCCTTCATATGCGATCTCAGCGCCGATGAAATTCGCGAGTATCGCGGCACGTTAACAGAGCCCGGCAAGAACAGCCCTTATCGCAACCGCTCCATCGAAGAGAATCTCGACCTGTTCGAGCGCATGAAAAAAGGAGAGTTCCCGGATGGTACGCGAACGCTGCGAGCGAAGATTGATATGAGCTCTCCAAACCTTAGTTTGCGCGACCCGGTCATGTATCGAATCCTCCACATGGACCATCATCGTACTGGTGGTGAGTGGTGCATTTACCCAATGTACGATTACGCTCATGGCCAGTCGGATTCAATCGAACACGTGACACACTCGATGTGTACCCTGGAGTTCGATAACAATCGTGCACTTTACAATTGGTTTATCGAAAACCTCGGCATTTTTCCTTCGCGACAATACGAGTTCGATCGACTGTCACTCACGCACACGCTGCTTAGCAAACGCAAGTTACTGAAACTGGTTGAAGACGGACATGTCGAGGGTTGGGACGATCCGCGTATGCCTACCCTGTCGGGAATGCGCCGCCGCGGATACACACCTACTGCCATTCGCAACTTCGTCTCGAGTGTTGGGGTCTCGAAGACAAATGGCATTACCCAGTTACAACAACTCGAATACTTCCTGCGCCAAAACTTAAACCAAATTGTTCCGCGTGTGATGTGTGTGCAAAAACCATTGAAGGTGGTGATTGAAAACTATCCGGACGATGTCGTGGAAGAGATGGATGCTGTCAACAATCCGGAAGATAGTTCTGCGGGAAGCAGAAAGATTCCTTTTTCAAAAACTATTTTTATTGAAGAGGATGACTTTCGTGAAGATCCGCCGAAGCAGTTTTACCGGCTCTCTCCAGGTCGCGAGGTGCGCCTCCGCTATGCTTACTTAGTTACTTGTACAGAAGTGATTAAGGACAGTGATGGAAAGGTTGTAGAACTTCGCTGCACTTACGATCCGGCTACACGCGGCGGTAACACACCAGATGGTCGAAAAGTGAAATCGACAATTCACTGGGTTTCAGCTGAACACGCTTTATCAGCAGAGGTCCGTCAGTACGACAACCTTTTTCTGAAAGAGGATCCGAACGACGTTGAAGAAGGACAGGAATTTACCGACAATCTGAATCCTGATTCATTAACGGTATTGCAGGATTGTAAAATCGAACCGAGTGTGAGAAGCGCGGCACCTGGAACAAAATATCAGTTTGAGCGACTTGGTTATTATTGCGTTGATCGCGGCTCGGAAGACAAGCTGGTGTTCAACCGAACTATCGGCCTGCGCGATACATGGGCCAAAATCGAAAAGCGCGGCGCCTGAACAAGTCGATCCACGAATTTGAGAGTCCAGGTTTTTAGAGGGGACTTATAGGACTTATAGGACCTATTTCACGAACAATCTCGGGACGTTTTTCTCGACAAGTTTCTAAGTCATTCTCATTTAGAAGGCCCGAAACCACGTCCATGTAACCCACGGCATTTATTCCATTGTCAGTCTTCCACCAGACAACTTCATCCAGGTCGCCAAGCTGATACTCTTCTGGTCCGGTTTTGGTTTGTAAGGTAATACAAGACATTAAATTGTCCTCTCGTTCGGTAACAATCTAGTGCCCGCTTAAACTTGTGTTGAGAAGTTTACCATTTCAACGGGTCCGGCCGGAATCGTGGTCAAGCCTCGTTGGCCGCCGTGCGAAGGAGTCCTGGGATTTTCTCTGTGAAACAAACCAACAACTTCTTGTTTTTCTGACGATGTTTTTATGCGAGGACATTTCAGAGGGCCGTAGGCTGATCGGCCATGCGAGACCGGTCAGTACCGAAGCGCGGTAGCGTCGGGTGAGTCTCAAAATGCTGACAACTGCTTGATCCTCGAGACTCACCCGACGCTACCGCGAATCGGTACTGACCGATCTCGCAACTTGATCGTTTGGTTGCGGCGCCGCGCCGCGCAACCTCGAAACCGACATTCGTCTCTGAAACTATAGCGACTTCAAGTACTCGACTAAATCTTTCTTTTCCTGCTCAGTCAAACTCAACTTTTTGAAACCGTCGTAGTGGTTGACCACATCGAGCAAAGTTGGAAAGCGACCGTCATGGTAAAAGCCCCGTTTCATGTGTGAGAAGATCCCACGCAACGGCGATGTGCGATAAGAATTATCAGGAGCACGATTCGCATGGAAGTCGTCTATACCTATCTCCGAAGCTTTGTGAGTGTTCCAGCCTGGCTCAGTAAAGAGTGGCGGCACATGACATTGAGCACAGCTCGCCTTGCCGTTGAAGATTTTTTCCCCACGAGCCGCCGCCAGTCGATCAAAGCTGCCCTCTGGTGGCGTCGGCGGAGGGATCGCCAATTGATAAAACTGAAGCGCTCCCAGTTTCGCAGTCACCATGTCCGGATCGCTGCGCTTGTTTGCAAACCCCGCTCGAGCCGCGATTGGGTACTTTACCGGATCATTCAAGCGTGCATCGAAGAAAGTGCCTTGTCCCTGCAGTTCAAGGTTGGCAACGAAGGCATTCCAATAAGTGACGCCACCCCAGCCGCCACCCCATGTGTGCAGGTTCACTCCAGCCATCCCAAATGCAGGTGGGATGAGCACGGCGGCCGACTTTCCATCCGGCCGAAACGCCTTGCCGTCGAGATTCAACTCCGCATCGAACTTTCCTGGTCCCCAACTGGCAAGCACCTTCTTGACTGTTGCCTCATCAACTCCGAGCAGACTGGTAAGTGGACTCAAATCAGGAGCGAGTGACACGATGGCGCCCACATTTAGATCTTGATTGGACCAGCCGTCGAGACGGTGTCCAATTCCCGGAGCGAACGCGTCGTCAACCGTCGAATGACAAACCGCGCAACTGAGGCCGACGGCCTTGAGGCTACCGTTCGGGTTGAATGTTCCCTTCACTCCAAGAACCGCGTCGAGCTTGATTAGAGCTAATGTGACCGCTGGGTCGTCGAGGTCTACCTTGCCTTGCTTGATCTGATTGACCAGCGGTTGTGGCAATGCGTCCATGTCAACCTTCAGTCCCACAGCCAGCGCAGTTTTGGGACTAACACCAGGACCGATGCCACCAAACTTTGCGCCCTGTATGGCTTGATGAAGTTTGAGCTTGTCTGACCAGTAAGCCTCATCGCCGAACGTGTCGTAACGAAAGATCTGTTTTCCCTGGTCCATCATCAGGCGTGCGTTATCGCTAATCCGCCGGTCGAAGCTTTGTTCTTTTTGACCACGACTCTCGACATCAGCATCCTGAGCTTCGGTGCGGCTCACGAGATAGCCAAGCGCGAAAGTCAAAGTAGCAGCCAAGATCATGATTTTGGTTAACGTCATGAAATTCGGAGTTAGCTTAATTGCGTGGGTCGTTTGCGGCGTCGCCTCATCGGACGGTCTAACCGCGTTTTTGTTTTTTTCTGACATCGATGAATCTCCTTCGCATTGACTCAAATCGCGCTTGTCTCCCCGAACCAACACCAGAGTTTTCCCACTCCTCATCAGTCAGCGAATATTTGACGAGGCTTGCATCACTCCTTACGGGCTTTTGAGCGAAGAATACGCCTTTACTAGAATAAGTCAAGGACTAATTTGATTTATTGGCAATAACTAAGAAGAAGGGAGTAGGACTGTACGTTTCAGATCTCTAACCGCTCCGTTTTAGAACTTCGAACGGAGTGGAACTGAGACATCTCAACTCTTCCAAAGTGAAGTCTTCCGATCAATGAGCGACAGTTCGAACACCAAGCCGCAAACCGGCGCATAGTTGGCCCTTTCATTTTCTTTCATTACATGGGGCTATATTATGATGGCCAGTGCGAAATATCTGTGAATCATCACTATCATGAATGACACGCTTCAGTACCTAGTCAGGCATGGTTACATTGTGCTTTTCGCCTCAGTGCTGGCGCAGCAACTCGGGCTACCACTACCTTCCACGCCTTTCATCGTAGCCGCAGGTGCGCTCGCGCAAACAGGTCAGTTGAACTTCGGCGCGACGATCTTCGTCGCCTTCAGCGCAGCGATGATCGCAGACATTGTGTGGTTCGAGATTGGGAGGGTGCGCGGCACTCGCGTTCTTCAGTTCCTCTGTCGCATATCACTTGAGCCTGACTACTGCGTACGGCGCACCGAGAACACCTTCGCGCGATACGGCGCGAAGACCCTGATTGTCGGCAAGCTCGTTCCCGGTATAAGTGCTCTCGCTACCCCGATGGCGGGAGTCTACGGTCTAGCGCGCTCGCGCTTTCTGCTCTTTGACGGACTGGGCATACTGGTCTGGATTGGCACGTTTGAACTGCTCGGCTATTTGTTCAGCGATCAATTAGAGGATGTCGTTTCGTACGCATCGCGATTCGGCGGCTTGCTGACTATACTTTTTGTCGGCGGACTTGCGGCTTACGTAGGATGGAAATTCGCGCAACGACGCAGATTCCTTCGGTCGTTGCGAATAGCGCGTATCACCCCGGATCAGTTGAAGGCTGAGATGGATTCAGGCTCGGACCTTGTGATTGTTGACCTGCGCCATGCGCTCGAGGGCGAGGCCGAGCCGCGCACTTTACCAGGCGCGATGCGATTGCCTGCCGAGAATCTTGAAGAACGTGGAGGTGAGCTTCCGCACGGAAAGACTTTGGTGCTCTACTGCTCTTGACCAAACGAGGCTACGAGCGCCCGTGTGGCGCTTGCCCTAAAGCGCCAAGGAATAACAAACGTGCGACCGCTCGCTGGCGGGTTGGAAGGTTGGTTAGAACGCGGTTATCCCGTTGTGTCGACCGAGAGTTGACGTTCCTCCCTGTCGCTTAATAAGACCGCCTTGTTTTCAATCTTCACCTTAATGCATCTACCGAAATTTTCTGGTACGTAGTAGTATCTACGGGTCAAAAGTTTGGGACTTCTCAATCACTCCCATTCGACTAACTAAAACTCAATAGAATTCTAGAACAACAGGACAATCTGCATGATACTCCCACTGCGTTCCGAACGAGCTCAGATCTCCTCGCTTAGGCTCTGTATTCTATGCTGTCTCATTGTCACCATCACCTCAGCAGTTTCGTACGTTTTGCTTCCGCGTTCGGAAGCGTCAAACGAACCCGATTCCAGTTCTTCAACAGCGGGTGGTCCTGATCAAGTCAATGCAACTGCTGGCCTGGACCAGGCTAAGGCCTCTAACGCCGCAATCGAATCCTACGGACAGTTGCCTCTCAGTTTTGAGGCCAACCGCGGCCAGCTAGATTCCAGGGTCAAGTTCATCGCTCGTGGTCAAGGCTACGGAATATTCCTTACATCGCAAAGCGCGGTTGTGCGACTCGCTCGGTCCGTTAATAGTCAAACTGTCAACGCCACGAGGTCGGACGCTGAAGCGGTTCAGCCGCGATCGGACGAAGAAGTTGGTACGGTAACAATGCGCTTCAACGGCGCGAAGTCGGTATCGCATCCGGTAGGATTGGATGAACTACCAGGCAAAAGTAATTACTTCATCGGCAATAATCCCAGCAACTGGCGCACCAATATTTCCCAGTATTCGAAAATACGCTACCGGAATATTTATCCAGGAATCGATCTCGTCTATTACGGAAATCAAAGGCAACTCGAGTACGACCTCATAGTTGCACCAGGAAGATCTTCACGCCAGATTCGAATGAGTTTTGAAGGCACGCAGAAAATCGCCGTGGACTCGGGTGGCAACCTATTGTTGACCACAAAGGTAGGTGATATTCAGCTGCGCAAACCCTTCGCCTATCAGGATGTCAAAGGCACTCGAAAGGAAATTCAAGCCGGCTATCTTGTGAATGGTGATGAAGTTCGGTTTGAGGTGGGTGCCTACGACAGAACCCTGCCGTTGAAGATTGATCCCGTGATCGTTTACTCAAGTTTTATTGGCGGCACGAGTTTAGATCAAGGACTCGGCATCGCAGTTGATTCGCAAGGTAGCGCCTATCTTACAGGTAGCACGTCGTCAACTGACTTTCCTGTAGCTGGGGCTTTCCAGGCTGTAAAGGACTCGGTTGCGGACGCTTTTATTGTAAAGCTTAATCCGGCGGGGACGGCACTTGTATATTCAACATATCTTGGCGGAAATGGCGACGATAACGGCAATGCCATAGCCGTCGATTCTGATGGAAACGCTTATGTCACCGGTCTTACGGGATCAGGAAGCTTTCCCAGGACATCGGGCGTGTTTCAGGATGCGAAAGATGGCTTTCTCGATGCGTTCGTAACCAAGCTCAACCCTTCTGGCTCGGCTCTCGTATATTCAACATTCATCGGTGGAGACAACTCTGACACAGGGTTCGGCATTGCGGTTGACAATAGTAATCGAGCGGTCGTAGTGGGGCGTACTGACTCGACTCGCTTTCGCACACTCTCTCTACCAAACCAGAGGAGTGGTAATCCCGTTTATCAAAGCCCGGACGCAGGGGCACATTGGTCGTCAAGCTCAGCGGGCTTGACCGCAAGCTCAGTCAACTGTCTCACGCAGGATCCAACTACTGCTTCGATATTGTACGCTTGCACAACCATCGGAGTATTTAAAAGTGTGAACGCGGGCGCAAGTTGGAACGTCACCGGATCAGGTGCCCCAGTAAACGCACCACTCTCCACAAACGCCCTGGTTATCGATCCCTCAAACTCAAGTGTGATCTACGCAGCAGCAACGACCGGTATCTATAAGAGCACGAACGGCGGTGGCTCCTACACGCAAAAAAATACTGGTTTGAGCTCTCTCATTGTCTTCGCATTAGCTGTTGATCCAAATGCTCCATCTATTTTGTATGCGGGTACAACTTTCGGAGTTTTCAAGACCACTGATGGCGGCGATAGCTGGGTAGAAATCAACAACGGCACCAATTCAAGTCGCGTTAACAAGATTGTCATAGACCCATCCCAAAATCCTGCCCAAACAATCTACCTTGGGATGTCTAATCGTGGCGTGCTGAAAACGACAAACGGCGGTGCCCTCTGGACACCAATCAACACAGGTCTAAATAACTTCGCTCAAATCAACGCACTGGCAATTGATCCATTGAATTCGTCGACGTTATATGCCGGGGTCCCAGGGGCTCCGAGCGCTGTGTATAAGACGATCAACGGCGGAACTACTTGGATTCCCAGCGGCACCGGTTTGACAACTACAATCGAAGGGCAATCTTTCCCTCCGTCCGTCAATAACCTGGCCGTCGATCCCATCAACAGTGCGAACATTTATGCGACTACTTTGAGCGGTGGGATCTTCAAGAGTAATAACAGCGCAGGCACCTGGAACCAAAGCAATACCGGATTTGCAAACGTCACTGCTACTGCAATCGCAATCGATCGAACTAATAACTCAAATCTATATGCTGCAACATCGATAGGAAACGATGCGTTTGCGATACGCCTCGACACTTCCGGTAATCTCGATTACCTGATGAACTTTGGCGGCGACGAAAGCGATGAGGCACGAGCAGTGGCCGTTGATTCGACGGGCAATGCTTACTTAACTGGAATCACAAGCTCGAACAATCTTCCGGTCATTAATGCGTTTCAGCCGACCAACCGCGGAGCCACCGATGCATTTGTAGCGAAGCTCAACAGTTCAGGTTCAGCGTTCAGCTACCTGACATATCTCGGCGGAAGTAGTGCTGATCAGGCACGCGGGATTGCTGTCAGAGGCGATAGTGCATTTGTCATCGGGTCAACTAGCTCTTCCAATTTTCCTGTTGCTAACGCATTGCAGAACAATATTGCTTTCGGACCAGACGCCTTCGTGACCAAGTTGACTCCCGCCGGCAACGCATTGGACTTCTCCACTTACCTTGGTGGTACGGGCTCCGACCAGGCGTTTTCAATAGCAGTTGATGGAGTTGGAAACACATTTGTTACAGGCATAACGAACTCGCCTGATTTCCCAATCGTCAGCGCACCACAATCAACGCTGGCAGGCAATTCTGATGCTTTTGTTACCAAACTAAACCCTGCTGGTAGTGCGATCTCTTACTCGACTTACCTCGGCGGGACGGCTACCGATCAAGGTAATGGTATCGTCGTCGATTCGTCCGGTAATGCTTACGTCATTGGGACCACGTCGTCTGCGACCTTTCCGACCGCAGGTCCGCTTTACCCTTATAAAGGAAACACTGACGCTTTTGTGACAAAGCTCGCGGCTGCAGCAGATGTCAAAGTGAGCATTACCGGCTCGCCGAATTCGACACCTTATGGCAGCAATCTTACTTATACGATCGTCGTATCCAATGCGGGTGAGATCCCAGCCGAACATGTAACACTTAGTAATACAGTTCTGTCAGGCACGGGCATTGTCTCGATCAACACCAGCCGCGGAACGTGTTCAGGCAACCGGTTCATTACCTGCGATTTTTCTACCCTGGATCCAGGTGCAAGCGCGACTGTAACTCTCGTTGTGCTGCCGCCAGCCCTTACAACAATGACCGACACCGCCGTTGTCGCTACTACCACTCCGGATGCGACCAACAGCAACAATACGGCGACGCTCAATACTCCAGTTGTCTTCACCGACTTGATGGTGAAGAACACGTCAGCATTACGATTGGTGGAAGTAGGAGGGGTTAACACCTACATAGTAACGGTGACCAATAAAGGACCAGCTGCAGCTACGACAATTACTGTTACAGATAATCTGCCGCCGCAACTGACGTTCGTGTCTTGCACCTCTACAGGTTCCGGGGTGTGTGGCGGCTCAGGCAACAACCGAACGATTACTGTTCCGTCGCTCGAGGTAGGTGCGTCGTTTACTGCCACCATCGCAGCGCGAGTTAATAACTCGGTCACGCCCGCTACGGTGATCAGTAATATCGCTTCTATTACCTCGGTGATCCCGGATATCAATCCGAACAACGATGCTCAAACTGCGACTACGACGGTCAAAGCTGCCGCCTCAACTCCGGCTCAAAACGGTTTGATCGCCTTTCACTCCGACGCAGGAAGCGGCACCTCAGGTACGAACGATGTTTACATAACAAATGCCGACGGAAGCGGTCAGACAAACATAACCTCTGAGGACTTGCAGGATAACAAGCAGCCAGTCTGGTCTCCCGACGGAAGCAAAATCGCCTACATCGCTACGAGCACAATTGACGACAGCGGTGTGTGGATCATGAATGCAGATGGAACAGGTCAAACAAAGGTAACCTCTTCGAGAAACTCTTCTAACGATCAAACGCCAACTTGGTCGCCTGATGGCACCAGGATCGCCTTCGGCGGCCTGCGTGCTCCCGATTTCAATTTCGGAGTGTTTGTTGTCGATATTGACGGCACCAATCTGAAGAGATTGGTCAATGGCAACGATCCCGCGTGGTCTCCGGACGGAACTCGAATAGCCTTTGGCAACGGATTTGGAATTGGAATGATGTACGCCGATGGGAGTGACGTAAAGACGATTTCACTCCCACGCGTTCCCTTCCCAGGATTCGGTTGGTCCCCCGACAGCTCGAAGTTGGTTATATCGTTACCTGAAAACACCAGTGCTGAAAATGCACTTTATATCGTTAATGCCGATGGAACTGGTTTAGTAAAAATAAACAATACCGATGGTGGTCGGAACCCCAGTTGGTCACCTGACGGAAGTAAGATCGTTTTCAATGCTTTTACCACGACAGGTGGGCTTCCCGGCGGGTGTTACACAATCAATATCAATGGTACGGGTCTGACCAGAATTAATGGCAGCCTGCCGAACATTAACTATCCAAACTGGCAACGTCGACAACCGAACGCATCGCCACTTCCCCCAACCATAAATATCTCAGGCAGGCTTACCAATTCCGCTAATGGAACAGGCGCATTTGCGTCAGTGAAGGTCACTGGAACTCAAACCCGAACCGTCGGAACCGACTTTAACGGTGACTATCGCATTTGGAATTTGCCGGCCGGTGGAAACTATACGGTGGCTCCAGTGATCACTGGCGGCACAACATCAAGTCCAACCAATCGGGTCTTTAACGGGCCCACCACAGATCAAACGAACGCAGACTTTTCACTGACATTTCCTCCGCCCCAACCAATCACAGGATTTGTAAAAGATAGTAATGGAGTACCACTACAGAACGTCAGAGTTGGTATCCGCAATTCGTTTCCAACCAGCGACACGTTCACGGATAGCAATGGATTCTTCAGTTTCAATGCGTTTCCGGGTTTTCAGGCGTTCCTTCTCTGCTTTCCCGAGGGCGCCACTGCCAACTACATCTTTGAGCCGCTGAGCATCTTTATTCAGAACAACAGTGGAAACAACTTCATTGGCCGACCAAAAACCGCCTCGATCAGTGGCACGGTCACAGTGGGCGGCGTTGGAAAGTCGGGTATCCAGGTCTCGACGGGAAGTCCACAATTTCAATCAACTACCACAGACGCAAATGGCAACTATACCTTCAACGGTGTCGGTGAAGGTGTAACAGTAACTGTGACCGTCAATTCACAGACCTATCCCTTCACACCTGGTAGTCAAACTTTGACGGTCAACGGACAAAAGACCGGAGTAAATTTTGCCGCGCCACTTAATCAATTCCTAATCTTCGGCCAGGTGTCTAATAACAATGGCTCGGGCATAGCAGGCGCAACGGTGACACTGAGCGGAGCGACCAATGCGGTCATACAAACGGATAACGGTGGCAACTATTCCTTTGGTCCACTACCCGCAAATGTCGGCTACACAGTCACCGTTACCAAGCCTGGTTACACTTTTGCCGGTCCCGTTGCGAACACTCAAAACTTGACCAGCAACACACAATTTAATTTTTCCGGCTTCCCCAACTCCCTGCAATTCTATTTCGACAGCACAAACGTAAGCGTCGGCGAAACCGATGGTAAGGTATCCCTGGTTGTTGTGCGGTCAGGTTTCTTGACTGACACCTTGAAAGTTGATTTCCGCACCAATGACGCAACTGCCGGACAAAGAACGGACTATACCGCTACGTTGGGAACGCTGACCTTTGCTCCCCAGGAGCAGGCAAAAACAATCGTTGTACCAATCAATGATGATGCCTATGTCGAAGGAGATGAGACGTTCACTGTGACTCTCCTCAATCCCGTCGGAGCATTCGTAGGTGAGGCGGGAACCGCGGTAGTTACGATTCAAAATGACGACACCGCGGCGCCGACAGTGAATCCATTAGACAATGCCGCCTTTTACGCACGCCAACACTATCTTGATTTTCTTAATCGAATTCCGGATGCCAGCGGATTAACATTCTGGTCCGAACAAGTTAGTGACTGCGGGCTCGATACATCATGCACAGAAGTTCGCCGCATCAACGTCTCAGCAGCTTTCTTCCTGTCGACCGAGTTTCAGGAGACTGGCTACCTCGTCGAGCGTCTTTACAAAACTGCTTACGGCGATGCGACTGGCACCTCAAACTTTGGACCAACTCATCAACTGCCGGTGCCGATTATTAGATTCAACGAGTTTCTGCCGGACACTCAGCACATTGGAAATAATTTGATCGTGGGTCAACCTGGTTGGGAACAATTGCTCGAGAATAACAAAGTCGCCTTCGTTTCTGAGTTCGTAGCTCGTCAGCGGTTTGTTACTGCATTTCCCACATCAATGACGCCCGATCAGTTTGTCGATAGCCTCTTTAACAACACAGGCGTAACACCATCTGCAAGCGATCGTGGATTAGCTATCAGCGAATTTGCTGGGGCTACGAATACCGTTGACGCTGCAGCGCGGGGGCGAGCGCTGCGTCGCATAGCCGAAAATCCGACGTTTAGGCAACAGGAATTCAACCGCGCCTTCGTTTTGATGCAATACCTTGGGTACCTGCGGCGCAACCCAAATGATCCACAGGATACGGATTACAGCGGTTATGATTTCTGGTTGACGAAGCTAAATCAGTTTAATGGGAATTTTGTCAACGCTGAGATGGTGAAAGCATTCATCACCTCGAGTGAGTATCGCCAACGCTTTGGCCCGTGATTTTTCGTTGACATGCTGACTCGTGTGAATTGTTAGGTCACCTATCTCTGAGGTCGAAGGGGCGGTTCGGGGTTTAGAATCAGAGTGAGACTTACTTCCACTTCTGACCCCGCGCCGACCGCGACGGTTTGCTTTACTGTCGGCATCCGATTCTTCATGCGGCTTCCTTTCTCGCCGGAGATTTCTACACTCATTGGTCCAATCACTAGCTCATATTCGCCGGGTATCAGATCCTTGATCACAAAGTGCCGCCGCGCGTCGAGGTCCGCGCGATAGAACCTTTGTGGATCGGCATTGGTTGGTCGATACATCAGCCCCAGTAATCGACACGGCTTTTCTTTGTGTGTTTGACCAGGACATCAAATTGAGCAGCTTGATTCTGTGTTAACACCCCTTCGATCTTTTTGATGGTAGCAGCACGCAGCGGCCC
>Ga0207674_10005773_pt1 | contig 14684 bp, 14 predicted proteins | sample KBSCornC72_FD_184303 | JGI IMG/M metagenome (GOLD analysis project Ga0207674, IMG submission 184303) | Corn rhizosphere microbial communities from Kellogg Biological Station, Michigan, USA - KBS Corn C7-2 (SPAdes) (version 2) | ecosystem: Host-associated > Plants > Roots > Rhizosphere > Soil ... | reverse complement strand
GCGGACCGTTCCGGGGAATAGCTCGCCGATCCTTTCGACCAGCGCGCCACCGGGGCCCTGCAGCTCGCGCACCACCGCATCCGCGTCGAACACCGGCACCCCGGCGCGTTCGAACATCGCAGCAACGGTGGACTTGCCCATTCCGATCGACCCGGTGAGCGCGAGCTTGATCATGCTGGTATCAGCTCACGCTTCCGAAGCGCGCCGAGCAGCGCAAGCAGCGGCATTCCGAGAATGGTGAAATGGTCGCCATGGATCTCGTCGAACAGCTGCACGCCTCGGCCCTCCAACCGGAACACGCCAACAGTGTAGCCGACCTCGGGCCATTCGGCATCGAGATAGCTGTCGATGAACCCGCCGCTGAGCGGCCGTACCGACAACCGGGCCGTTTCCACATGGCTCCAATCGAGCGTTTCGCCTCGGGCGAGCGCGACGGCGCTGGTGAGCTCCATTGTCTTCCCGGAAAAGAACCGCAGATGGTCGGCCGCATTAGCGCGGTCGCGCGGCTTGTCGAACAGGCGATCACCAACCGCGACCACGCTGTCACTGCCGATCACCCAATTGCCGGGGATGCTTAACGCCTTCGCGATCGCGAGCTGCAGCGCGATTTCTCTGGCGTCGGAAAGGCCCAGCTTGAGCTCGGCCTCATCGACCTGCGGCTTCACCGCCTGATATTCAACGCCCGCAGCATCGAGCATGTGCCGGCGAATCGCACTGGTCGAGGCGAGGATCAGGGGCAACGAACAACCTTGTGGAAAAGGGGCGAACCATAGCTAGCGCGAGGCTGGGGAGCGCCTCAACCGCCGATTTCAGTCCCGCGAACGGACCATGTTCCGAAGATTCATCCACGGGGACGGAAAGCGTCCCCAGACTGTGAATCACGGGCGCGAATCGCAGCGACTCGCGAGTGCATAAGGAGCAGCTCCGCAGCGTGCTTGTTGGCAAGTCCGGGAGCCGCGCCTAAACCCCGCACTCCCGCGCCCAACTACATCATCAATCTTCTTCTTAAATATATAGAGAAAGAGAAGAGGGGTGGCTTCGATGCCTGCCGAACTTCCGGACACGCCTGCCGACAAACCCTTGCTGGCCGTGCTCAGGGGTGAGCGGCGGAATCCGGTCCCGATGTGGATGATGCGCCAGGCCGGCCGCTACCTTCCCGAATATCGCCAGTTGCGGCAGGAGAAGGGCAGCTTCCTCGAGCTCGTCTACGATTCGGACGCAGCCGCCGAGGTCACGCTTCAGCCACTCAAACGGTTTCCGGGACTCGATGCGGCGATTCTCTTTTCCGATATTCTGATCGTTCCCTTCGCCATCGGTCAGAATTTGACCTTCGTTTCCGGCGAGGGCCCGCGTCTGACTCCGCCGCTGATGAACGGGAGCCTCGATGACCTAACTCCCTTCCTGACGAGGCTCGAGCCGGTTTACGAGACGGTGGCCAAGGTCCGGCAGCAGCTCGACGCCGACAAGGCGCTGATCGGCTTTGCCGGAAGCCCCTGGACGGTCGCGACCTACATGGTTGCCGGGCAGGGGAGCCGTGACCAGCTCGAGGCGCGGCGCCTCGCTTATGCCGACGCCGGGCGGTTCTCCGAGATCGTCGCACGGATCGAGCAGGTGACGCTCGATTATCTGTCCGGCCAGATCGAAGCGGGCGCAGAAGCGGTGCAGCTATTCGACAGCTGGGCGGGGAGTCTTTCGCCGGCACAATTCGAGCAATGGGTGATCGCGCCGACTGCGCGGATCGTCGCAGCGCTTGGCGAGCGGCACCCGCATGTGCCGGTGATCGGCTTTCCGAAGGGTGCAGGCGGCAAGCTGGCCGCTTATGCGCGCGAGACGCAGATCGCGGCGGTGGGCCTCGACGAAACCGTCGACCCGCGCTGGGCCGTAAAGGAGCTGCCGCAAGGCCTGCCGGTGCAGGGCAATCTCGATCCGCTCGCGCTCATCGCTGGTGGAGAGCCGATGGAGGCCGCGGTTCGCCGAATCCTTGACGCCTTCGCCGGGCGTCCTCACATCTTGAATCTCGGGCACGGAATTCTGCCGGACACGCCGATCGAGCATGTCGATCGGCTGATCGCCCTGGTGAAGGGGGAATTGTGAACGATTGGACGGGCTTCCTCGGACCCGCATATCTGTGGGTGAAGGCGGCGCACGTCACCTTCGTGATCTTCTGGCTGGCGGGCCTGTTCCTGCTGCCGCGCTTCTACGTCTATCATCATGAGACGGCGGTCGGATCGCCTGAGGACCGGGCGTGGATCGAGCGCGAATCGCGTGTCCGTTCGATCATCCTCACGCCGGCGATGATCGTCGTCTGGATCCTCGGCCTGATGCTCGCCTTCAACGTCGGCGCATGGAGCCAGGGCTGGTTTCACGCGAAGCTCGCCTTGGTCATTTTGCTGAGCGGCTATCAGGGCTGGCTCGGCGCCTACGGCAAGAAGCTGGCGAATGGCGAGCGGCCGCTGTCGAACAAGGCGGTTCGGATGATCAACGAGATTCCGGGAATCGCCACGGCGCTGATCGTCGTTCTTGTGATCGTTCGTCCTTTCTGAACGATTCGCCGCTGCGGCTATTGTCGCCTGATTGACAGCGGCCACTCTGAGACATACCTCGGATCACCACGGCTCCGGCCATGTTCCATGAATCGCCGGCCCGCCGTTCCATCGCGGCGTCCTGCCGCCCTCCGGCTTAGATCGACCCTTTGACGAGCTCGAGCACCACTTCCCAAGAAAAGATTCACCTATGCATTTGAAAGAACTGAAAAAGAAGACACCCGCCGAATTGGTCGCGATGGCCGAGGAGATGGGCGTCGAGGGCGCATCGACGATGCGCAAGCAGGATCTCATGTTCTCGATCCTAAAGGTCCAGGCCGAGAACGGCGTCGAGATCATGGGTTCAGGCACCATCGAGGTGCTGAACGACGGCTTCGGCTTCCTCCGTTCGCCCGAGGCGAACTATCTCGCCGGGCCCGACGACATTTATGTCGCCCCGTCGATCGTGCGCCGATTTGGACTTCGGACCGGCGACACCGTCGAAGGCGAGATCCGCGGACCCAAGGAAGGCGAGCGCTACTTCGCGCTGACCCGGGTCACCACGATCAATTTCGACGATCCCGAACAGGTCCGCCACCGCGTCAATTTCGACAATTTGACACCGCTCTATCCCGACGAGAAGCTCAAGCTCGATACGCTCGATCCGACCATCAAGGACAAGTCGGCGCGGGTGATCGACATCGTCTCGCCGCTCGGCAAGGGCCAGCGCGCTCTGATCGTCGCTCCGCCGCGCACCGGCAAGACCGTGCTGCTGCAGAACATCGCGCGCGCCATCACCGACAACAATCCCGAGGTGATCCTCATCGTGCTGCTCATCGACGAGCGGCCCGAGGAGGTCACCGACATGCAGCGGTCGGTCAACGGCGAGGTCATTTCCTCGACCTTCGACGAGCCTGCGAGCCGCCACGTTCAGGTTGCGGAGATGGTGATCGAAAAGGCCAAGCGGCTGGTCGAGCACAAGAAGGACGTGGTCATCCTGCTCGACTCGATCACGCGTCTCGGCCGCGCATACAACACGGTCGTTCCGAGCTCGGGCAAGGTGCTGACCGGCGGTGTCGACGCCAACGCGCTGCAGCGGCCGAAGCGCTTCTTCGGCGCCGCTCGTAACATTGAGGAAGGCGGCTCGCTCTCGATTATCGCCACGGCGCTGATCGATACTGGATCGAAGATGGACGAGGTCATCTTCGAAGAATTCAAGGGCACCGGCAACAGCGAAATCGTCCTCGACCGGAAGGTCGCCGACAAACGCATCTTCCCCTCGCTCGATGTGGGCAAGTCGGGCACCCGCAAGGAAGAGCTGCTGGTCGAGCAGGGCACGCTCACCAAGATGTGGGTGCTGCGCCGAATTCTGATGCAGATGGGGACGGTCGACGCGATGCAGTTCCTGCTCGACAAGATGAAGGACGCCAAGTCGAACGAGGACTTCTTCGCTTCGATGAACCAGTAAGACGGCGGCGTGATCGGCTTCCCGACCCTGGATTTCGGGGCGGTGCTGACCGCCGGCGGTCTCGCGAAGCTCGGCCAGATCATCGTCGGCGACCTCACGATGGCGGGCGACAATGTCGTCATCATGGGGTCGCTGGCATCTGGACTTCCGGCGCGCGACCGACGCCGGGTGCTGATGCTCGGCGTCGGCATGGCGCTGGTGTTCCTGATCATCTTCGCCGTCCTCGCGACGCAGCTGCTCAAGATCACCGGCCTGGTATTCGCCGGCGGCTTGCTGCTGCTGTGGGTGGCCTACAACATGTGGCGCGAGCTCCACCCGCGGGGCGACGTGGTCGCCGACGACGAGCTGACCGTCGAGGTCGAAGGGCCGCCGCGGACCAAAACCTTCCTCCAGGCGGCGATCCAAATCACTATCGCCGACCTCAGCATGAGCCTCGACAACGTGCTGCTGGTCGCGTCGATCGCGCGCGAAGAGCCGGCACTGCTGTTCATCGGCCTCACCTTCTCGGTGCTGTTCATGGGCTTTGCGGCCAATTACGTGGCGCGCCTCATCGAGCGCTATTCCTGGATCAACTATATCGGGCTCGCGGTGATCCTCTGGGTCGCCTGCAACATGATCTACGAGGGATGGATGGGCGGCGAGCATGTGCTGGGCTTGAGGCAAGTGCTCCGCCTCGGCTAGGCGGCGATTATGGACCTTGGCCTGATCACTCCCGCGGCCACGGCCGCGTTCTTCCAGATCCTGTTCATCGACATCGTCCTCGCGGGCGACAATGCGATCGTCGTCGGTGCTCTGGCGGCTGGCTTGCCGCCCGAGCAGCGGCGCAAGGTGATCATGATCGGCGTGCTCGCTGCGCTGGTGCTGCGAATCGCCTTCGCGCTCGTCGTCTCGCAGCTCCTCCAGATCGTCGGCCTGGTGCTGGCCGGCGGGATCCTGCTGCTGTGGGTGGCGTGGAAGATGTACCGCGAGCTTCGCCACAAGAACGAAAGCCCGGGCTGCGAGGAAATTGAGGGCGACGAGCATTCGGGGCTGCAGCCGGCCAAGAGCTTCGCCGGCGCCGCCTGGGGCGTTGCGGTCGCCGACGTCAGCATGAGCCTGGACAACGTGCTGGCGGTCGCGGGCGCGGCCAAGGACCACCCCTACATCCTGGTCTTCGGCCTGATCCTGTCGGTGATCCTGATGGGCGTCGCCGCGAACTTCATCGCGCGCTACATCGAGCGGTACCGCTGGATCGCCTGGGGCGGATTGCTCGTGATCCTGTGGGTCGCGCTCAAGATGATTTACGAGGGCGCGGGGCACGTTGCCCCGGTGATCGCCCCGCTCTTCGCCTGAGCCCATGGACACGATCTTCGCACTGTCGAGCGGGCGCCCGCCCGCGGCAGTGTCGATCATCCGGGTGAGCGGCCCGCGTGCGCACGAGGCGGGGGCGCGGATCGCCGGCTCCCTGCCCGAAGCGCGCACCGCCGCGCTTCGCGAGCTGCGCCATCCCGATTCGCGCGAACTGCTGGACGAAGCTCTGGTGCTTCGATTCGACTCGCCGGCGAGTTCGACCGGCGAAGATATCGTGGAATTTCAATGTCATGGCGGACGCGCAGTCGTCGATTCCGTGTTGGGCACACTGGCATCGATCAACGGATTGCGGGCTGCCGAGCCGGGGGAGTTCACCCGCCGCGCGTTCGAGAATGGCCGCATCGACCTCACCGAAGCCGAGGGCCTGGCCGACCTCATCGAAGCGGAGACGGAATTGCAACGCAGGTCGGCGCTCGCGCTGGCCGAGGGCGGCCTCAGGCAGCAGATAGCACGGTGGCAGGAGCGGCTGCTCGGTCTTTCCGCCGAGGTCGAGCGGGCGATCGACTATGATGAGGATGACGAGAGCGTTGATGCCGCAGTGAGTCGCGATTGTCTCTCCCTGGCCGACGAACTGCGCGAATGGCTGGAGCGACCCCGTGCCGAGCGCCTCAAGGATGGCATCCGAGTCGTCGTCGCGGGTCCGCCGAACGCAGGGAAGTCTAGCCTCCTCAATGCTATAGCAGGAGAGGAGAGAGCCATCGTCACCGATATTCCGGGGACCACGCGTGACCATATCGAAGTCCCGCTCGCGCTCGGCGGTGTACCCATTGTGCTGACCGACACCGCCGGATTGCGCGAGGCTTCGGACGAGGTAGAGGCGGTTGGCGTCGCGCGCGCAACCGGGCTTGTCGAAGCCGCCGACGTGTTGGTCTGGCTCGGTAATCCGGACGATGCGCCGGACCACACGCGGATGATCAAGGTCCACGCCAAAGCGGACCTGCCGGGGCGGAGTGACGCACCAGCCGGATCGCTGGGCGTTTCGTCGGTTACGGGGGAAGGTCTCAAGCCTTTGCTCGAGCGAATTGCCGAGCTAGCGAGGACGTTGCTTCCCGGCGAAGGTGCAATTGCGCTGAACCGGCGTCAGGCGGCGCACATCGGCGAAGCTGCCGAGGCGATCGAGTGCGCTGCAGAATCATCGGAGTTGGTCCTGGCCGCGGAAGGTCTGCGGCAGGCGCGAAATGCGTTCGACCGGCTGACCGGCCGTGCCGGAGTGGAGGATGTGCTCGACGCGCTGTTCAGCCGATTCTGCCTCGGCAAATAGGCACAGTGTTCCACGTGAAACGCTCTTGAGCTAAGGGCGCGCACATGCACGACGTTCTGGTGATCGGCGCCGGCCACGCCGGATGCGAAGCTGCGGCGGCCGCGGCGCGGCGCGGGGCGCGTGTGGGACTGATCACCTTCCGCCCCGGAGATGCCGGGCAGATGTCGTGCAATCCGTCGATCGGCGGGGTCGGCAAGGGCCACCTGGTCCGCGAGCTCGACGTCTTCGACGGGCTGATGGCCCGCGCCGCCGACCGGGCGGCAATCCACCGTCGGATGCTCAACCGCAGCAAGGGGCCGGCGGTGTGGGGCCCGCGGGTGCAGGCCGACCGCAAGCTTTATCGTCAGGCGATCGCCGAACTGCTCGGGGAGAGCAGCGTCGAGATCATCACTGCCGAGGCGCGTCGGCTGGCGATGCGCGGCGGCCGCGTCGCAGGCGTGGAGACAAGCGTCGGGAGGCTGCCTTGCTCTGCGGTCGTAATCACCACCGGCACCTTCCTCGACGCGCGCATGTTTGTCGGCGAGCAGGTGATCGAGGGCGGCCGCTTCGGCGAACGCGCGGCGGTTGCGCTTTCGGAGCAGATCCGTGACATCGGCTTGGGGCAGGGGCGTCTCAAGACCGGCACTCCGCCGCGGCTCGACGGCCGGACGGTCGATTGGGCGCGCCTGGAGGAGCAGCCGAGCGATGCCGATGCATGGGTGATGTCGGCACTCGACGACGGAGTTCGCCGCCCGCAGCTGCGCTGTGCGATCACGCGCACGAATCCCCGGACGCACGATATTATCGAGGCGAACTTCGCGCGGTCGCCGCTGTTCGCCGGCGCGATCGAAGGCAGGGGACCGCGCTACTGTCCGTCTATCGAGGACAAGGTGAAGCGCTTTGCCGATCGCGACGCGCACCAGATCTTCCTCGAACCCGAGGGGCTCGACGACGCCTTGGTCTATCCCAACGGGATCTCGACCTCGCTGCCCGCGGATGTGCAGCAACAGTTCGTTCGCAGCATTGTTGGACTTGAGCGCGCGGAAATGGTTCGCCCCGGTTATGCGGTTGAATATGAGTTCGTCGACCCGCGGCGCCTCAACCAGACACTAGAGGTCCGCAGTGTGCCGGGACTGTTCCTCGCCGGCCAGATCAACGGCACCACCGGATATGAGGAGGCGGCGGCGCAGGGCCTGGTCGCCGGCCTGAATGCCGCCGCTGCCGCGCGGGAACTGGCCGAGGTGCGGTTTGATCGCCGCACCTCCTACATCGGTGTCATGATCGACGATCTGACGCTGCAGGGCGTGAGTGAGCCTTATCGGATGATGACGGCACGTGCCGAGTACCGTCTCGCGTTGCGGGCGGACAATGCCACGACCCGGATCGGTGAAGCTGCGCTCGATGCGAGCTGCGTCACTCAAAGACGCCGGCGGCACATCTGTGACCACTTCGAGCGCCGCGGGACCGCAGGTTGGTCCGAGACCGAGGAGGGGCGGGCGGACGCGCTCTATGCACCCTACGTCGAACGGCAGGAGCGCGAGTGGGAAGTCGTCCGGGGCGACTCGCGCGCCTGGATTCCTGAAACGATGGATTATTCTGCCGTTCCGGGCCTTTCAAAAGAGATGGTGGAACGCCTGGCCGCTGCGCGGCCGGAGACGCTCGACCAGGCTTCGCGCGTCCCGGGCATCACGCCGGCGGCGCTGTCCGCGGTGTACGTCGCCGCGAGCCGTCGAGCGGCGGCGTGATCGAAGCGCTCGCGCAGGCCGCGCAGCGTGATGTTTCATGTGAAACATTCGAGAAATTGGAACGCTACGTCGCTCTCCTCAAGGAGGAGAACCAGCGTCAGAATCTCGTCTCGGCGGCCACACTCGATCAGGTCTGGAGTCGGCATATCCTCGACTCGGCCCAGCTCGTTCGCTTTGAGCCGTTCGCCGGAGCCTTCTGGACCGACGTCGGCGCTGGTGCGGGATTCCCGGGGATCGTAATTGCGTGTCTGGTTGATGGGCCCCTCACGCTGATCGAGCCGCGGCGCCTGAGAGCCGATTTTCTCCACAAGGTCTGCGAATCACTTGATCTGAATGCCACTGTCTTCGCTGGCAAGGCGGAACGCGCAGGAGGAAGATATAACGTGATCACTGCCCGCGCAGTCGCTCCGTTGGCGAAATTGTTGGAAATATCCCAACATCTGTCCACAGGAAAAAGCCTATGGGTGCTTCCCAAGGGGCGGAGCGCACAAAGCGAACTGGTCGAGGCGCAGCGTACATGGCAAGGTAGGTTTCACGTGGAACCGAGTGTCACCGACGCCGAGTCCTTCATCGTGGTCGGGACGGGGGTGAGGGCGAAGAGACGATGATCCGCATCGCGGTGGCCAATCAGAAAGGCGGGGTGGGCAAGACCACGACCTGCATCAACCTCGCGACCGCGCTGGCGGCGATCGGCTGGAGGGTGCTGCTTGTCGACCTCGATCCGCAAGGGAATGCGTCGACTGGAATCGGTGTCGCGGCGTCGGCGCGCAAGCTGTCGAGCTATGATGTCCTGATTGGCAACTCCTCTGCGACCGAGGCGGCGATTGCGACGCGCGTGCCGCGCCTCGATCTGCTTCCGGCGACGGTCGATCTGTCCGGCGCCGAGGTGGAGATGGTTGCGCTCGGGGATCGGTCCCACCGCTTGGACAAAGCGCTTGCCGCGGCGCCTCCCGGACGCTGGGACATTTGCCTGATCGACTGTCCTCCCTCGCTTGGGCTCCTGACGGTCAACGCGCTCGTCGCGGCACGCCATCTCCTGGTGCCGCTTCAGTGCGAGTTTTTCGCGCTCGAAGGATTGAGCCAGCTGCTGCAGACAGTCGAGCGCATCCGCGTGGCGTTCAACCCGCAGCTGTCGATCCTCGGTGTCGCGTTGACCATGTTCGACCGTCGCAACAATCTCTCGCAGGCGGTTTCGGAAGATGTGCGAGCCTGCCTCGGTTCGGTCGTCTTCGACACGATCGTTCCGCGCAACGTGCGCCTGTCCGAAGCGCCCAGCCACGGACTTCCGGCCTTGATCTACGATCTCAAATGCGCCGGCTCCGAGGCCTATGTCCGCCTCGCGCGCGAGTTGATCGGGCGCCTTCCGCAGCTGGCGGAGGCGGCATGAGCGGCGAACGTCCGGCGAAGGGCCTCGGCATGGGGCTCCAGGCGCTGTTGGGCGAAGCCGCGCGCGCTCCGGTAGCGGCTGATTCGCAGTCGTCTGCAACCACCGGCGTGCGAGAGATCGAAATCGCGCGAATCCGTGCGAACCCGAACCAGCCGCGCGTGCAGTTCGATGAGGTCGGCCTCGACGAGCTCGCCGACTCGATCCGCGAGCGCGGAGTGCTGCAGCCGATCCTGCTGCGGCCAGACGGCGAGAATTATATGATCGTCGCCGGCGAGCGGCGCTGGCGGGCGGCGCAGCGAGCCCGGCTTCACGCCATCCCGGCGATCGTGCGCGAGATCGACGAATCCACGACCGCGGAGCTGGCGTTAATCGAGAATATCCAACGGCAGGACCTCAATCCGCTCGAGGAGGCCGAAGGCTTTCGCCAGCTAATTGCGCAGCACGGTCACACCCAGGACGGCGTCGCAAAGATCGTTCACAAATCGCGGAGCCATGTCGCCAACCTATTGAGGTTACTCGATCTCCCGGAATTCGTCAGGCAATCGCTATTGCAAGGCGATATCAATATGGGGCATGCGCGAGCCGTTGCGGCCGCGTCGGACCCGGTGGCGCTGACCAGAGAGGCGATCGCCAAGGGACTCTCGGTTCGTCAGGTCGAAGAGCGTGCGCGCCGCGAACGAACCGGCCCAAACACGGGCACTTCCCGCGCGAGCACCCGCAATATGCCCGAATCCGCGGATACTGATCGCGCAGCGCTCGAACGACAGCTCAGCGATATGCTTGGCATCAAGGTGCAAGTGACCCACAAGGGGCAGGGCGGCGCAGTGACTCTGCATTATTCGAGCCTCGACCAGCTCGACATGATCTGCCAGCGTTTATCCGGAGAGCCAATCTAGCGGCGGATCTCAGCGTCGGCTGCGAGCCTTGCGCGCGATCGCCAGTAGCTCCTCGCCTAGCGCCTCGTTCTCGGGCGCCTCAGTGAAAATCAGGTTCCGCTCAAGAGTCCCGACGCGCTCGGCGACGGTGGCGAGCTCGTCCGCGGTCCAGGTCCGAAGCATCTTCGCAACTGCATCCTTGTCCTTCCAGAACAAGGCCCTACCGAATGACGCCATGACGGCCTCGACGCGCTCGCCGCGTTCGATCCGCGCCCGCGCCGGCGCAAGCATGAGCAGCCGCCGCTGCAGCGAACGAACCGCGGGGATCGCCTCCGATCCGCCGGACGGAAGGCGCGCAATGTCCGCCGACAGCTCTGCGAGCTCCCCCAGCAAGGCCAAATCGGCGAACCGAAGGAAGTCGCCCTCGCCCGCACCCACGCCGACTGCGTCGATCGCCTCATGCTCGAGTTCCTTGGGCGAATGCGGCGACGCGCCGGCATAGCTCGCGAATTTGTCGAGCTCCTGCGTGATGATCGCCTGGTCCTTGGAGCAAGCCTCCGCGACTCGTGCCGCCACCGGCGGGCTGATTTTCAGCCCGAAGCGGCGGCCGACATCGATGACCATCCGCACCGCCTCGTCGCCTTCGGGGACATAAGCGGTGAACGCCAGCGCTGCCGGCGACGACTCCGCAAGCTTGAGCAGGGCCGAGCTCTTCGGAAGCGCTCCCGCGATCGCCGCCACCGGGCTTTCGACCGACTCAGCGGAAAGCAGCGCTTGAAGCCCTTCCACGATCTCGTTGCCGGCCGGCTCGATCCAGATCAGCCGACGATCCCCGAACAGGCTCAGCGCCGCGGCTTCATCGGCCAGCAGGCCTGGATTGGCCTTCACCGCGGCGCCGGCAAACACGGACTTCTGCGCCGAGAGCGCCTCAAGCAGCCGCGTGGCGAGCGCCCGCGACTGGGCCTCGTCCGGACCAAGGAACAGATAAAAGCGAATCTTGGAGTCCGGCTGGTCGACCGAACGGCCGATGGAGGCTTTGCTGGCCTTCACCGCGCGTGGGTGGTCCGCGCCGCGTAGATGCCGAGGCGGGCGACGATCTGGTCGGCAACGATTCCGGACAGGTTCTCGAGCGCGGTTTGCTCGGCAGCGACGGTTGCATACTCGCTGCTGACCACGTCGATACTCGCATCCGACCCGGCGGTCGCGTCGAGCAGCACTGCGCCGTTTGCGAGGTCGACCAGCTGGTACCGCGCCCGCAGCGACCGCCTTTCCTGAGTCGCAGCCCGGTCGGCGCGAAGGCCATAGGAGGTGATGTTGTCGTCGAGGGTGACGTCAAGGCGGTACCGCGGCTGGTCGCTGCCGCTCTCACCGAGGCGGTCGATCAGCTTGGTACGGACAAGCCAACCCTGTTGACCGGCAATCGGCGCGACCTCAACCGAGCGAAGCAATCCGGACACGGGCCCGGAGGCGCCGCCGCCATAGAGCGAATGCAGGCCGCATGCCGAAAGCAGCAATATCGCAAGACTAAGCACGGCGCTCCGGATCATGCGACGATATTCACCAGGCGGTCCGGAACCACAACGATCTTGCGCGGGGCGGCTCCGGCGAGCTGCCGCTGCACGTTGGCCGAACCGAGCGCGAGCGCTTCGAGCGCGGCGCGATCAAGACCCCGCTGCGCCGTCACGGTGTCGCGAAGCTTACCGTTCACCTGGATCGCGAGCGTCACCTGTTCGTCGACCAGCAGAGCCGAGTCGAAAGTCGGCCACGCCGCATCCGCAATCATCCCCCGTTCGCCAAGCAGCGCCCAGCATTCCTCCGCGAGGTGCGGCGCCATCGGCGCGATGAGAAGGATGAGCGTGCGAATGGCCTGCGTCCGGGTTGCCGACGGTTTCGCTTTCTCGATCGCGCTGGTCAGCTCGTAGAGCTGCGCGACTGCCTTGTTGAACTGCAGACCATCAATTGCTTCGCCTACTGCGGCGATCGCCTGGTGGACCTTGCGCTCGAGCGCATTGTCTTGGCCTTCACCCACGGCGGATCCGTTCGCGAGACGCCACACCCGCTGGACGAAACGCGACGCGCCCTCGATTCCGGACTCCGACCATTCGAGGTCGCGCTCGGGTGGACTGTCCGACAGCATGAACCAGCGCACCGCGTCCGCGCCATATTTGGCGAGAATCGGCTCCGGATCGACGGTGTTGCGCTTGGACTTGGACATCTTCTCGACGCGGCCGAGCGTGACCGGCTCACCATCGACGATTCGAACCCAGTCGTCGCCGTTGCGGGTGACCTCGTCCGGGCTCAGCCAACTGCCGTCCGCAGCGCGATAGGTCCCATGTGTAACCATGCCTTGGGTGAAGAGGCCCTTGAATGGCTCGGCGACGCCGATTCGGCCAAGCCGCTGCAGCGCCCGGGTCCAGAAGCGCGCGTAGAGCAGATGCAGGATCGCGTGCTCGACGCCGCCGATATACTGGCCGACGGGGAGCCACTTCTCCGCCTCGACGCGATCGAACGGCCGGCCTGGCGGCTGGCTGGCGAATCGGATGAAGTACCAGCTCGAATCGACGAACGTATCGAGCGTGTCGGTCTCGCGCGTCGCCGGCCCGCCGCAGCTCGGGCACTCGACATGCTTCCAGGTCGGGTGCCGGTCGAGCGGGTTGCCCGGCGCTTCGAAGTCCACGTCCTCGGGGAGCGTGACCGGCAGCTGATCGCGCGAGACGGGCACCCCGCCGCACGTAGGGCAGTGGATGATCGGGATGGGTGTGCCCCAGTAACGCTGGCGCGACACGCCCCAGTCGCGAAGCCGGTACTGAACCGTCCCGCGGCCCCAGCCCGCTTCTTCCGCGCGGCGGATGACCTCGGCGGCTGCCTGCTCGGTGGTCAGGCCATCGAGAAAGCGCGAATTGACCGCGATGCCCGGCGCGCTTTCCGCTTCGTCGCCGATCGGTTCGGACGCGAGATCCGAACTTGCGGCGACCACCCGGCGGATCGGCAGGTCATATTGGCGGGCGAACTCGAAATCGCGCTGATCATGGCCCGGAACGCCGAAGATCGCGCCGGTGCCATAATCCATCAGCACGAAGTTCGCGATGTAGACCGGAAGCCGCCACTCGGGATCGAGCGGGTGAACCACCTCCAGGCCCGTGTCGTAGCCCTTCTTCTCGGCGGTCTCGATCTCGGCCGCGCTGGTGCCGCCGGCCTTGCATTCGGCGACGAACGCTGCGGCTCCAGAGTCGGCAGCTGCCGCCGCCTGCGCGATCGGGTGGTCCGCGGCGACCGCGACGAAGCTGGCGCCAAAAATCGTGTCCGGGCGGGTCGTGAAGACCTCGATACCGGCGAGGCCCGAAATCTCTTCGCCGAGCCGGAAGCGGAATTGCAGTCCGCGGCTCCTGCCGATCCAGTTCTCCTGCATTAGCCGGACCTTCTCCGGCCATTGATCGAGCGTTTGCAGCCCTTCGAGAAGGTCGTCAGCGAAGTCGGTGATCTTGAGAAACCACTGGGCGAGCTTGCGCCGTTCGACCGGCGCCCCCGAGCGCCATCCCCGGCCGTCGATCACCTGCTCGTTGGCGAGCACGGTCATGTCGACGGGATCCCAATTGACCTCGCTTTCCTTGCGATAGACCAGCCCGGCGTCGAACAGGTCGAGGAAGAGCGCCTGCTCGTGCCCGTAATAAGCGGGATCGCAGGTCGCGAGCTCGCGCGACCAGTCGAGCGCGAAGCCGAGCCGCTTCAGCTGCTCGCGCATCGTGTTGATGTTCGCCCAGGTCCACTCGCCGGGATGGACCTTGCGTTCCATCGCCGCATTCTCGGCCGGCATCCCGAAGGCGTCCCAGCCCATCGGATGCAGCACCTCATGCCCCTGCATCCGCCGGAACCGAGCGATCACGTCGCCCATCGTGTAGTTGCGCACGTGGCCCATGTGGACGCGCCCCGACGGATAGGGGAACATCTCGAGCACATAGGTCTTGGGCTTGCTGCTGTTGCTGTCGGCGGCAAAACAGCTTTCATCGGCCCATCGCGCCTGCCAGCGGCGATCGGCTTCGTTCGGGTCGAAACGCCCGCTCATGATCAGCCGATCTTAGCCGGGGACTGCGGTGCGC
>Ga0207674_10005772_pt1 | contig 14686 bp, 17 predicted proteins | sample KBSCornC72_FD_184303 | JGI IMG/M metagenome (GOLD analysis project Ga0207674, IMG submission 184303) | Corn rhizosphere microbial communities from Kellogg Biological Station, Michigan, USA - KBS Corn C7-2 (SPAdes) (version 2) | ecosystem: Host-associated > Plants > Roots > Rhizosphere > Soil ... | reverse complement strand
CTGCGCTCATGGGCGCGCAGCCAGTCTGCGAGGTCGGCGAGATGCCAGAGCTCGCCGAGATGGATACCGAGCTTGAACAGGCACAGCTCGTGGATCGGCAGGATTGTCTCCTCGCCGGGCTCGTCCCAGGCGCGGTCCAGCGTTTCCACCGCGAGATTGTCCGAGCAGAGCGCAACCAGCCCGCTTTCGTCGATCCAGCGCAGCAGCCGCGCGTCGCTCCCGTCGAGCGCTGCGGATGCGGCGCAGAGCGCCGCGAGGTTGGGGGCGTCGGCGGTCGCCAGCAGCTGGCGGTCGAAGCCGCTGTTGAGCAGCACGAAATCGCCGGGGCGCACCTCCACCCGCTGCGCCTCAATCGCGCGCATCAGCAGGTCATAGCCCACAGCGAGAGGGCGCTCGCCCGCGATCTCCGTAAGATCGATCAGCACGCCGCGCCCCTGAGCCCCGCTCTCGGCGAGGTTCTCGATACCCAGCCGTTGCGCACAGGGCCCGCCGGCCTCGGGCGGAATGATGTCGGCGCCAGCGCGGAAGCCGTTGTAGAAGCATTTCTCCGCTACCCCGTCGCCGTCGGCGTCGAACATGCGGCCCATGTGCGCGAAGCTGTCCCACTGCGTCGAGCCCTGGAGGTAGAGCACCACGCCGTCGTCGCTGCTCACGTCGCCGCCATGCGCGGTGCAATAGACCTCGTGGCCGTCGAGCTGCGTCGCGAACAGCTTGGGCGGCTTGCGCATGCCCTTCGTCAGCCCGTCGCCGCCAGGTACGTGGAGCGGCAAGCTGAGCAGGAAGGCGATGCCTTCACGAACTTCGCGAGCGGCGGCGAGCCGTCGCTCGGGAGTAATCAGGTTCATGCGACCGCGCTGGTCATCCTCACCGAAATCGCCCCAGTTTGAACCCTCCGGGCGCTGTACCCAGCGTTTGGCCATGGCGATCTCTCCGTCTGGCTTGCTTGTATCAAGGTGACGGATACCTCGGAAAAACAACGCGCTCCGTCAAGTTCGGCCATGGCCGCCCGTGCTGTTGCGCCATCGTGAGCGGCCCAGGGCGGCCTCGATCGTCGCATGACCGCTGGTTCAGAGAGCGTGCGGGGCGATCCTCATGAAACGGCGCGCCCTCATGAGCAGGGGCGCAGGCCCCGCGGGACAGAGCGCGACATCGGCCCCGCTCCGAATCATGGGGTGTTGCTGGGTGTCCTGCAAATGCGGTGATGGTCGGGGAGACAGGATTCGAACCTGCGACCCTCTGGTCCCAAACCAGATGCGCTACCAGGCTGCGCCACTCCCCGACCGAGGTTCGCGTCCCTAGCGACATGCGCGCGCTTTGCCTAGCGTCTAGGTACGGCTGCGTCAGAATCATGGTAAAGCATAATTAACCAAATTCCCGCATCCTGTGCGCGGATCAACAATACGGGATCATCCGTTTGAGCGCACCCCGCCTCTATGGCGACCCGACGATCGGGGCGAACCAGGACATGGTTCGCAACGCGATCGGGCGTGCGGCGCAGCGAACCGGGGTCGATTTCTCCTATCTGCTCAACCAGGCGAAGAGCGAGAGCGGGCTCAATCCGAACGCCAAGGCCAGCACCTCTTCGGCAAGCGGCCTCTTCCAGTTCATCGACCAGAGCTGGCTGGGGGTGGTGAAGCAGCATGGCGCCAAGCACGGTATGGGCTGGGCCGCCAACGCTATCGACCGGACTGCGGGCGGGCAATGGGTGGTGCGCGATCCGCAGATGCGGCAGGCGGTGTTCGCGCTGCGCGATCAGGCCGAGCCTTCCGCGCTGATGGCGGCGGAATCCGCGACCGAAAATGCCGCCGGCTTGTCTCAGGTGCTGGGACGGCAGGCCAATGCGACCGATCTCTATTTCGCACACTTCCTCGGGCCGACGGGGGCGGCGCGCTATCTGAAGGCGCATCAGGCCAACCCCGGCGCGACGGCGGCGGCAATGTTCCCGCGCGAGGCTTCGGTCAACCGATCGCTCTTCTACACCCGCTCGGGCGAGGCGCGCAGCCTCGACGATCTCTATGCGCTCATGGCGAAGAAGATCAGCGGGGGGACCGACAGCGGACCCGTCGCGCCGGGCTTCACTGATCCGATGGCGGCGATGCGGATGGCGCGGGCCGGCGACCTGGTGCCGATCCCTGACGGCAGCCCCGACGGAGATCTCGCCGGCGTGCTCGCCCAGAACGACCTGCCTTATGGCCGAAACGCCGCTGCCGACGACAATGGCTCAAGCGAGGCGATGATGGCGATGATGGAGCGGCGGGGCGGCATCAACATGCTGCGCCCTAGCCCGGAGACCGCGCGGCTCGCCTATCTGATGCTCGCCGCCGATCTCGACCAGCAGACCACCGACGACGGATCGTCCAGCCTGTAAGCTCACTTCAGGAGCTTACGCCCGGCCATCACGCCGAGCACCAGGAAGATCAGGAACAGTGCGATCGCGACGAAGAACAGGAATTTGGCGATGCCGATGAAGGCCCCGCCAATGCCACCGAAGCCCAGCGCGCCAAGGATCAGCCCAAGCACCAGGAAAATCAGCGCCAGCTTCAACATAGGATCTCTCCCTTTACGTCCCTGCCAGCCAACGCGCGGCTGTCGGGGACGTTCCGGAGGCGTATCGTCAGCCGGCCTTGCCGGTCTCGAGCAGAAACCAGGCGCGTTCCTCGGCCTGATCGGTCCAGTCGTCTAGGATGCCGCTGGTGGCATTGTCCTTGGCATCGTCAACAAGCTGTTTCACCTCGCGCAAGGATGCGACGAGCTTGAGATTGTCCTGGTGCAGCTCAGCGATCATCTCGGCGGCGCTGACATTCTCGGCATTGTTGTCGGTGATCCGCTGGCGGCTGGCGATATCGCCGATCGAACGCAGCGTGGTGCCGCCCACCTTGCGGACACGCTCGGCAATGGCATCGGTGGTCGCGAAGATCTGGGCGGCCTGATCATCGAACAGGAGATGATATTCGCGGAAATGCGGGCCCGAGACGTGCCAGTGGAAATTCTTGGTCTTGAGATAGAGCGCAAAGCTGTCCGCCAGGATGCCGTTCAGCGCTTCCGAAATCGCCCTGGCGCTATTGTCGGAGATACCGGCGGGCGGCGTTTCAACCACCTTGGTCCGGGGCTTGGCCATCTTCACGGCTTTGGCTGATGTCTTCTTGAGCATGGGATCCTCCGCGTTTCAGAATGTCGTTGCGGCAACGCTCGACCGCGCCGCTGGTGGCATCGAAGAATACGGAAGCGAAACCGATAACCGTGTCTTCAGTGATCGACCAGATCGATCAAGCAATCCGCAGCGCAGTGATTCCAGCGATTGCGCCCAATAGCGTGAACAGCGCTCCAGTGCCGATGCGGATCGCCTTCAACGGAGTGAGCGTGCTCAGACGATCCGCCAGCAGTACCGCCGGGATGGACGCGATCAGGATGCCGGCGGCGGCGGCAAATCCGGTAACCCAGAGAGAATCGGCCCGTGCCGCCAGGGTGGCGGTGATGAACTGGGTCTTGTCGCCGAATTCGAGCACCGCGAAGGCGAACAGGCTGGCGAGGAAAGCGCCGGCCCGGCCGCTGCCCTCAAGTTTCGGCGGGCGTTGCGGCCACAGCGCGCCGATCCCGGCAAAGAGCAGCGCCAGCGCCAACATCAGGGTGATCGCGCGATAATTGATACAATCGGCAAGAAGATGCCCGCCGAACGCGGCGAGCAGGCTGTTGGCCAGCGCGGCCAGCGCGATCCCCGCCAGCACGGCGCGAGGCGCGCCGAAACGGGCTGCCAGCAGGCAAGCGAGCAACTGGGTGCGATCGCCCCATTCCGCCAGAAAGGCCGCGACGAAGGGCGGCAGCAGTGCGTCCATGAAGGCTGGCCTAGCTTGCCAGCCGCACCGAGACCATGGCCATGAGCAGTTCGCCTGCACGGATGTCGCGCGGATCGACCCAGGTCGCCTCGCGCAGCGATTCGAGGTAGACGTGGATCATCGCTGCGCGTCCATCGCGCGATACGGCATCGTTGAGCGCGCCCGCGAGCCGGCCGACCGTATCGAAGCCATGCGAGGCGCCGAGATGGCGCAGATCATCGGCACGTCGAGCGATCTCGTTGATGCTGAGTTGCCGGTATTCGCGGTCGAGTGCGTCCACCTGCCGGTTGATCCGCGACCGGACGGGATCGAACATGTGCGCGTGATGCGTGGAGGCTTCCATCGTGCCGCTTCCCTTCGGGAAGGAACATGCATGAAGAAAGCCTACCAGCCGGTTAATCGTCAGCAGCCTGGTGCGGCGCTTGACAAAAGGACCGGGAATCGCCAATGCCCCGCCCAACGCGAGCGGCTTCGGCCGCTTTATTTTTTCATAGGGTTTCCGGTCATGGCCAAGCCAACCACCGTCAAGATCAAGCTCGTCAGCTCGGCTGACACCGGCTTCTATTACGTCACCAAGAAGAATCCGCGGACGCAGACCGAAAAGCTGACCTTCCGCAAATATGATCCCGTCGCGCGCAAGCACGTCGAGTTCAAGGAAGCCAAGATCAAGTAAGCGCCTTCGGGCGTCCGATCTGATTCGGTTCGGCGCCGGCCTGCTCCATCGAGCTGGCCGGTTTTGTCGTTTTTGGGGTTTGGCGAATCACACTCCGTCAGATCAACGCCCGAACCGCCTCGACGAAGCGCACGACCGAGATGGGCTTTGAGATATAGGCCTCGGCTCCCGCCGCGCGGATCACCTCTTCGTCTCCCTTTGCCGCATAGGCGGTCACCGCCATGACCGGGATATGCTTCAGGCCCTCATCGGCCTTCAGCTGGCCGATCAGTTCGAGCCCGCTGACATGGGGCAGCTGGATATCCATGATAATGAGATCGGGGCTGCAATCCCGCGCGCGAGCGAGCGCCACGCGGCCGTCATCGACCGGCTCCGCCTGATAATCATGGGCGCGGAGCAGATCGCAGAACAGCTTGAGATTGAGCTCATTGTCCTCGACAACGAGGATTTTCTTAGTCACGGACGGGGCCTCATCGGAATACGGTTAGCGACGCAACGGAACATGGCAAGCGATCAAAGTGCTAGATGTGAGTAACCAGGCGCCGGTTGACCTGGCGGTCGTGACGGCGCTCTCCGCGCTCGGCTGGATTGTACAGGAGCCTGCACGGGCCGACCGATTGCTGGCGCTGACCGGCCTTTCGCCCGAAAACCTGCGGGACGGCGTGGAAAATCCATCGATCCTGGCGGCATTGCTTATCTTTTTGGAAGCGCATGAGCCGGACCTGATCGCCTGCGCCGAGGCGCTTCGCATCGAACCTCTGGCGCTCGTCCGGGCGCGGACGACACTGGAAACCATATGAGCCGTCCACTCCTGATCTCCGACTGCGACGAAGTGCTGCTCCACATGATGCAGCACTTCGGTGCGTGGCTTTCCAGCGAATATGACATCGATTTTGTTCCGCACCCGGAAGATTTCAGCGAAGCGATGCATTACCGCAATACTGGGAATCCCGTAGAGCGCGACAAGATGTGGCTATTGCTCGACGGATTCTTCAAAACCGAGATGCACCGGCAGACCTTGGTGCCCCATGCGCTGGAGGCGCTGCGCCGGATCGACGAAGTCGCCGACATCGTGATTCTCACCAACCTGGGCGACCAGTTCCACGCGAGCCGGGTTGACCAGCTCGACGCGGTCGGGATTCGCCATCATGTGGTGTGCAACATGGGCGGCAAGGGGCCGGCCGTGTCCAAGCTGGTCGCCGAACGGACGCCGCCGCGGACCGTGTTCGTCGACGATATCGCGGCCCATCATAAATCCGTCGCCGAGCATCAGCCAGAAGTGTGGCGGCTGCATATGATCGCTGATCCGAACATCGCAAAGTTGATCGGCCCGGCGCCGGCCGCGCATAAGCGGATTGACGACTGGGCGGAGGCCGTGGACTGGGTGATTGACCGGCTGACGAAGGGTTGAACCGCGACGCGCGGAGAGAGTTGGGGAGAAACATGTCAATTGACCACCGCCTGACCGAACTTGGGCTGACCCTGCCGAAACCCGCCGTGCCCGTAGCCGCCTATGTGCCGAGTGTTGAGGCCGGCGGGCTGCTGCACATCTCCGGCCAGTTGCCGTTCCGTGAGGATGGATCGCTGATCGTCGGCCGGCTCGGCGAGAGCGTCGATATCGCCGGCGGGACCGAGGCGGCGCGGCGGTGCGCGCTGATGCTGCTCGCGCAGATCGGTACGGCGCTGGGCGGCGATTTCGCGCGGATCGAGCGGATCGTGAAGCTGGGCGTGTTCGTCTCCTCGACGCCGCAGTTCACCGATCAGCCCAAGGTCGCCAATGGCGCGTCCGAGCTGATGATCGAGGTGTTCGGCGATATCGGCCGTCATGCCCGCAGCGCAGTGGGCGTCGCGGTACTTCCATTGGGTGCCCCGGTCGAAGTCGATGCCATCATTGCCGTCCGCGCTGCCTGACGGCCTGCTCGCACCGCCGCCTGCCGAGCGGCGCATTGCCTTTCTGCGCGGGCGTCGTTTCGCGCATCGCGGGCTGCATGGGCACGGGCGGATCGAGAACAGCCGGGCTGCTTTCCTGGCCGCGATCGAGCGGAATGACGGCATCGAATGTGACGTCCAGATGAGCCAGGATGGCACGGCATTCGTCTTCCACGATGCCTCGCTTGAGCGGCTGACCGATGAACAAGGGACGCTGGCATCGCTCGGCGCCGGCGCGATCGGCCGGGTGACGCTGCGCGGAACCGACGAGACGATCCCTAGGCTGGAGGAAATCCTCGCCCTGGTCGGCGGACGCGTGCCTTTGCTGATCGAGGTGAAGGCGCCCGAGGCGCTTGTCGGGCGGCTGTGCCTTGCCGTGCGGCGCGCGCTTGAGGGGCATCGCGGTGATGTGGCGGTGATGTCGTTCAATCCGGAAGTGGGCCGCTGGTTCGCAGACCATGCCCCACGCATCACGCGCGGGCTGGTGATCACCGAGGAGCATGCGCGCGGGATCAGCGGCCGGGCGAAGCGGCATCTTGCGCTTTGGCGCGCGAGGCCCGATTTTCTTGCCTATGATGTCCGGGATCTGCCGTCGCGATTCGCCGCGGTCCAGCGGAAGCGGGGCTTGCCGGTGCTGACCTGGACGGTGCGGGGCGCAGACGCCGAGGCCGTGGCGGCGATGCATGCTGACGCGCCCATTTACGAGGTTGAGGACGACAGCTGATCCGTGGCTGACGGACACGCCATCACCGCGCGCATCGCCGAGGGGGTAACCTCGATCCCGGCGGCGGACTGGGATGCGTGCGCCGGGCCGGACAATCCCTTCGTCCAGCATGGTTTCCTCTCGGCCCTGGAAGATTCGGGAAGCGCTTCGCCACGCGCGGGCTGGCAACCGGTGCCGATCGTCATCGACGGTCCGGACGGGAAGCCCGCCGCCGTGATGCCCGCCTACGCCAAGAGCCACAGCCAGGGCGAATATGTGTTCGATCATGGCTGGGCGGATGCGTGGCACCGGGCGGGGCAGGATTATTATCCCAAGCTGCAGATCGCGGTGCCCTTCACCCCCGCGACGGGGCCGAGGCTGCTGACGCAGGACGAATCGTTCAAGCCCGCGCTGATCGCCGCCGCCGAGACGCTGGTGACGCAGCATGAGTTGTCCTCCGCGCATGCGACGTTCCTGCTGGATGAGGAGGTGGCGCAGTTCGAGGCGGCGGGATGGCTGATCCGGATCGACCGGCAGTTCCACTGGACCAACCATGGCTATGCCAGCTTCGACGAATTCCTGACCGCGCTCGCATCGCGCAAGCGCAAGACGATCCGCAAGGAGCGCGAACAGGCGATCAGGGGGCTGACCGTCCAGCATCTGAGCGGCGTCGACATCACCGAGGCGCATTGGGACGCCTTCTGGCATTTTTATCAGGACACGGGATCGCGGAAATGGGGGCGGCCTTATCTCACCCGCACATTCTTCTCGCTGCTGGGTGAGCGGATGGCGGATCGGGTGCTGCTGATCTTCGCGCTGCGCGACGGCAGGCCGATTGCAGGCGCGCTCAACCTGATCGGGGGGGACACGCTCTACGGCCGCTACTGGGGCTGCAGCGAGGAGGTGCCGTTCCTCCATTTCGAGATCTGCTATTATCAGGCGATCGACGCGGCGATTACGCGCGGGCTCTCACGGGTGGAGGCGGGAGCGCAAGGCGAACACAAGCTCGCAAGAGGCTATGAACCGGTGCCGACCGTGTCGGCCCATTATATTCCCGACCCGCGATTCCGGCGCGCTGTCGCCGATTATCTTGAGTCTGAGCGGCGCGCGATGGCGCAGCATATCGACCAGCTGGGGTCTTACACGCCCTTCCGGAAGGGCGATTAGGAAGAAAGTTCAGGCAGGCGTAAGTCAGGCAGCCTGGCGGATCGGGCTGTGCGCGGCGAGCCAGGCACGGGCCTGACGCTGCGCTTCGGCGATCTCGCGGGCGGTCATTTCCTCGGCCACCTCGGCGCGAAGTTCCTGGCCACGCACGTCACCGTTGACGGCGGCGAGGTTGAACCATTTGTGCGCCTCGACGAGATCGATCTCGACCCCGCTGCCGCAGCTATACGCCATGCCGAGATCGAAATAGGCGTCGGCATCGCCGGCGGCTGCTTCCATGATGCGGCTCTCGATCAGATAGGCCGCGGACTTCATACTCATTCCCACATTCGTTCCCCTGTCGGTTCGCGATGAAGGCAATCTCGGCTTATGGTTTAAAGTAATGGTTAACGCCGTTAATCACCCTGTCGCTTCACCCGAGGTAACGGAAGGCGGCGGAATATCTTTAGTATGAAAAGGCAGCTTTTCCGCCTGTGTCCGGAGAAGCCCCGTATCTTCCCTTAAGGATAAAAAGCGGGCTCAGTTCATCGTCTGTTTCGCATCTTTCCCGTTCGGGCTGAGCTTGTCGAAGCCCAGTCTTTTCTTAAGAAAAAGCCCTTCGACAGGCTCAGGGCGAACGGTCTGATTGAAGGTCCGATACTTCAGGCTGTTGCAGACACCGCGACATTGTCGATCAAACGGGCGCGGCCGAGCTTCGCGGCGGCGAGCAGGCGGAGATTACCTTTCGTCTCGCGGACCGGCCTCAGCGACGCGGCATCGCACAGCTCGATATAATCGATCGGGCCGAAGCCGGCGGCCTCCAGCTTTGCGCGCGCGCGCTGCAGCACGTTTTCGACTGATTCGCCCGCCGAAATCGCGACAGCAGCCTCGTTCAGCGCATCCGGCAGCGCCCTGGCGGCGGTGCGCTCTTCAGGCGTCAGATAGACATTGCGCGAGGAGAGCGCGAGGCCGTCGCCGTCCCGCTCGGTCGGCACGCCGACGATCCCGACGCGGATGTTGAGGTCGGCCACCATCTTCCGCACGACCGCCAGCTGCTGGAAATCCTTCTCGCCGAATAGAGCGAGATCGGGCTGGACCTGACCGAGCAGCTTGGCGACTACCGTCGCGACACCGTCGAAATGGCCGGGGCGGTGCGCCCCCTCGAGCCCCTCGCTGACGCCGGCCACGCTGATCGTCGTGGCGAAGCCCTCGGGGTACATGGTCTCCACGCCGGGCATCCACAGCACATCGATTCCCGCGTCCTCCAGCATCGCGGCGTCCTCCTCGCCTTTGCGGGGATAGGCGGCGAGATCCTCGCCCGGCGCAAACTGTGTCGGGTTGACGAATAGCGAGACGACGACACGATCCGCGCGCTTCCTCGCCTCGGCGACCAGCGCCATATGCCCTGCGTGCAGCGCGCCCATCGTGGGCACCAGCGCGATCCGCCGGTTGTTGGTCTGCCACGTCCGCACAGTGTTGCGCAGTGCGCTCAGCTCACGAATGATTTGCACCTGATGCAGCCCTCCGATAAGTCTGCCGGGGCGCTTCTTTGCGGAGCGCTTTCTGCATAATCAAGTGGGTCGGGGGAGACGATTTCGCGCATGGCCAAGTCGACAGCGCATCTGATCGTGTTCGCGAACGAGAAAGGTGGTTCCGGCAAGTCGACCACTGCCGTCCATACCGCGGTTGCGCTGACCAGCGCCGGGCGCAGCGTCGCGGCGATCGATCTCGACGCGCGGCAGCGCACCTTCGCGCGCTACATGGACAACCGGCGGGAGACCGAGAAGCGCAAGAGCATCAAGCTGCCGACGCCGGATTTCGAAACGATCGATTCGACTGACCCGATCGATATCGAGCGGCGGATTGAGGCGCTGTCCGAAAGCCATGAGTTCATCTTGATCGACACGCCCGGCCGCGATGATCCGTTGGCGCGTGCCGCGATCGCCATGTCCGATACGCTGGTCACGCCGATCAACGACAGCTTCGTCGATCTCGACCTGATCGGGCAGGTCGATCCCGAACGCTATACGATCCGGCGGCCAAGCTTCTATGCCGAGCTGATCTGGGACGCGCGCAAGGCGCGGGCGCGGACAGACGGCGGCACGGTCGACTGGGTGGTGCTGCGCAACCGGCTCCAGCATCTCGAGGCGCGCAATATGCGGCGCGTGGCGAGTGCGCTGGCCGAGCTTTCCAAGCGAGTAGGCTTCCGCGTGATCCCTGGGCTGAGCGAACGCGTGATCTATCGCGAGCTTTTCCCCAAGGGGCTGACCCTGCTGGATATCGCGCATCTCGGCGATGTCGGCATCGGCCATGTCGCCGCGCGGCAGGAGCTGCGCGAGATGGTCTCCGGCCTCGAACTTCCCGCGCCGCGGCTGGCCATGGCGAGCTGACCTTGCTCAAGATCCTGCTGCTCGTTGGAGCGGCGTTCCTGTTGTGGAGATTCCTGGCGCCGACGCTGCGCGGCGTGTCGGATGCGGACAAGGCGCGGCGCATGCTGGGCGTCGCGCCAGGCGCGACCCGCGAGGAGATTCTCGCGGCGCACCGGCGGCTGGTCGCGAAGGTCCATCCCGACGCGGGCGGTTCGGAGGGGCTGGCGGCAGAACTCAATACGGCGCGCGACACGTTGCTGCGGACCCTGGCGGGGCAGCAAAAGCAATGAAAGCGCGGGAGTAAGCGCCACATTGCAGTGGACACGGACGGGCTGCTGCTGATGGTGAACCTGACCACGGCGGATATTTCCGACAGCGCGGGCGCTCAGGAGATCGTGTCCGCGACTACGAGAAGCGCCTCGACGTCTCGGAGGCGATGATCCCTTGCCCTGGCGAGCAACCTGCTCCAGCGGCTCACTCCCTGAACCGGCAACGGCTTTGCGATCAGAGGTTCGAATCCTGTCTCTCCCGACCCGCTTACGCCGCGGCCGGCACGATCCAGTCCATGCAGTCGATGATCTGGCACGCGCCGCCCTGGCGTTTCACCTCGTACATCACGCGATCGGCCACGATCAGCGCCTGTTCGGCGGTCGTCGTGGCGCCGGCGATCACGCCGCCCACGCTGATGCCGAGATCCCAGCCCTTGCCCTTCGCCAGCGTGCCGACGGCCTTGCGCAGCCGTTTCGCGATCGCCAGCGCATCGATGCGCGAGCTGTCGGGCAGCAGCACCACGAATTCGTCGCCCGCCATGCGCCCGACGATATCGTTCCTGCGCAGCTCGGCCCTGAGCGCTTCCGCCACCGCGATCAGGCATTTGTCGCCCTCGGCATGACCGAGCCGGTCGTTGATGCCCTTGAAGCCGTCGAGATCGAGATAGGCGATGCACAGCGGCGTGCCGTCCACCCGGCTGTGTTCCAAGGCGACGTTCAGGCGCTGCAGCAGCGCGCGGCGGTTGGGCAGTCCGGTCAGCGCGTCCTGCAGCGCGGCTTCTTCCGCCGCCTTGCGCGCCGAAATATCCTCGATCACCGAGACGAAGAAATCCGGCGACCCATCCCTCTGGCGGACCAGCGAGACGGTGAGGTTCACCCAGACCTCGTCGCCGCCCTTGCGCAGATAGCGCTTCTCCATCGCATAATGATCGATCCGGCCCGAGATCAGCGCGGCGACGAACCGAAGGTCGAGCTCCAGATCGTCGGGATGGGTGATGTCCTGGAACGTCGCGGCGAGCAGCTCGCCCCGGTCACGCTGCGCGATCCCGCAGAAACGATCGTTCACCATCAGGAAGCGTCCGTCCGGTGCCACATGGGCGATCCCGACCGCGGCCTGGTCGAAGGTCGCCGCGAAACGCTTGGAGGCATCCGCCTGGGCGGCATTGGCGAGCCCGATCGCGATCGGCCCGGCCAGCAGCTGGACGGTCAGCAGGTCGCGATTCTCGAAAGCGGACGGCGTATCGGCGATCACCTTGAGTACGCCGATGGCTGTACCCTGCAGCGTCAGCGGAGTCATGATCATCGATCGCGCGCCAAGGCGCCGGCAGGCGTCGCGGTCGACCCGCGCGTCCGTCTCGGAATCAAGGCAGATCTGTGGATTGCCGCTTTGCACGCAGGCCCATGAAAGGCTCGCGGGATAGGAAAGGCGCGTGCCCACCGATCCGGCGCAGCTGCCGCTGGCGGCGCGGAAGATGAGATCATTGCCGTCGCGCATCTCGACCGCAGCGCCATCGGCGTTGGGAATGACGCGCAACGCGCCTTCGACCACCACCTCCATCACCTTGCGGAGATCGCCCATCGCGGCCAGCACCTGCGACTGGATACCCAGCAGTTCATGCGACCAGCCGACATGCACATTGGCATTGGCGTCCAGGGGGTGAAACGAATGCGATCCAGGCTCCGCACCCCCCAGCGCGGCCCAGGCCAACCCGTTCTTCATACGATAATCCGTCTTTGGTCCGGGGACAGAATGTATGTCGAAAGGCAAATATCTCGTTAAGCCTGACTCGGCTCATCGCGTTTTCGACAGGCCAGTCCTTCGCCAAACCCGCGGATTTCAGACTCCGGCGCCCCGCACGGCCTCCGTACGGATACGTAGCCATGTAAAAATTTCATTTACGCTCTTGCATCCGATTGCAGATCGGGCACAATCTGTTGTGCCGACATCAGGGGCTCGGCACAAGATTGAGTTAGTGGCGCGCTGCACCTATATTGGTTGCAGGATATCCCGCCGTTATCCTGTGGATAACGGGGACGGATGGATTCGTGCCCGTGCAATCCGCTTCCCTGATGTTATGCTCGGGCTGCATCCCGAGTCGAACGTAACGAGAACGGGGATGACTAAAGATGGATCTTTCCACTGGCAGCGAAGTGGGTGCAGGCGACGTGGCGACGATATTGGAAACTCCACCCGTGGAAACGAAGCCTGAGACCGAGTCCGTGAGCAGCCAGGGCGCGCTCGCGCGTCCCTATGCGCTCGAGGTCGATCATGGCCGCGACGCGCTCCTCACCGATTTCGGCAAGGAGACGCTCAAGGACCGCTATCTGCTTCCCGGCGAAAGCTATCAGGACCTGTTCGTGCGCGTGGCCTCGGCCTATGCCGACGATCAGGCGCACGCCCAGCGGCTCTACGATTATATATCGAAGCTCTGGTTCATGCCGGCGACGCCGGTGCTCTCGAATGGCGGCACAGGGCGCGGCCTGCCCATTTCCTGCTACCTGAACTCAGTGGACGACAGCCTCGAAGGCATCGTCAACACCTGGAACGAGAATGTCTGGCTCGCCTCGCGCGGCGGCGGCATCGGCACCTATTGGGGTTCGGTGCGCGGCATCGGCGAGCCGGTCGGCCTCAACGGCAAGACCAGCGGCATCATCCCGTTCGTGCGCGTGATGGACAGCCTCACGCTCGCCATCTCGCAGGGCTCGCTGCGGCGCGGCTCGGCCGCCTGCTATCTCGATATCTCGCATCCCGAGATCGAGGAATTCCTCGAGATCCGGAAGCCCTCGGGCGACTTCAACCGCAAGGCGCTCAATCTCCACCACGGCGTGCTGCTGACCGACGCCTTCATGGAAGCGGTCCGCAATGGCGACGAATGGCAGCTGAAATCGCCAAAGGACGATTCGGTCCGCCAGACGGTCGATGCCCGCGCGCTCTTCCAGAAGCTCGTCGAGACCCGGCTTGCGACCGGCGAGCCCTATATCGTGTTCAACGATACCGTGAACCGCACGATGCCCAAGCATCACCGCGATGTCGGCCTCAAGGTCTCGACCTCGAACCTCTGTTCCGAAATCACCCTGCCGACCGGCCGCGACCATCTCGGCAATGATCGCACGGCGGTCTGCTGCCTGTCCTCGCTCAACCTCGAAACCTGGGATGAGTGGAACGGCGACAAGCGCTTCATCGAGGACGTGATGCGCTTCCTCGACAATGTGCTGCAGGATTATATCGATCGCGCGCCGGACGAAATGGCGCGCGCCAAGTACAGCGCGTCACGCGAACGCTCGGTCGGCCTCGGCGTCATGGGCTTCCACAGCTTTTTGCAGGCGCGCGGCCTTCCGTTCGAAGGTGCGATGGCCAAAAGCTGGAACCTCAAGATCTTCAAGCACATCAACGCGGCCGCCAACGAAGCGTCGATGCAGCTCGCCAGCGAACGCGGCGCCTGCCCCGACGCCGCCGATCAGGGCGTGATGGAGCGGTTCAGCTGCAAGATGGCGATCGCGCCGACCGCGTCGATCTCGATCATCTGCGGCGGCACCTCGGCCTGCATCGAGCCGATCCCGGCCAACATCTACACCCACAAGACGCTGTCGGGCAGCTTCTCGATCCGCAATCCCTATCTGGAAAAGCTGCTCAGCGAGAAATCGAAGAACAGCGACAATATCTGGAATTCGATCCTTGAGAAGGGCGGCTCGGTCCAGCATCTCGATTTCCTCAGCCAGGAGGAAAAGGATACCTACAAGACCAGCTTCGAGATCGACCAGCGCTG
>Ga0207674_10005770_pt1 | contig 14687 bp, 13 predicted proteins | sample KBSCornC72_FD_184303 | JGI IMG/M metagenome (GOLD analysis project Ga0207674, IMG submission 184303) | Corn rhizosphere microbial communities from Kellogg Biological Station, Michigan, USA - KBS Corn C7-2 (SPAdes) (version 2) | ecosystem: Host-associated > Plants > Roots > Rhizosphere > Soil ... | reverse complement strand
AGCTTGGGGATCGCCGCCGCGAGATTGCCCTGCAGATAATGCGCCCAGCCGAGCGAGTCAGTGATCGCGGCATCATCGGGCCTAAGCAGGCTCGCTTTCTCGATCAGCGCGCGCGCCTCGGCGACATTGCCGCCATGTTCCAGCATCGAATAGCCGAGATGGTTGAGCGTCACCGCCTGCTCGGGTGAAAGCGCCAGCGACTTGCGCAGCGCTGTCTCCGCCTCGGGCCAGCGATCCGCCTGCTCCAGCGCGCTACCCTGGAGCAGATAGAGCGTCCAGAGCCGGTCATCATCCTTCGCCCCGGAGGGGATCAGCGCGATGGCCCGACCATAGGCGTCCGCCGCCTCGCTGTTCCGCTCGAGCCCGCTGGTGATGTCGCCGAGCAGGGTCCAGTCGGACACGGTGGCATCGGGCCGCGCTGTCACCTGCTTGATCTCGTCGAGCGCCGCCTGCTTTTCGTCGCGGTTGACGAGGATGCGTGCCCGCGCGATCCGCGCCGCGCTGATCAGCGGATCGTCCGCCCGGATCTGGCTCAGCACCGTCAGCGCCGTCTCGCCGCGCCCCGCCATCGAGAGAAGCTGAGCTGTTACAAGCGCCGCTTCCGGATTGTCCGGCGCGGCAAACAGCGCGAAACGCGCCAATGTGAGCGACAATGGCGTCACCCGCTCGCGATTGAGATCAGCTGCGACCGCCGAATACAGCTGGGAAATCCCAAAGGCAGCGTCGATCTTCGGCGCCGCGATCCGCCCGCCGACCTCGATCCGCGTCCGCATCGCGACCGACGCGCTATCATCGCTGCGCAGGATCGCAAGCGCCTGATCGCGCTGCCCGGCGGCGGCGAAGCTTTGCGCCAGCAGCAACCGGGGCCGCACGTCGCGGATATCCGATCCGGGTGGACGAAGCTTGATGATCTCGGCCGCATCGCTCCACTTGCCCTCGGCGATCAGGATCAGCGCGCGATGATCCGCGCCATAGGCATTGGAGAGCGCCGACCCCGACAGCTTCGACAGCGGTGCCATCGGATCGCCATTGCCCGAACCAAAGGCGATCCAAGCGCGTGCGATCGGCGCAAGGAAGGCGAACACCTGATCCTGCTCGATCCGGCTGGTGATCGCATCCGCGCCTTTCCAGTCCCTGGTCGTGATCGCTTCGCTGAGCAGCAGCAACCGGCCATCAGGCGGCAGCACGCCTGCCTTGTCGAGCATCCGGGCAGAACTGAGCGCCAGCGCCTTGTCGCCCGCGACGGTCGCCTGACGATAAGCCCGGATCGCGAGTTGCATATTGCCCGGCGCATCCTGAAGCACCGCCGCATATTGCGCGGCCGCCAGATCCGACATCCCCGCCGCATCAGCCGCCCGCGCCCGCATGTAGCGGGTATAGGTCGAAAGCTCGTCGGGCCGGTTCGCTTCCGCCGGCGGCGTCAGTGTCAACACACAGGTCGCCGCTCCGGCGAGGAGCAGCGCGATCTTCGGCAAGAAAACTCTACATATTGGGATAATTCGGCCCTCCGCCGCCTTCAGGAACCACCCAGTTGATGTTCTGGGTGGGGTCCTTGATGTCGCAGGTCTTGCAGTGGACGCAGTTCTGCGCGTTGATCTGGAGCCGGGGTTCATTAACGTCCTGACCGACGATCTCGTAAACACCAGCCGGACAATAACGTTGTTCCGGCGCGTCATAAAGGGCGAGGTTGACCTCGATCGGCACACCGGCGTCTTTGAGCGTCAGATGGCAGGGCTGATCCTCCTCATGATTGGTGTTCGACAGGAACACCGAGGAAAGCCGGTCGAAGCTGATCTTCCCGTCCGGCTTCGGATAGGCGATCGGCTGGACCATGTCCTTCCGCCACAATGCCTCATTGTCGCGGTGCGTCTTCATCGTGAAGGGCAGCCCGATTTTCAGGTAGCGCATCCACATGTCGATGCCTGCGATCAGCGTACCGATATCCGGCCCGAAGGTCGCCACCGCCGGCTCGGCATTGCGCACCATCTTGAGTTCCTTGGCCACCCAGCTGCCGTTGAGCGCGTCGGGATAAGCCGTCAGCTCGTCAGCCGAACGCTCGGCAACGATCGCATCGAACGCTGCCTCAGCGGCCAGCATGCCCGATTTCATCGCGGTGTGGCTGCCCTTGATGCGCGGCACGTTCACGAAGCCTGCCGAGCAGCCGATCAGTGCCCCGCCGGGGAAAGTCAGCTTCGGGATGGCCTGCCACCCGCCCTCGTTGATCGCCCGCGCGCCGTAGCTTACGCGACGCCCACCCTCGAGGATCGCCCGAATCTCGGGATGCTGCTTCCAGCGCTGGAATTCCTCGAACGGCGAGAGATAAGGGTTCTTGTAGCCAAGCCCGACCACGAAGCCGAGCGCCACCTGATTATTCGCCTGATGATAGAGGAAGCCGCCGCCTACCTCCTCGGTCAGCGGCCAACCCTGGGTGTGGATCACCCGCCCCGGCACATGCTTCGCGGGATCGATATCCCAAAGCTCTTTCAGTCCGATTGCATAGGTTTGCGGTTGACTGTTCGCTTCCAGATCGAAGATCCGCTTGAGTTCCTTGGAGAGATGCCCGCGCACGCCCTCGGCAAAGAATGTGTACTTGCCGTGCAGCTCCATGCCCGGCTGATAATCCGGCTTGTGCTCGCCATCGCGCGACACGCCCATATCGCCGGTCGCGACGCCCCTGACTGATCCATCCTCGTTGAACAGCACCTCGGCTGCTGCGAAGCCGGGGAAGATTTCGACGCCAAGTCCTTCAGCTTGGCTAGCAAGCCAGCGGCAAAGATTTCCGAGAGAGACGGTGTAGGTGCCCTTGTTGTTCATGAAGGGCGGCATCATGATGTGCGGCAGGGCGAATTTCTTCTTGCCCGTCAGCCACCAATGCTGGTTGTCGGTCACCGGCACGGTCAGCGGGCTGTCCAGTTCCTTCCAGTCGGGCAGCAGCTCATCGAGCGCGATCGGATCGACCACCGCGCCGGACAGGATATGCGCCCCGACCTCGGACCCCTTTTCCAGCACGCACACCGCAAGCTCGCGCCCCGCCGCTTCAGCGAGTTGTTTCAATCGGATCGCGGCGGAGAGGCCGGCCGGCCCCGCCCCCACGATTACGACATCATATTCCATCGATTCCCGGTCGGACATTTCTTCCCCATATCAACAGGCCGTCGCACGGCTCAAACGCTTTGTCAGATAGACCGTTGGAGCCAGATTGACCCTCCAGTCAACTCCGCATCTAGATGATTGGGTGCGGGTGGGTCTTTCAGACGATGGAGCGAGTGCGCTCCGGAGCATGTTGAGCTGGTGGCAGCTGGCGGGAGTCGACGTGACGGTCGATGATACCCCGCGCCAGTGGCTGCGCGCTGCTTCCGCCCCCGCATCCTCGCCGGTTCAGGCGTCCGTCGCCCCCTCACCCGCCGCGCTGCCCGCGACCCTCGAAACCCTCACAGCATGGCTGGTTTCCGCCGAAACCTTCCCGGAACTCGGGACCATTCGCCTTGCGCCTATGGGCACGACCGCCGGTGGCCTGATGCTGCTTACCGACATGCCCGATCAGGAGGATCTCGCCACCGGCACGCTGATCGCCGGCGCCGCCGGACGCCTGCTCGACGGCATGCTCGGCGCGATCGGCCGGGATCGTGCCTCGGCCTATATCGCTCCCCTCGCACCCGGACGTCCCGCGACCGGAAAAATCGGCGAAAAGCTCGAAGAAGAGCTTGGCCGGATCGCCCGTCACCACATCGCGCTCGCCCGCCCGCGCGCCGTGCTGATGATCGGCGATGCGACGATCCGTGCCCTTACCGGGATGGGGCTCGCCCCCACACGGGGAAAAATACATAGCGTTAACCTTGCCGACGGCACAGTTCCCGCCGTCGCGACCTTCCATCCGCGCTTCCTGCTCCAGCACCCCGCCCTGAAAGCGGATGCATGGGCGGACCTGCGGATGCTGATGGAGATTTTGACGAAGTGACACGTGCCGCGTTGATAGCTTTGGCCCTGACGACCGCGCCGGTTGCGCCTGCCTTGGCCGCATCCGAAATGGCGCTGGACGCTCTGCCCATTTCCACCGCCGTGACGAGCAAGGCCGCCCCGGTCATCCAGACTACCGCCGGTATCCCCGCCCAGCTCAAGAGCTTCGAGCGCGATCAGTATCGCGCCGTCTTCGCCTCCATCCGCTCGGGCAACTATGCCGACGCCGCTCAGCGCCTCGACGGCATGCCCGAAGGCCTGCTCACGAGTTTCGCCCGCGCCGAGCTTTACAGTGCCAAGGGTTCGCCCAAGGTTTCCGGCGATGCCCTCGTCGCCCTGCTCAACAAGGCCCCCGAACTCCCGCAGGCCGAAGATATCGCCCGCCTCGCCCGCGGCCGTGGCGCCGAAGCATTGCCCGAGCTGCCGGTCGCTCGCGATCTCTACCGCCTTCCCGGCGCCTCGCGCCGCCTCGCCGCCCGCACCAACCGCAGCGACGCCGTCGCGATGGAATTGCGCCCCCAGATCATCGCCATGATCAAGGCCGATCAGCCCGCGCAGGCCGAAACGCTCCTGCTCTCGCGCCAGACCGAACTGACCGACGAAGCCCGCACCGAATGGCAGCAGCGCATCGCCTGGTCCTATTATCTGACCGGCGACGATACCAACGCCCGCCGCCTCGCCGCGCAGGCCCAGCTGGGCTTCGGCGAATGGAAGGTGCAGGCGGATTGGGTCGCAGGCCTGGCCGCCTGGCGCCAGCGCGACTATGCCGCGGCCGGCCTCGCCTTCGACGCCGTTACCGCACACGCCCGCGATTATGAGATGCGCGCCGCCGGCCTCTTCTGGTCCGCACGTAGCGATCTCGCGATCGGCCGCCCCAACTGGGTGCAGGGCAAGCTGCGCACCGCCGCCCGCCTGCCCGAGACCTTCTACGGTCTGCTGTCGGCAAGCTCGCTCGGCATCAAGCCCGCCGTCGATGCCCCCGGCACGCTGAGCGGCGCGGTCTCCGCCGAATGGCAAGGCCTGTCGCGCTACCCCAATGTCCGCGTCGCCGCCGCACTCAGCGAGATCGGCGAAGACGCCTTCTCCGACGAAGTGCTGCGCCATCAGGCCCGCATCGGCACGCCGACCGATCACGCCGCGCTGCTCCATCTCGCCGCGAAGCTCGACCTGCCCTCCACCCAGATCTGGCTCGCCCAGAACGGCCCGCGCGGTGCGGCGATGCCCGCCAGCGCCCGCTACCCGATCCCGGCCTGGACCCCGCAGGGCGGCTGGCGCGTCGATCCCGCGCTGATCTACGCCCACGCGCTTCAGGAATCGCAGTTCCGCGTCAACGCCGTCAGTTCGGCAGGTGCCATGGGCCTCATGCAGATCATGCCCAATACGGCGCAACTGATCGCCCGCAAAAAGGGTGTCGCGATCGACCGCAGCCAGCTCAACCAGCCAGCCGTCGCCTTCGAATATGGCCAGAGCTATCTTGAGATGCTCCGCGACATGCCCGGCACGCAGGGCCTGCTCCCGAAGATCATCGCCGCCTATAATGCCGGCCCCGGATCGGTACTCGCCTGGAACTACAAGGTCCGCGACGGCGGCGATCCGCTGCTCTTCATCGAATCGATCCCGTTCGCCGAGACCCGCGCCTATGTCGCGATCGTGATGCGCAACTACTGGATGTACGGCCAGCAGCAGCAGGGCAAGGCCCCTGCCAGCCTGAAGGCGATCGCGCAGGGCATGTGGCCCCGCTTCCCCGGCCTGCCCGGCAAGACGGCGGTGCGCATGGACAGCGCCAGCAGCACCGCGCTCGCTGTTGCGAGTGGCGGCAACACTGACTCGCTCGTCCCCGCAAGCAGCGGCGGCAATACCGAGCTGGCACGTGCCAATTGACGAGACGGCGGAGTTCCTCCCCGTCCGCATCGCCGTACTGACCGTCTCCGACACCCGCACGCTCGAAGACGACCGTTCCGGCAACACCCTCGTCGAACGCGTGACCGGCGCCGGCCACATCCTCGCCGCCCGCGACATCATCAAGGATGATGTGGAATCGATCGTCGCCCATCTGCACGGTTGGATCGAAGACCCCGAGATTGACTGCATCATCACCACCGGCGGCACCGGCGTCACCGGCCGCGATGTGACGCCCGAGGCGCTGGCGATGGTCTGGGACAAGGAAATCCAGGGCTTCGGCGAACTCTTCCGCTGGCTGAGCTACCAGACCATCGGCACCTCGACGGTTCAATCCCGCGCCACCGCCGGCGTCGCAAGAGGCACCTACATCTTCGCCCTCCCCGGCTCGACCGGCGCGGTGAAGGACGGCTGGGACGGCATCCTCGCCACCCAGCTCGACAGCCGCCACAAGCCCTGCAATTTCGTCGAACTGATGCCGAGGCTCAGGGAGCGGTAACCCGCTGATCGTCACCCCGGATGGCGGAAACTTTCCAATTCCTTCACCCTTCGCCCGCGATGAAGTATGAAACCGCACACAGCAGGGAGAGACTCTCATGGCAGGCAAACTGGCGATCGTGCTCAGCGGCGGCGGAGCGAAGGGGGCGTTTCAGGTGGGCGTGCTCGATGCGCTCATCACCAAGCATGGCGTGAAGCCCAACATCGTCGTCGGCACTTCCACCGGCGCCATCCAGGCCCTTGGTGTGGCGCAGAACGACATGCCCGAGCTGCTCGACATCTGGCTCGGCCTCACCGGCAACAAGGATATCTACAAGGAACGCTTCGGCCTGCTCGGCGCGATCTTCGGTGAAAAGGCGCTCTACGACGCCTCCCCGCTCCGCAAATTGCTCAAGAAACTCTATGATCCCGCCCGCCTCGCCGCCTCCGGCATCGAGATGCGGCTCGGCGTCGTCAGCCTTCAGACCGGCCAGTTTCGCACGATCGACCAGACCGTGCCGGGCAGCGACAACTGGGTCTATGCCAGCTGCGCGATGCCGGTCTATTTCGATCCGCTCCAGACCAGCGACAAGCAGCAATGGGTCGATGGCGGTGTCCGCGACGTCACCCCGCTCGGCGCCGCGCTGGAACTGAACCCGAACAGCGTCCTGGTCATCCGCGCCTCGCCCAGCAACAAGTCCTCGGCGACCAAATTCTATGGCGGCCTGATCCCGATCGGCCTGCGCTCGGTGGGCCTGCTCCAGTCCGAAGTCTCGCGCAACGATGTCGCGAACGCCGCGCTGATCAACGACATGCTCGCCGCGCGCGGCCAGATGCTCACGACGCTGGAGAAGAAGGGCATCACCGGCCCCGCCGCCGACGCCCTGCTTGAGCCGTTCGACAAGCAGCTCGCCAAATACAAGTTCGCCCAGATCCGCGTGATCGAGCCGCAGGAGGATTATTCCGACACGCTCGAATTCGATCCCGTCAAGATCCGCAAGGCGATTGACGCCGGCCGCGCGATGGTCGATGCGAGCTGGGCGTCGCTACAGCCTTTCGTGCTCTAGCCCTCCGGCGGCTTCCGGTTCGCACTCATCGCGAACCAGCAGATGCCGAAGCCGGCGGCTCCGCAGAACAGGATCAGCAATAAATCCCTGGTCCCCACGGATCAGTCCGACGGCCCGAGATATTCGCCCTTGCCGAACAGCCGGCCGAGGAACTTGCGGAACGCGACGAACCCGCCGACCGCGGCCAGCGCGATGATCTTGCCGAACTTGGCGAGGATCAGCAGCAGCCCCTTGAACAGCCCGCCCTTCACCGCCGCGGCCGCCGCGCCGCCGGTGATCAGCGCCGCCAGCCCATATTCGGAAACCTTGTCACCGTCCTTGAACGCGCCGTAACCCTCGTCCGCATTATAGGCGAACTGCGCGTTGGCGGTCCGGAATGCGGCCAGATCCTCCTGGAGATGGGCCTGCGAGGTCACCAGCGCCCCGTCCATCACCCCGCGCCGCCCCAGCATCCGCACATGATAATTGACGTTGGTCCCCGAAGGCGAACTCAGCGTCAGCCCATATTCGAGATTGTGGGTCTGGCGGTCATAATGCGGCGCCACCGCCCAGCCGACGATGGTCAGCGGCTCCAGCCCCTGCTTGGTGCGCTCCTCGTTGGAAGCCTCCTGCGACTCCCGCATCGATTTGAGCAGGGCGTCGGCGTCGATCTTCTCGTCGTCCTTCACATAGCCGATGTCGGCGAAGCTGTAGACCGCGAACCAGTTCATCGCCTTGTCGGCGAGCGTATAGCTCTGCGCATCCGGCAGGTTGCCGGTCAGCTTCATCAACTCGTCCGTTCCCTGCGTGCTCAGGAAGCGCACGTTCGGCTGCAGCGCGATGCTCGCGCGAGCAGCGATCTCGGCCCGGGACGGGGAGTTCACCCACGGCAAGGACGCCAGCTTCTGCTCGATCGGAACGGGCGCTGGCGCCGTCGCAATAGCGATCGTGCCCCAGCAAACAGCCACAAGCCCGGCAGTCTTCAAAGTCATACGCATACAAATCTCCCCCGCCGCGAGACTATCACAAGGCAAGCCGATGGCAACATGGCTCGGGTCGGGCACCTGTCCCAGAGTGATCAGCCGAACGAAGCTTTGAAAGCAACGCGCGGGAAGCGGCATCTGACGGGACAGCCTAATTCCAGATGCATCATCCAATCAGGAGCACCCGATGACCTTCCGCATCTCCGGCCTCGACCCCAAACCCTTCCGCCATCTCTATGGCATGTCCGAACAGGAACTTGCCCACCACAATGCCATCCGCGCGATCGCGGACGCCAAGCCGGGCTTCCCAGACCGTATCGAGCTTCGCGAGGTGGAACCCGGCGCGGCCGCCTTGCTCGTCAACTACACGCATCAACCGGCAGCCACGCCATACCGGGCAAGCCATGCAATCTTCATCCGCGAAGGCGCGGAAACAGCCGTCACCCTGATCGACACGGTGCCCGAGGTTTTCCGTCCGCGCATGCTCAGCCTGCGCGCCTTCGATAGCAGGGACATGCTCATCGACGCCGACATCGTCGATGGTGGCGAAGTCGAACCGTTGATCGATCGCCTGCTGGGCAACCGGCACGTCAGCTATATCCACGCGCATTATGCAAAACATGGTTGTTTCGCAGCCCGTATCGACCGGGTGGAAATCTAGCCGCAACCGGAACGATCTCATCGGCGAAACGTTCTTTATCCGCCGCAAGTCGCGGCCAGAGCCAAACGGCCAGTCTGGAGAGAGATGCGCCGGCACCCCCGCCGGCAAGTCGCCCGCTGACGCGGTGGCCACGGTCATTCCGGCTGGGAGCGTCATGCCTAACACCCCCCCACGGCCGGAAACGGGATCAGTACGGGTCGCGGGCCGTGGCCTTGCTCTCTAACCCAGACTCATTAGCGCTGCCAGCGCGCCCTTTTCTAAAGACGGCATTTTGATACAAGCTGTCCCGAACAGGGGTACGGCTGATGGACATAGCACCGACGACTGAACCATCTCGCCCGGTTTCGCTCTGGCGCCATCTCTACGTACAGGTGCTGATCGCGATCGCACTTGGCATCACCATTGGCCATTTCTGGCCGGAATTCGGCACCTCGCTCAAACCAATCGGCGATGCCTTCATCAAGCTGGTGAAGATGATCATCGCCCCCGTCATCTTCCTCACCATCGTCACCGGCATCGCTGGCCTGCGCGAGCTTGGGACGGTCGGCCGCGTCGCCGCCAAGGCCTTCGCCTATTTCATCGCCGTTTCAACGCTGGCGCTGATCGTCGGCCTGATCGTCGCCAATGTGGTGCAGCCGGGTGCCGGTATGAATATCGATCCGGCTTCGCTCGATACCAGCAAGATCGCCGACTATGCCGCCAAGGCGCACGACCAGACGATCACCGGTTTCCTGATGAACGTGATCCCGACCACGCTCGTCTCCGCGCTGGTCGAGGGTGAGATCCTGCAGGTCCTGTTCGTCGCCATACTCTTCGGCATCGCGCTCGCGATGGTCGGCGAGCGGGGCGAGCCTTTGCTGAACATCCTCGAATCCGCCGCCCATGCCGTCTTCAAGCTTGTCGCCATCCTGATGAAGGCCGCCCCGGTCGGCGCGTTCGGTGCGATGGCCTTCACGATCGGCCAATATGGTATCGGCGCCGTCGCCAATCTCGCGGGGCTGGTGCTGACCTTCTACGCCACCGCGCTGCTGTTCATCCTCGTCGTACTGGGCGCCGTGGCGCGGATGGCGGGTTTCTCGATCCTCAAGCTGATCCGCTACCTCAAGGCCGAGCTGCTGCTGGTGCTCGGCACCTCATCCTCCGAATCCGCTCTCCCCAGCCTGATCGAGAAGATGGAACGTGCCGGCTGCAAGAAATCGATCGTCGGCCTCGTCATCCCGACCGGCTATTCGTTCAACCTCGACGGCACCAACATCTACATGACGCTGGCCGCCCTCTTCATCGCACAGGCGACAAACGTCCATCTCTCGCTTGAGCAGGAATTGCTCTTGCTTGGCGTCGCCATGCTGAGTTCCAAGGGCGCGGCGGGCGTCACCGGTTCGGGCTTCGTCACGCTCGCGGCGACCCTCTCGATCGTTCCCTCGGTCCCGGTCGCCGGCATGGCCCTGATCCTGGGTGTGGATCGCTTCATGAGCGAATGCCGCAGCCTCACCAACTTCATCGGCAACGCGGTTGCGACGGTCGTCGTCTCCGCCTGGGAAGGCGGCCTCGACCGCACCCGCCTCAACGCCGCCATGTCCGGCGACCCGCTCCCGCCCACCCCGGACATGGAAGCCGTGATCCCAGCCTGAATTCTTCCCCGTCATGCCGGACTTGTTCCGGCATCCACCGGGCAACGGGTGATAGATCAATCAGAGAGTGTTTGTTCACGACGCGAGCGCTGACGGTTCAGGACAAAAAGCTTTCAATGTAGGATTTCATCTGATCCAAACTGTCGGATGAAGCAGACCCTTCCCTTCCATGTTGTTCTCCAGCGAAAGCTGGAGTCCAGCTCCGCGCATGCAACTGGACCCCAGCTTTCGCTGGGGAACCACCATGTGGCGCGTCACTGCCGCATTTCCGCCGCGCACGCGCCGCATCGGTGTGGCCTCCTTGCCGCGCCGGTGGCGCGCCACTGCCGCGTCGGCGCCGCGTTGTCGTCCGAACCTGCCGCTTCGACGTCAAAAAGGCAGGGTGTGCATAGCTACAACCCTAACCCGCCTAAACCTGCATACCGGTGTGCCGTGGCATCAGGCGACGCAGGCGGCGCGCGCCTCGTGCATGCGTACACGCGTAAATGTCGCGACTTTTGTGACTTTAGGCCGCCGAATCTACCCGAAAAGACCGGCCAAAGCGTAGAAAGCGGCCGCGATGATCCCCGCCGCGGGCAGCGTGATCACCCATGCCACGACGATGCTCGATGCGACGTTCCACCGCACCGCCGACATCCGCCGCGCCGCGCCGACGCCGACAATTGCGCCGGTGATCGTATGAGTCGTCGAAACCGGGATGCCCAGCCAAGTGGCGCCGAACAGCGTTATCGCTCCGCCCGTCTCCGCACAGAAACCCTGCTGCGGCGTCAAGCGGGTGATCTTCGATCCCATGGTGTGAACGATCCGCCAGCCGCCCAGCAGCGTCCCGATCCCCATCGCCGCCTGACAGGAAATGACCACCCAGAACGGCACATGGAATTCCCCGCCGAGCATGCCCTGCGAATAGAGCAGCACCGCGATGATCCCCATCGTCTTCTGCGCGTCATTGCCGCCGTGGCCGAGCGAATAGAGCGAAGCCGAGATGAACTGGAGCCGCCGGAAAGCGCTGTCTGCGGCCAACGGCGTGAAACGGCGAAAGCCCCATGCGGTCGCCAGCACCAATGTCATCGCAAGGATCAGGCCGATCGCAGGAGAAGCGACGATCGCCCCGGCCGTCTTGAGCACGCCGGTCCAGATCACGACCACCGATCCCGCCTTGGTGATCGCTGCGCCCAGCAAGCCGCCGATCAGCGCATGGCTGCTGCTCGACGGAATGCCGAGGCCCCATGTAATCAGGTTCCAGGTGATCGCGCCCATCAGTGCGCCGAACACCACACGCGGATCGATGATATTCGCATCGACGATCCCCTTCCCGATAGTCTCGGCTACATGCAGGCCAAAGAACAGGAAGGCGATGAAGTTGAAGAAGGCCGCCCAGAACACGGCATATTGCGGCCTAAGCACCCGCGTCGATACGATCGTCGCGATGGAATTGGCGGCGTCATGCAGCCCGTTCAGCAGATCGAACAGCAGCGCGATGCCGATCAGGCCGACCAGCAGCGGAAAGGCGATTGTCGTCATCCCCCCTCGCCCTGCTCAGGCGTGATCGATCACGAGACCCTGGATCTCGTTGGCGACGTCCTCGAACCGGTCGACGATCTTCTCCAGATGGCTGTAGATTTCGCGCCCGATCACGAACGCCATCGGCTTGCTCTCGCCATATTTCTTGAACTGCGCCTTCACGCCGGCATCGTGGATGTCGTCGGCATGGCCTTCGAGCCGCACCAGCCGTTCGGTCAGCTCATGCAGCCGGTTGCCGTTGGTGCCGATCGATCGCAGCAGCGGCACCGCCTCCGCCGTTACTCGCGCCGCTTCGACGATGATCCCGCTCATGTCGAGCATCGGTCGGTCGAACTCGGTCACCTCATACATGGTAATGGTCTTCGCGGTGGCGTTCATCTGGTCGATCGCGTCGTCCATCACGCCGATCAGGCTGGTGATCGCGCTGCGATCGAACGGCGTGATCAGCGTGCGGCGCACATCCTGCAGCACCTCGCGGATCACATTGTCCGCCTTGTGCTCCTCGTCATGGATGATCTTGACGCAATCCGCGATCGGATCGTCGCCCGCGAAGAGGCGCGCCAGCGCATCCGCGCCCGCCACCAATGTCTGTGAATGCTCTTCGAATTGCTCGAAGAAGCGGCCCTGACTGGGCATCAGCTTCTGAAACCATCGCACCCCCGGTATCCTTTCGCCCCCTGTTTGACGCGCCCATAGCAGCGCGCTCTCGGCAAGCCCAGCCGTCTTGGGTGGCTCGCGGAAAGAGCCGATGAGCGCGCGCAATTCCGGCTCGTCCACCGCCTGCGCGGCTTCCGACGCGGGGAACCAGCCCGTGGTCCGCTCATGCATTTCCGGCCAGTCGTCGAACTGGGTGACCACCGCCAGCGGGAAGAGCTCCACGCGGGTCGGCCTTACCTTACCGTTCGCCCGGCGCTTGTCATAATGATAGCTGCCGATCGAAACCGGACAGGCGATTCCGGAAATCCCAGCCTCCTCGAAAGCTTCGTGCGCAGCCGCCTGATGCGGCGCCAGGCCCCGGATGGGATTGCCCTTGGGCACGACCCAGCGCTTCGTCTCACGCGACGTGATCAGCAGGATCTGGGCCGATCCGTCTGTCTCGATTCTGTAAGGAAGGGCTGCTACCTGCTTGATCGTCGGGATTCCTTTCGCCGTGCCGCCTATAACAACGCACGAGCCGCCTGCAATTCCGCAAATCACCCACGCTTGACGGATATTGCCCACGGCAATATGGCGCTCACCTTCCAAGGCATGGCCCCTTCGTCTAGCGGTCTAGGACGTCGCCCTCTCACGGCGAAAACACGGGTTCGAGTCCCGTAGGGGTCACCAGGAGCATATGAGCGAAGATAGCAACTGGGCCACAGGCCGCATCGCCTTCATCACCGGCGCCACATCGGGCTTCGGCGCGGCACTTGCCCGGCGGATCATCAAGGCAGGCGGCAAGGCCGTCGCAGTTGGCCGCCGCGCGGAACGGCTCGAGGAATTGCGCGAAGAGCTTGGCGCATCGCTGCTGCCCCGCGCTGCCGACGTCCGCGACGAACCGGCGATCCGAGCGCTCATCGCCGATCTGCCCCCCGAATTCGCCGCGATCGACATCCTTTTCAACAATGCCGGGCTTGCTGCCGGACTGGACAAGGCCCAGTCGTCCGACTTCGCCGACTGGAAAAAGATGATCGACACCAATGTCGTCGGTTTCGCGACCGTGACCCATGCCCTCCTGCCCGGCATGGTCGCCCGCAACCACGGCCATATCGTCAACCTCAGCTCGGTGGCGGCAACCTATCCCTATGTCGGCGGCGCAGTGTACGGCGGCACCAAGGCATTCGTCCGCCAATTCTCGCTCTCGTTGCGCTCGGACCTGCTGGGCACTGCGGTCAAGGTCACTTCGGTCGAGCCGGGCATGTGCGATACCGAATTCTCGACCGTCCGCTTCAGCGGGGACAAGACCGCAGCCGACAAGGTGTATCAGGGCATGAAGGCGCTCTCAGCAGACGACGTCGCCTTGACGGTCGAATCGATCCTGCGTTTGCCCGCGCATCTGAACGTGAACACGATCGAACTGATGCCGGTGCAACAGGCTTTTGCTGGCTTCGCCGTCGATCGCGGCTGATGGTGCCCCTGGCCGGACTCGAACCAGCACTCCTTGCGGAACTCGATTTTGAGTCGAGCGCGTCTACCAATTTCACCACAGGGGCTCCCAGGTGCCTGCCGCTGCCTAGCGGAGGGCCGAAGGCTCCGCAAGCGGATCGCTCAGTTGCGGGGCGGCTGGCGGCGATAGCTGAGCGCCTCGGCAACATGGATACGCCCTACCCCATCCACCCCGGCGAGATCGGCGATCGTCCGCGCCACGCGCATCACACGGTGATACCCCCGCGCTGAAAGCCGCATGGCCTCGGCCGCTTGGGCGAGGAGCTGTCGGCCTGGCTCATCGGGCGTGGCGATCTCGTCCAGCAGTGCGCCGTCGGCCTCGGCATTTGTTCGCACACCATGCCCGTTGAACCGCGCCGTCTGGATG
>Ga0207674_10005768_pt1 | contig 14688 bp, 15 predicted proteins | sample KBSCornC72_FD_184303 | JGI IMG/M metagenome (GOLD analysis project Ga0207674, IMG submission 184303) | Corn rhizosphere microbial communities from Kellogg Biological Station, Michigan, USA - KBS Corn C7-2 (SPAdes) (version 2) | ecosystem: Host-associated > Plants > Roots > Rhizosphere > Soil ... | reverse complement strand
TAGCGGTAATGGTCGGGCTTGAACGGCCCCTCGGCTGAAACGCCGATATATGCCGCCTGCTTGTCGCTCAGCGTCGTGAGCTTCACCCCAAGCTTGTCGAGATGCAGCCGGGCGACCTTCTCGTCGAGGTGCTTGGGAAGCACGTAGACGTCATTCTTGTACTTGTCCGCGCCGCTCCAGAGCTCGATCTGCGCGAGCACCTGGTTGGTGAAGCTGGAGCTCATCACGAAGCTCGGATGGCCCGTGGCATTACCGAGGTTCACGAGGCGGCCCTTCGACAGGACGATGATCTTCTTGCCGTCCGGGAACTCGACCTCGTCGACCTGCGGCTTGATCTCGGTCCATTTCATGTTCGCCAGCGCGCCGATCTGGATCTCGCTGTCGAAGTGGCCGATGTTGCAGACGATCGCCATGTTCTTCATCGCCCGCATGTGGTCGAGCGTGATGACGTCCATGTTGCCGGTCGCGGTGACGAAGATGTCGGCGCGCTTCGTCGCCTCTTCCATCGTCACGACCTCATAGCCCTCCATCGCCGCCTGCAGCGCGCAGATCGGATCGATCTCGGTGACGAGCACTCGCGCGCCGCCGTTGCGAAGCGACTGAGCCGAGCCCTTGCCGACGTCGCCGAAGCCCGCGACGCAGGCGACCTTGCCGGCGAGCATCACGTCGGTCGCTCGGCGGATCGCGTCAACCAGGCTTTCACGGCAGCCGTACAGATTGTCGAACTTGGACTTGGTCACGCTGTCGTTGACGTTGATTGCGGGGAATGGAAGCTTGCCCTGCTTTGCAAGGTCATAAAGCCGGTGAACGCCGGTGGTCGTCTCTTCGGAAACGCCCTTGATCGCTTCGACGGTCTTGGTGAGATAGCCAGGCCGCTCGGCAAGGAAGCGCTTGAGCGTCGCAACGAAAATCTCCTCCTCCTCATTCGAAGGAGTGAACAGTTCCTCGCCCTGTTCGACGCGATGGCCCCACAAGGCGAACATCGTCGCGTCGCCGCCATCGTCCAGGATCATGTTTGCAGTCGTATCATGGCCCCAATCGAAGATCCGGACGACGTAGTTCCAGTAATCCTCGAGCGTTTCGCCCTTGATCGCGAACACCGGAATGTTGCGCGCCGCGATCGCCGCCGCCGCATGGTCCTGGGTCGAAAAGATGTTGCACGATGCCCAGCGCACTTCCGCGCCGAGCTCGATCAGCGTCTCGATCAACACCGCTGTCTGGATCGTCATGTGGAGCGAGCCGGTAATCCGCGCGCCCTTCAGCGGCTTTGATGCCCCGAACTCCGCGCGCAGAGCCATCAGGCCTGGCATCTCGGTTTCGGCAATTTCGATTTCCTTGCGGCCGAAATCTGCAAGGCCGGGGTCTTTCACGACAAAGTCATTGAAACGAGTTTCAGCCTGCGTCGCCACGTGAAAATTCTCCAAAGTTTAGGCAAAGGTCAGGCCAATGGCGCCCGACCGGATCCGCCCGCCCACTAGCCGAGTACAAGATATAAAGAAAGCTTTATATGTCGATTCGTCACTTGGCGGGCTTCAGCTCCTTCCGAGCCAGCCAGCCGCCGGGAATGAGGGGCACCCAAAGCGTGAATCCCCGAAACAGCAGGGTCGCTGAAACCGCCGCTTCGAACGGAACACCGAACAGGCGCATCATTGCCACGCTAACCGCTTCGAAGGAGCCAAGTCCCATTGGGATCGGCCCGAGGATGACCGCGATGGATGCCATCATGAAGGCGGTGTAACTGGCGCTGAGCGGAGCGTGCACTCCAAGCGCCTGCAGGCAAGCCTGCATGGTGGCGGCGTCGGCAACGAAAACAAGCAGGTTGAGAAGGATGAGCCAGGCGATGAGGCTCGGGTCGCGAATGAGCTTGCGCGGTGCTTCCCCGATGAGCTTCATGAAATTCCGCGTCTTGGACCAGCCGGAGATCCAGCGGGGTAATTGCTTCTGACCCCGACGGTGCAGCCAGAGGATCAGGGCCGGTATGGTCGCGGCAACCGCCAGGAAGATCAGGACGGCACTGGTCAGCAGAAGACTTGCCCGGTCTTTCCACCAGAGCACGACAAGGATCCACAAGGCTCCGGCAGCATAGGACCCGTAATATGCGACGATCTGGAGGAGCAGCGCGGCGACCGCGTTCCCGCGAGGTACGCCTAACCTGACGAGCCGATCGACGAGCACGACATTGCCGCTCACGCCTGCGGTCGGGACGACCTGATCCGCAAAATGCTTGGCCAGGGTCAACCGGAAGAGATCCACTGGTTCGCGCGGTGTATGGCCTCTCCTGAGCGTCAGCCACCACTGGGCCGCGACCCCGGCATAGGTTCCGACTTGAAGACCGGTCGCCACGGCAAGCCACAAAGGCCTTGCTGTTTTCAGAAGCGCTGCGAACTTTTTGACATCACCCCAATGAAGTATGGCAACCACAAGCGCGGCGACGAGCAAGGCAGCAAGCAGCCAGGTGCGCCACGTCGATCCGATCCCGTTTTCCTGTTTCCTTTTGTGTTTTCGACTGGCCATCCGGCACGAACGCGCAAATTACCCCACACTTTCCATCGCGCCCTGCCAGGCCGAACGCCCCCACCCGGCCGACATTGACCCCTAAAAGAGGGAGGTCCACGCTGGTCGGGCCGAATCGCAAATGGTGACGAGCGCAGCCTCGAAGCTTGCGGCGATTATCGGCTCAACGACATCGCCCTGGCTGGCTTCGTTCGTCCGGGAGGATGAACATGGTCGTTTCAACTACGTGGGTCTGGCGTCACGATGGCACGCTTCAATGCGGGCAAGGCACGGAAGAGACCCTGCAGGAGGCCCGGGAACAACTCGGGGCCATCATAGGCGCGGCTAACATCCTGCAAGGAGAAAAACGCAGGTTGCCGGGAATGATCCCGCAGGTTTGCGGTGCGCCCACCGGAAGCGTGAATGCATTTGAGCTGACGCCGGCCGGATTCTGGATTCTGTTTCACGGCATCGTTGGTCCAATCGGCTTTCGCCCATGGATGGACGAGGACATGGTTGTCGAGGGCGGCGGCGTCGATATCCTGCCGTTCAATGCCCTCACCACGGTACAGGAAAATCAGCTGAGTTTGGTGGGACCGGGAAAGACCGACCCTTGCTGCATTCAGGAGCTTTATGGACATCTATGCCGCGCCTACAAGGTCGGCGACCCGTTGACAGACGACTATCGCCCGGAGCGCTTCAACGTCGGCCTGGAAGGAGGGCGGATCAAGGAGCTGTGGTTCGGATGATGGCTCAGGCAACCGGCGCAGCTTAGGCCGCGCCGGTCTCGCTCGCGAGGAGCCGGGGATCGATCCCTTCGGACTTGAACGCCGCGGCCCATCTTTCGTCCGTGGGTTTGTCGAAGAGGATTTCGGGAGTGGCCTGAGCTGCGAACCAGCCGTGGCGGGTCATCTCCTGATCGAGCTGGTCCTCGCCCCAGCCCGCATAGCCCAGTGCGGCGATCCAGCGCGAAGGCCCCTTCCCCTCGGCGATGGCGCGAAGCACGTCGATGGTGCCCGTCATCGCAAAGATCTCGCCCCTGGGTCCGGCGACATGAAGCGTATCCTGGCCGCCCCAATCGCTCGAATGGAGCACGAAACCTCGCCCCGGTTCGACCGGGCCGCCGTGGTGAACGGCGCAATCCGGCGCTCCGCCCGGATCAATCTCCAATTGCCGCAGCAGGCCGCGAAAACTGATTCCGGAGCGCTTGTGGCCAATGCCGATTCCGATCGCTCCATTTTCGTCGTGCGCGCACATTGCGATCACGGCCCGCTCGAAGCGCGGATCGGCCATTCCGGGCATTGCGAGAAGGAGCTTGCCCGACAAATATCTCGGTTCCTCGGCCACGTTTCGACCATGGTCTGCCGCAGCCGTTCCGGCAAGCGCTTGTGGCTGCAGTTGGCCGCGCCTATCTGCCGGCCAGTCCAGTCGTGAGGAGATATTCGATGACGATCCAGGTCGGTGACCGACTTCCCGATGTTCCCTTGGCAATCGCCACTTCGGAGGGTCCGCAGCCCACGACGAGCGAGGAATATTTCAAGGGCAAGAGAGTTGCGCTGTTCGCGGTGCCCGGCGCCTTCACTCCGACCTGCTCGGCGCGCCACTTGCCGTCCTACGTTGAAAAGGCCGGAGAGCTCAAAGGCAAGGGCATTGACGAAATCGCCTGCATCTCGGTCAATGACCCGTTCGTCATGGGAGCCTGGGGCAAGGCGGACGGTTCCGACGACATCACCATGCTGGCGGACGGCAACGGCGCTTTTGCAGACGCGGTCGGTCTCGTCATGGATGGAAGCAAGTTCGGCATGGGCAAGCGCTCGCAGCGCTATTCGATGATCGTCGATGACGGCGTCGTCAAACAGCTGAACGTTGAGGCACCTGGCGAATATCGGGCTTCCAGCGCGGAGAACATGCTCGACCAGCTGGAGACCGCCTGACCGACTGTCGCTGATCCGCCTCCCCTTACCGCTGATCCGCCCAAACCGGCGAACAGCGATCGCTTTCAATCGTTTAGTTGAATTGAGGGCGAAACAATCTTGAGAGGAGGATCTTATGCCGAGAAGTAAGAGTCGCGGCGGCCGCAACAACAACCCGACGGGCCGCAATCAATATAGCGATTGGGGAGTTCTGGAGATGGCGCGCGAGCGCCCGATGGCGGCTGCAGCAGCGGCGGCCGGTGCGGCTGCGGCCGGCCTTTTCCTGTGGTCGAAGCGCGCGCAAATCAGTGATCAGATCAGCAATCTCACCGAACAGCTCAGCGAATGGTCTCACGACATGCGCGCCGATGAGCAGTTCGACGATACGGGCGGTTTGACGACATCAAGCCGCAACATGGGTCGTCGCGGAATGAGTGAAACGGGCGGCGGGAACGCCAGCCTTGGCCGCCGCAGCGGCGGAGCCGGAATGGCGAAGCCGGCAAGTGGCCGCGGACGGGCGCGAAGCCAGCCGACGACCTAATTCATACGAGGGGCGCCTTTGGGCGCCCTTCACTTTGCCTTGCAAACTTCCCGTGCGCCGTCAGGCGGCGAGGAAGCGGGCAATGGCCTCGCCGAGCTCAGGCTTCGTCACCGAGCTCATGTGGGTTCCCGGAACCTCCGCATAGCTCGCGTTCGGCAGCGCCCCGGCGAGCTCCCGAGCCGACCCATTGTCCTCGTCTTCCGATCCGATCAGCACCAGGGTCGGCATTGCAAGCGCATCGAGCCATTCGAGGCTCGCGTCGCCGAAGCTCTTCAGAACGAGAGCCGCAGCTTCGCGATCGACCTTCATTGTCCGCATGAACTGGATCGCGAGCCAATGGGGGTCGCCACGGCGAGCCGCATCGAAATTGTCGATCGCGTCGATGAAGAAGCGCTGCCTACGGTCCCAATGGAGCAAGCCCTGGAGACCCATTCCGCCGAGAACCGCCTTGCGGGGCCTCAGACCCTCGCCCACCGCCTGGACCACGGTCCGCGAACCCAGCGAAAAGCCGACGAGATCAAAATTCGCCAGCTCGAGATGGGCGATAAGTTCCTTCAGGTCGCGGGCGAGAATCCCTTTGGGATAGAGCGAGGGATCGTGGGGCTTCGCGCTCAATCCGTGCGCACGAAGATCGGGCATGATCACTCGAAAGCCGGCCTCGGCGATCCGGTCCGCATGGCCGAAATTGATCCAGTTCATGGCAGCGTCGGAGAACAGCCCGTGAATGAGGATCGCCGCCCTGCCCTCGCCCGTCTCGCGATAGGCAAGCTCGGCGCCGTCCGACGCTGTCCAGTGGTGGGTCTCGACGTCGCTCACCCGGGAAATTCTCCCGTTGCTTCGACCCATTTGTCGACCAGCAGCTGATATTCGTCGGTGCGTTTCTCCGGCAGTCCGTCCGTATTGAGCCACGCCCGGTGCATGCTCTCGACTCCGAAATGATGCTTCGGCCTGAACCGGGATGGATCGTCGAAGGAGGCAACCGTCAGATCCATGTTCTCGCTGCCTTCCTTGAAACGGAAACCGAACGACGTGCCGCAGCTTGCGCAATAAGGACGACGCGCGATCGGCGAGCTTTCGTACCAGTCGGGCTCGGTGTCCCAGGCGACGTCGGCCGCCTTCACGTTCTTGAAGGCGATCGAGATCGATCCGGTGGCTCGCTGGCACATCCGGCAGTGGCAGAGATAGGCGTCATCATCGTGGATCGTCGCGGTGTAGCGCACCCGCCCGCACGCGCAGCCACCGGTCATTTGTTCGGCCAAGACTCACCTCCCTTGGTTGCAGGCCCAATGAGTGGCTAAGGGGTCGCATGTCCAGCGCCCCGAGCCGCGAAGAGATTGCCCGCGACGCCAAATGGCTTGCGCAGGCGCTCGATCCGTCGTCGGGCATGGTCCGGCTGATTGCGATGGACGGCGAGGCGTATCGCGCGGCGAGCTTCCTCGACGATCGCATGCTCCAGGGGCCGGTCGACGCACAGATCATGCCCTGGCCCGAGGTCGAATCGGCGGTGACCGGCGATCCGCGCAGCGATGCGCGCTGGATCTTCCACATCGGGCATGTCGGCTCGACCCTCCTGTCCCGGCTTCTGGGAGAGATCGATGGCGTTCTTGCGTTGCGGGAGCCGCGCCTGCTTCGCGATCTCGCAATGAGCCCGCCGGAAGTCCGGTCGCACTACGTCGCCACGACCCCGAAACTGATGTCGCGGACATTTGCCGAGAACCAGTTCGCGTGCGTGAAGGCGACCAGCTTCGTCAGCGAAATTGCGCCGGACCTCGTTCCTTCCGGCGAGATCGCCTTGTTCATGTATGCGACCCCACGCAATTATGTCGCGAGCATCCTTGCCGGCGAGAATTCGGTGAAGGAATTGCGGATGTTGGCCGGTTCGAAGGCGGCGCGCATGGCGGCGCGCGTCGGACTAGGAGCGGACCAACCGGGCGACGCGCATCTCGCCGCTTGTGCCTGGGCCTGCGAGATGACCGCGCTCGAAGATGCCGCGGATCGGATGGCGGACCGGCAAATCGCTTGGGCCGATTTCGATCATATGCTCGGCGACATGCCGGCCGGGTTGAGGCGAGTGGCGGAATTCTTCGGCTTCTCGACCGCTGCTGTCGAAGCGATCGCCGAAGGACCGCTGATGGCGCGCTATTCGAAGGCGCTCGAATATGAGTACACGCCGGCCCTTCGCTGTGATCTTATCGCGGAAGCGACGGAGCAGCATCGGCGCGACATCGACGACGCCCTTGCCATGCTCGCATCGGCAGCCGAAAAGTCGCCTCTGCTAGAGCGCGCACTCAAGCGCGCCGCTGCGGAGACATGAATGTATCGAGTGCTCGACATCCTTTCGGCAAGCCAGGTCGCCGAGCTTCGCGAGATTGCCGCGAATGCGACCTTCGTGCATGGGAAGGTCAGCAACCCCCACAACAAGGCCAAGCAGAATGAGCAGCTCCATGAGCAGGGCGCATATCAGCGCAGCGCCAAGATACTGCTCGAGGCGCTGAGCGCCTCACCCGAATTCCACGAATTCGTCTTTCCGGCGCAGATCGCCCCACCCCTGCTCACGCGCTATGGCCCGGGGATGCATTATGGCGCGCATGCGGATGCGGCCTATTTACCCCTTCCGGGCGGCACGATCCGCAGCGACATCAGCTGCACCATCTTCCTGAATGAACCGGAAAGCTATGAGGGCGGCTCGCTGCACATCCGCCTCGGCGACGCCGACATCCGGTTCAAGCTCAACCCGGGCCAGGCGATCTTCTACCCGTCGGATACGATGCACGAGGTCGAGCCGGTGACCTCGGGCGAGCGACTGGTCGCGATCACCTTCTTCCAGAGCCGGGTGCCCGACCCCTTCCGGCGCAATCTGTTGTTCGAGCTGAATGAGGTCGCCGCGCTCGAGGGCAACAACATGAGCCAGGAGAATTTCAGCCGGATGCAGCTGATCCAGTCGAGCCTGCTGCGCTACTGGGGCGAGCAGCCGTAATCACTGACTCGTCATTCCCGCGAAAGCGTGAATCCATACGGCGCTTGGACCCCCGCTTTCGCGGGGGTGACGAAAATTTCTTTTGAGCTAAGCCGCCTTTTTCAAATGCTTCCGGCCGAGCAGCTCGGCGATCTGCACCGCATTGAGCGCCGCGCCCTTGCGGAGATTGTCGCTCACCACCCAGAGTGAGAGCCCGTGCTCGACCGTGGTGTCTTCGCGCACCCGGCTGACGAATGTCGCATAGTCGCCGACGCATTCGACCGGAGTGACGTAGCCGCCGGGCTCTCGCTTATCGATGAGCATCACGCCGGGAGCCTCGCGCAAGATATCCTGCGCTTGCTTGGCGCTGATTTCATTCTCGAACTCGATGTTCACCGCCTCGGAATGGCCCACGAAAACCGGCACTCGGACGCAGGTCGCCGAGACCTTGATCCTGGGATCGAGAATCTTCTTCGTTTCGACGACCAGCTTCCACTCTTCGGTGGTGGTCCCATCCTCGAGGAAGTCGCCGGCCTGCGGAATGACGTTGAAGGCGATCTGCTTGGGATAGACTTTCGGCTCGGTGGAATCGCCGACGAAGATGTTGCGCGACTGTTCGAACAGCTCATCCATCGCCGATTTGCCGGTGCCTGAGACCGACTGATAGGTCGCGACGACGACCCGCTTGATCTTCGCTGCGTCATGCAACGGCTTCAGCGCGACCACGAGCTGGGCGGTCGAGCAGTTCGGGTTCGCGATGATGTTCTTCTTGCGATAGCCGGCGATTGCATCCGAATTGACCTCGGGCACGATCAGAGGAACATCCGGGTCCATCCGGTAGAGCGAGCTATTGTCGATCACCGTGCAGCCCGCGGCAGCAGCGATCGGTACATAGACCTTCGACGCTGCGGATCCGGCGGCGAACAAGGCCATGTCCCAGCCGGCAAAGTCGAAATGCTCGACATTCTTGACCGTCAGGTTCGTGCCGGTGTCGCCGAACTCGATTACGTCGCCGGTGGAGCGCGCCGACGCGATCGCCGCGACCTCGTCGATCGGGAATTGGCGTTCCGCGAGCACGTTCAGGATTTCGCGTCCGACGTTGCCCGTCGCACCGACGACCGCGACCCGATAACCCATCAATCATCTCCGCTAAGCGTTCGTGGCCGCGCCTATCGCAAGCGGCCGATGAAAGCGATATGGCTTCGCACCTCGCGCAGGCCAAGGGGGGAACATGCGGCGATCGGTCATCCTGTTCACCTTCTTCCTCTTCGCGCTAATCGGGCTGATGGCGGCGAAGTCCTGGCTGATCGAGCTTCCAGGCCTCCGGTACCACAATGCAGCGGACCAGTTCGTCGCCGAACGCGCGAAAGCACGGCTCGCAACCATTCTCGGCGATCAGCGCCCGCATCCGAGCGATACGCCTGCGGACGACCAGGTCCGCGCGCGGCTGATTGCTCAGCTTCAGGGTCTGGGCCTGACACCGATCGTTCGCGACCAAATCGCCTGCAATGAGCTTTACAAGGCGCGCGGTGTCAGCTGCGCCCGGGTCCGCAATGTGATCGCGATCGTCGGCCCCGCAAGCGGCAAAGCGGTGCTGCTGAACGCCCATTATGACAGCACGCCGGTGGGACCCGCCGCTGCGGATGATGGCATTGGCGTCGCGACCTTGCTTGAGGTCGGGTCGATCCTGAAGGATCAGCCGCTCAAGCGGCCGGTGATCCTCCTTTTCAATGAAGGCGAGGAACTCGGGCTCGTCGGCGCCCGCGCATTCCTCGCCGATCCGCTCAGCCGAAAGGTCGGTAGCCTGGTCAATCTCGAAGCGCGCGGAGTGCGCGGCCCGGCCAATATGTTCGAGACCAGCCGTCCGAACGCACCGGCGATCGCGATCTACGCGAAGACGGCAGCACACCCGGTCGCCAACTCGCTTTCGACCGACGTCTATCGGCTGATGCCCAACTATACCGACGTGAACAGCTTCGCAGAACGCGGCTGGCTGACGTTCAACATGGCTCCGATCGGCAACGAGACACGCTATCATTCGCCCGGCGACGATATCGCGGCGCTCGACGATCAAACCTTGCAGCATATGGGCGATCAGACTCTTGCGCTCGCAGCCGAGCTCGCCAACGGCCCGCCTACGGTATCGGGCGGCGATCGCATGTTCATGGACGTATCCGGGCGCGCGCTGGTCAGCCTGCCGCTCGCACTCGGTGTTGGCCTGCTCGTCGTGTTGCTCCTTGCCTTTGGCTTTCTCTGGTGGAGAGCCGGGCATTACGTGCGCGATCTGGCCGTCGTCGCGGCGGTGCTCCTCCTCTCAACCGCGCTGGCGTGGATCGCGCTCGACGTGATCGGCGCAATCCGTCACGGAATGTTCTGGCGAGCGCATCCGACCTGGACGCTTCTTGCCGTCTACGCGACGACGATCTTCACGGCGGCCGTCCTCGTGCGGCGCGGCGGCGAGCGGAACCGCCTCCATCGGCTGCGGGTCGCCTTCTGGCTGGTCTTCCTGATCATCGGAGGAGCGATTGGAATCGCGGCGCCCGGAGGAATCATATTCTTCCTGTTCCCGCCACTGATCGTCCTTATCGGCATCCTTGCGAACCGTTGGTGGCGTCCTTCCGAACAGGTCGCATCCATCGTCGCCCTCGCGTTCCTCTATCTCACCTGGGGAGCGATGCTCGCCTTGCTCGAGGAATTGCTCAACGGCGGACCCATGTGGCTGTTCGCTCCATTGGGCGCATTGCTGATCCTGCCGGCCATGGTCGAGGCAGCGCCGCTGATCTCGCGAGTTCCTCCTCGCCTCGCTACCGCAATGACTGGCCTGCTCGCGCTGGCAGGATGGGCCGCGGCTGCAGCAGCGCCCGCCTATTCCGCTGACCGGCAGCAGAAATTCGTGATCGAGCACGTCACGGACGTCGCAAAGAAGCGATCCTTTTGGTCGATCGTGAATGACCGCGCTCCGCTGCCGGCGGCCTTTCGGCAGTTCGGAAAATGGGAATGGGCAAAGCTGCCCCATAGCGACCGGATGCGCTGGCTCACTCCGGCTCCGCAGATCGCGGGCCTCAAGGCCCCGACGGCTGAACCCGTAAAGCAGCAGCCCGCCGTGAAAGGCCGGCCTCGGACGGTTTCGGTCATTCTTCACGCCAACGGAGCGACGAGCATCAGCCTGATCGCGCCCGACGGAGCCGACATTCGTTCGGCGGGCGTTGCCGGTTTCGTCCGTCCGATCGATCAGTCGGCGAAAGGCGAGAAATATTATTTCCAATGCTTCGGTCGAAGCTGCGACGGGCTCAATCTTCAGATCAACGTCGCAAACTCCGATCAGATCGAATTCACGCTGGTCGGTGCCACGCCCGGCCTCCCGCCAGGTGCGAAGCCGCTTGTCGATGCGCGTCCGCAGTTCGCTCGCCCGCAATATACGCCCGACGAGACGGTGACGATTTCCCGAGTCTGGCTCTGACCGACTCGTGAAGCTTCTGATATAGGCACCTGCGATGGCGCCCGGCGCCAAGCGCCGGACGGCACCTGTTCAAGGAGAGGTGTCCATGGCGATTGCAACCGCCGCTCAGGCTTCCAAGACCCCGGCGAAAATTCCTGTTCGAAAGATCAGCAACGAGGATCTTCGCCTGTCGCTCAGGGAGGGTCTCGGCGATTTCGGGGCGATGCGTGGCGACCTGTTCTTCCTCGGCCTGCTCTATCCGCTGATCGGAATTGCTGCGGCCGTCATGACCACCAATGCGCCGCTCATTCCCTTCCTCTTCCCGATCGTCGCTGGGGTGGGCCTGCTCGGGCCGGTCGCTGCGGTGGGTTTCTACGAGCTCGCCCGGAGGCGCGAAGAGGGACTTGAGTCCGGCTGGAGGCATTTCCTCGACGTGCGCAAGCGGCCCGCGGTCGACGACATGGGCATTGTTGCGGGCCTGCTTCTCGTCGTCTTCCTTGCCTGGCTGATCGCCGCGGGGCTGCTTTACGTCGCGCTGTTCGGATGGGCCACGCCGACGTCGGTCACGGGCTTCTTCGCCGACGTCTTCACGACGCCTCGGGGCTGGGCGCTGATCCTGATTGGCGCGGTTGTCGGCGCGGTGTTCGGCTGGGTCGTCCTCGCGCTCAGCGTCGCATCGCTGCCGATGCTGGTCGATCGCGACGTGACCGCCGCGGAGGCCGTCTCCGCCTCCTGGCGAGCGGCGCACGCCAACAAGCCTCAGATGATCCGTTGGGGCCTGACGGTGCTCGTGGTGCTGGTGCTCGGATCGATCCCGGCTTTCATCGGGCTTGCGATTGTGCTGCCCTGGCTCGGCTATTCGACCTGGCACCTCTACACGCGCCTGATCGACCGCCAGGCCATCGCCCGACGGTCGAATTAGACAGTCACCCTTGGACTATTTCGCTTCGGCGGCCGGAGCTTCGTCGCGGCGTACGTCGCGGCGCTCGGCGATGCGTGCGGCCTTACCGGTACGGCCACGAAGATAGTAAAGCTTGGCTCGGCGCACGTCGCCGCGGCGCACGACCTCGATATGGTCGATGATCGGCGAATAAAGCGGGAAGACGCGCTCGACACCCTCGCCGAACGAAATCTTGCGGACGGTGAAGCTGGAGCCGACGCCCTTGTTGGCGCGCGCGATGCAGACGCCCTCGAAATTCTGCACGCGGGTGCGGTCGCCCTCGATTACCTTCACGCCGACGCGAAGCGTATCGCCAGGGCGGAATTCGGGAACGGGCTTGTCCTTGGTCAGAGCGTCAATGGCTTCGCGCTCGAGCGTCTCGATCAGGTTCATTTTCTCTTCTCTTCACTGTCCCGCCGCGCGCCAGAGGGCGGTGCCTGCGATGCGCCCCCGTGGCGCTCGATCAGGTCCGGCCGCCTTAGCCGTGTATCTTCGACCGCTTGTTCGCGTCTCCACGCAGCGATCTTCGCATGATCCCCCGACCGCAGCACTTCGGGGATCGTGCGCCCTTCCCATGTCACTGGTCGGGTATAGTGCGGATATTCCAGGAGACCTTCATCGAAGCTCTCCTCCTCTCCGCTGGAGGCCGCGCCCATTACCCCGGGCAGGAGCCTTACGCAAGCGTCGAGGATGACCATCGCCCCCAGCTCTCCGCCTGAGAGCACATAGTCGCCAATCGAGACGGGCTCTATAGGGCGGGCCTCGAAGATCCGTTCGTCGAATCCTTCGAAGCGGCCGCAGAGGAGAATGACGCCCTCGCCTGCCACCAGCTCCCGGACCCGGGCCTGGGTCAGCGGCGCGCCGCGCGGCGTTAGCGCAAGCATTGGCCGGTCATCGGCAACGCTGTCGATCGCCGCGGCGAGCACATCAGGCCGAAGGACCATCCCCGCTCCCCCTCCAGCCGGCGTATCGTCGACGCTGCGATGTTTGTCGGTAGCGAAATCGCGAATGTTCCTGGTTTCCAGGCTCCAGATGCCATCCTCGAGCGCACGGCCAGCCAGGCTCGCGCCCACAGGCCCCGGAAACATGTCCGGATAGAGGGTCAAAACGGAAGCTCGGAACGTCATTGCGGAACCGCCGCTATCACAATCCATTGCGCTCCGCATGGATGAGCCAATCCTCGACTGCCTAATCGTCGGCGGCGGGCCCGCAGGCCTGACCGCTGCGATCTATCTCGCACGCTTCCATCTCGACATCCTCGTCGTGGATGCAGGCAAGAGCCGCACCTCGTCGATCCCCTGCACCCGCAACGTCTCAGGCTTCCCCGACGGCATCGAGGGGACGGAGCTGTTGAAGCGGATGCGCGACCAGGCCTGCAAATATGGCGCGAGAATCGAGGCCGAGTTCGTCAGCAAGCTCGATCGCGACCAAAAGACCGGCCGGTTCACCGCGACCTGGGGGTCAGGTTGCGCGACCGCGCGAACGGTACTCCTCACGACCGGGGTGACGAACCGGCGTCCGCCGATGGATGAACAACTGCACGACGACGCGCTTGCTCGCGGATTGATCCGCTATTGCCCGATCTGCGACGGCTTCGAGGTCACCGACAAAAACGTGGGAGTGATCGGAAGCGATCATCATGGAGTGACTGAAGCCCTGTTTCTCCGAAGCTTTACGCCCGACATCACGCTCATCGCGCCCGACAAGGCGCTAAAGCTCAAGCCGGAGGACCAGGAGCAGCTAAAGGCGGCCGGAATCGATTGTGTCGATGGTCCCACGCAGGCCGTCGCGATCGGCGACAAATTTATCGTCGTCGATACGGCCGACGGTCATCACACGTTCGACAGCATCTATCCCGCACTCGGATCTGATACGCACATCCAGCTCGCGCAGCAGGTCGGCGCGAAGCTTTCGAACGATCAGTGCATCACGGTCGACCGCCACATGCGAACGAGCATCCCCGGCCTTTACGCCGCGGGTGACGTGGTGATCGGGCTCGACCAGATCAGTCATGCGATGGGCCAGGGCGGCGTTGCCGCGACTGCGATCCGCAACGATCTGAACGCGCAGCAGCCTTTGTGGCGCTAGGCCAGGAACTCAGGATCGAGGACGATGAGGTCCCCCTCAAGGTCGGCAATTCCGGCTTTGAAGGCGATCAGCGAAGTCTTGCCGTTCTCGAGTGCGATCTCCAGCAGGTCACCCGCCCCGTAATTCTCGACTGCCGTTACGGTCCCGACGCCGTTTCCATCACGGTCGACCGCCGGCAGTCCGATCAAATCAGCGTGATAATATTCGCCCTCTTCGAGCGGCGGCAAAGCGGACCGGTCGATTTCCACGAGCGAGCCGCGCAAAGACTCGGCGGAGGACCGGTCCTCGACGCCTGCGAAACGGGCCGTAGCTGCCTTT